>ERZ747221.2921-NODE-2921-length-14414-cov-3.358722_pt1 | contig 14414 bp, 10 predicted proteins | sample MGYA00374949_ERZ747221 | MGnify/ENA primary metagenome ERZ747221 (study PRJEB28779, sample SAMN05720172) | bioreactor metagenome | isolation source: Anaerobic biogas reactor | place: USA:Washington, USA | collected 2015-08-08 ... | reverse complement strand
GGACGGCGGATGGCACGACCAACCCCTTCACCCAGACCGGGCTCGACTTTTACACCTGCCGGGAAGCCATGTTCGAGAACACCGTGGCGCTCTGGGTCGACACCAAGGGCAAGGAGGGCAAAGAGCCCACCCCCGAGATGTTGGCGGCGACCAAGCTGCGTGACGAGTTCCTGGCGGCGACCACCATGGACCAATGGAAGGCGATCTTCCGCAAGGCCCTGGAGATCCAGAAGGAGAACCTCTGGGTCATCGCGCCCTGCACGGCCTCGCCGGAAGTGGTCGTGGTCAAGAACAATTTCCGCAACGTACCCGAGGAGGCCGTCAGCGACTGGCAGTACATGACCCCGGGCAACACCATGACGGAGCAGTACTTTATCAGGCAGAGCTAGCCTCTGTCCAGCACAGTGAGCACACCGGCCCGCCTCTTGCCGAGGCGGGCCGGTGCTGTCTTGCGTGGAGCCGCCGATTTGACAGGGGGGCGTTTTAGCGTAAAATAAAGCACGTCCCTGGGGTGGTCGTGGCCATGGTGACATGGCTCCCGTTCCATGCCTCGGGCATCTTGGGCCGCTAGCTCAATTGGCAGAGCAGCTGACTCTTAATCAGCCGGTTAAAGGTTCGATTCCTTTGCGGCTCACAAATCACAATCTATTGTGCCCAAGGCGCAGGCTCCTGCTACCAGTAGTGGTAGTGGGAGCTTTTGCATATGTGCCACCTGCACCAGAGCCCACGGACTGACCAGGATTGGGCCGCGGTTCTGACAGACGGCGAGACGCCGCCCGAGGCGCCTAACGGGCGTACTCGGGCACTCGCTTTGCCTCGCCGCCCCGAGCGTGTATAATGCCCCCATCCCGGCCTCGCGATGACCAAGCGCCCGGCGCTCCAGAGAAGGAGAGACGCAGATGATGGATTGGACCAGTTCCGGACTTTTCCAGCCCTGGACCGACCCGCAGAGCGGCATCACGTTCCAGATACTGTCCAAAGAGATCGCCCCGCTGCAAAAGGGGTTCTATTTCGTCAACGACTGCATGAGCGCCGACGGGCGCTATCTGTGGTTCTGCTGCGCCTATCCGCCGTCGCTCGTCAAGACGCTGGCCGTGATCGACCTGGAAACCTGGGAGGTGCATCATTTCCCGGACACCCAGTTTTCCGGGGAGTCGCCCTTCGTCGCGCCGGAGAACGGCCATGTCTATTGGTGCGTGGGCGATAGCATCTGGACGCGGCCCCCGGACCCCCAGGCGCCGGCGACCCTGGTGAACAGCGTGCCGTCGGAGCTGATCGGCGGCCGCCCTGTGCATCGGCTGGCAACGCACCTGACCCGCTCGGCGGACAAGGCCGAGTTTTTCGTCGATGCGGGCATCGGCCTGGGGCACATCTTTGGGACCCTGCCCATCGACGGGAGCCCCTTTGTCCACTGGCACCGCTTCGACCGCACCCACAACCACGCCCAAATGAGCCCCACCGACCCGGACGTGACCCTCTTTGCGGAGGAGATCCACCGCGATCCGATCACGGGCCTCACCTTTCCCATCACCAACCGGCTGTGGGTCATCCGCCGTGGCGAGGCGCCTCGCCCGATCCTGCGCGAGCCGCGCTGGGTCTCCCACGAATGGTGGGATGACGATGGCGAGCATGCCTGGTGCGTGTGGGGAAACGAGACCTGGCGCGTCCACGTCGCCACGGGCGAGGTCGAGGTGATCGGCTTTCCGCACCATTGCTGGCATTCCCATTGCAGCCATGATGGGCGGCTGATCATCGGCGATTCGAACACCAAGTTCTATCGCGGCTGCCGCTCCGGCGTCCACTTCCTGAACCGCGATACGGGGCGGCTCCTGGACATCGTCTATAACCCCGAGATGCACAACTATGCGGGGCGCAACTATCATATCGACCCGCACCCGCGCTTTTGCAGCCAGGACCGCTATGTCGTTTTCACCACGACGGTCCGGAACAAGGTCGATCTGGCGGTCATGGAGACTAGCACCCTTCTGGAGCTGACCTCCTAGCTGGCCGACAAGCCTGGAGCAGGAGGTGGCCGTTGGGCGCACTTGCTCCGCAAACAAACCCTTACGGAGAGGCACGATGACGGACAAAGAGAGGGCTCGCCTTAGGAACCTGGCGTGCAGGTACGCGGAATACGCCTGCGGGGAGCCGATGGCCCAGCGCCGGGAAAAGTGGCGGCTCCACAATCGCCTGCAGGAAAAGACCATCCCGTTTCACATCGAAGATAATGGCGCCTTCTTCCAGGATGTGACTCCGCCGCTCGAGTGTGAGACGGAGGAGGCCAAGGCCCTGGAGGCCCGGCTCTTGCACGCCTTGGTCGCCTACGAGTTGATCGATGACGACCGGATCATCCCCGATCGCTTTGTGGTCGATTGGTACACGCCGCTGACCAGCATCTGCGACGAGCTCCAGATCACCCGCGCGGATAACGGCCGCGGCAGCACGCTGGGCTACCGAACCAGCCGGCCCATCCACGATATCGACGCTGATTGGGGCAAGCTGAAGCATCGGACGATCTCCCTGGATCGGCACAAGACCGAGCGCATGGCGCAGGTGGCTCAAGAGGCCTTCGCGGGGTTGCTGCCGGTGGTGGTTGGCCGCCCCAGTTCGCTCTACTCCGACGGCATCACCAACAAGGCGGTGCACCTCATGGGCATGCAGGAGCTCTACCTGCAGATGGCCATGAACCCCGACGCCGTGCATCGGCTCTTTGCTTTCCTGGCGGAGGACAACCTGGCCCTGGGGCGGTGGGAGGAGGACCAGGGCCTGCTGACGCTGAACCATGACGGCAACCAGGGGTATTGCTCGGGCAGCTCACTCTTTTCCGACGAGACGACGGCTCCGGCGGGGAGCCGCGTGGCGTCCACCGACCGCTACGGCTACCTGGAGTCGCAAGAGTCCGCGGGCATCTCGGCCGCCATGTTCGACGAGTTTCTGATGCCCCACCTGACCCGCCTTGCGGCCAAGTTCAGGCTGCTCAAGTGGGGCTGCTGCGAGCCGGTGCACAACTTGATGCCCGTCCTCCAGCGGCTGCCTGGCCTGCGCAAGGTGAGCGTCACGCCGTGGTGCGATCAGCACAAGCTCACCGAGACCTGCCGCCAGGATGTGATCTGGTGCCGCAAGCCGGTCCCCCTGAAGCTCTGCGGCCAGCCCTTCGACCTCGATCACCTGCGGAGCCACCTGCAAGAGACCCTCGATATCGGGCGGGAGTATTTCATCGAGTTCGTCTTCCGGGATACCAATATGCTGAACGGGAGCATGACGGATCGGCTCGCGCAGACCTGCGACATGATCCGCGACCTGACCGGCCACCCGGAGGGCCACCGGCCCTTGTGACGGCATGGCGCGCGCCGTCGCCTGGACGGGCGCCCCCTGCTTGCCTCGCATTTGACAGATCGCCCCCCCGAGGCGTATAGTGGTCCGGCTGCCGGCGGCAACGCCGGCAGCATCTCTATGACTTATTCGGGAGGAGCGAGATGGAGTTAGAGTTCAAGCGGGATTTCGAGCAGGCGCAGGCGCAATGGGAAGGCTTTTGGCGCGGGGAAAACCGGCGCCCCATGGTCTCGGCGGTGATCCCCAAGCCGGGCGTGGAGCCGGTGGACAAGCCCGAGTACACCGCTGGGCGCGATGGCAACTATGGCCCGGTGGTGGACCAGTTGCTCCGCTATGGCGAAACCCACGAGTTCATCGGCGAGGCGATCCCCTTCTTTTACCTCGAGTTCGCCGCCGACCATTTCGCCGGCCTCTTGGGCGCCAAGCTCCATTTCCGCGAGGATGGCCACGGCTACGGTTGGGCCGAGCCCTTTGTGCGCGATTGGGATGAGCAAGAGCTCCGTTTCCAGCCCAACGGTGAGTGGTGGCAGCGCACCGTCGAGTTCGCCCAGGCGCTGCGGGCGGGCTGCGATGGCAAGCTGATGATCGCCGCGCCCACCCTGGTGGCGAGCCTTGACGCCCTCTCCGCTATCCGCGGCGCGCAGAACCTGCTCATGGACTTGGTGACCCAGCCGGACAAGGTGCATCGCGCCCTGGCGCAGGTCACCCGCGCCCATGGCGAGATCCTGGATGCGCTCAGCGAACTGCTGGACTTTCCCACCTATGGCAGCATCAACCGGCACGGCATGTACACCAAGGGCCGCATCGCTATTCCGCAATGTGATTTCTCCTGCATGATCTCCCCGGCGATGTACCGCGAGTTCGAGGTCCCTTACCTGCGGCAAGAGATGGCGCGCCTGGACGCCGCCGAGTACCACCTGGACGGCCCCGGCGCGATCAAGCATCTCCCCGCGCTGTGCGAGATCGAGGAGCTGGATATCGTCCAGTGGGTCCCGGGCTCGGGCTTTGGCGAGGCGCAGGATTGGACCTGGCTCTATGACCGCATCGACCAGCTCGGCAAGGGGCAGATTCGCGGCGCTGATGCGGATGGTGCGGTGGAACTGTGGCGGCGATACCAGTCCAAGAAGTTGGTCCTCGGCGTGCGCGTGGCCTCTCGCGCCGAGGCGGAGGCCCTGATGGCCCGGCTGGTGGCGGTCGGCAAGTAGGCCGTCAGGTCGGGCGGTAGCGGACTCGCTCGGAGCCGCACCTTTGTCTGCCTGGACGAGGTCACCGTGGGCTCGTGGCGCGCGCCGGCGCTGGAGCGGGTCGCTTTGCCCCTGCTGCGGAAATAGTCGGGGGCTAGACCGCGAAAGGAGTTGCCCACATGCACCCATTGCTCCTGGACATCCCCGAGCACTTCGAGACGGAGCGCCTCCTCTTGCGCCGCTATCGGGCCGGCGATGGCGCCTGGTACGCGGCGATGAGCCAGCGCAACAAGACGCACCTGGCGCGCTACGAGTCCGGCAATCCGGTGATAGGGATCCACACCGAGGAGGAGGCGGAGGTGGTGGTGCGCGGCTTGGCCGCCGCCTGGGCCGCGCGCAGCGCCTTCTTCCTGGGGGCGTTCCGCAAGGACACGGGGGCCTTTGCCGCCCAGATCTATATCGGGGTGGTCAATTGGGACCTGCGCGAGCTCGAGCTGGGCTACTTTGCCGACGCCGCACAGGAGGGCCGCGGATACGTCACCGAGGCGGCGCTGGCGGCGCTGGATTTCGCCTTCCGGCATCTGGGAGCGCATCGCGTGCGGCTGGAATGCGACGACACGAACGCGCGGAGCCGCCGCGTCGCCGAGCGCTGCGGGATGATCCAGGAAGGACATATCCGCGAGAACCTGAAGCACGCCGACGGCAGCCTGAGCGGGACGCTGCACTATGGCATGCTGAGAAGAGAGTGGGACTGGCCCTTCCTTGGCCCGGAAGCTGAGGAGGAAAGGCCGCGCTGAAACATATCGGCGGGCTCCTGAACACACAGAAAGGATAGGCAGTGGCTTTCGATCATCGCGAGCCGTACGTGACGGACGTCGAGGACTATAATGGGCCGCTGGATCGGGTCAGCCCATACCATTATTACATGTTCACCTACTGGCGGCTGCGCGGCCACTGGCGCAACGTGCTCTATGCCTGGACCCGCCGCCCGCCCTGCGACGCGACGGCGGCCATCGCGCCGGCCATCGCCGTGGCCGACGTGCCGACCACGCTGACGATCACCGTCACCATCGGCGAGACGCCGCTGGGCGCGGGCGGCCGCGTCGCCGTCTATTGCCAGAAGGACTATGGCGGCACGGCCAACCACAATGTCGGGCGGCTTTTCCAGGGGCCCGATGGGCAGGCCGGCTACGGCGCGCGCATCACCGCCTCCGCCTCGCGCCCCGAGGTGGGGCTGCGCGTTCGCGTCCACTGCTGCGGCGCGGTGTTCACCTGCGCCGAGGTGTTCGTCGAGTCGGGCGAGCTTGGCCTGGGGGACACCCTGTCCATCGTCCTGGGCGACCCCTCCTGCAAGCCGCCGGTCGTCTGCGAGAAGGCCAAGACGCTGCCCTTCCGCGTCGGCATCGACTATCGTGGCGACGGCGAGTTTCGGCCCATCGCCGATACCCCGACGGTGCGGGTGGTGGGAGGCCGGGCGGCCTACCTGCGCTGTTTTGCCCCGGCGACGCCTGCGCCCGGCGAGCCGATCGCCGTGCGCGTGGTGGCGGCCGACCTGGCCAATCACAACCCCGCCTACCAGCACCACGGGCGGCTCCGTCTGAGCGTGGTGGGCGAAGCGGCCAGCCAGGACCGTATCGTCGAGATGCCGGAAGAGGCGCACGGCGCCATGCTGGTGCAGGGCCTCGCGGCGCCGCGATCCGGCGTCACGCGCATCCGCGTGATCGACGAAAGGAACGGTCTGATGGGCCAGACCAACCCCATCTGCCCCGAGATGGCGCCGCCGGGGCTGCGCGTCTATTACGGCGAGATCCACAGCCACACCGAGCTTTCCGACGGGACGGGCTCCTGTGACGACAACTATACCTGGGCGCGGGACGTGGAGGGGCTCGACTTTGCCGCGCTCGCCGATCACTTTGAGGACGGGCAGTCGTACAACTATGTCCTGGCGGACAAGTGGCGGCTGACGCAGGAGGCGACCGAGCGCTTCCATGCGCCAGGCCGCTTTGTCACCCTCCTGGGCTACGAGATCGGCACCCTGGAGGCGCACCGCAACGTCTATTTCCGCGACGGCGTGGGGCGCATGATCGTGGAGGGGCCCGAGGGCGAGCGGGTGACCATGGACAACGTCTATGACAAGCTGGAAGGCGCCGAGTACATCCTGATCCCCCACGCCCCCAAGTATCATGGGATCAACTGGCGCCGCCCGCACCGGCCCGACCGCCAGCGCCTGGTGGAGATCTGCTCGAGCTGGGGGATCTCGGAGGAGGGCGGGGAGGGCCGCTACCAGTCGGTCCGCCATGCCCTCGAGATGGGATACCGTTTCGGCTTTACCGGGGGGACCGATAATCACAGCGCCGAGCCCGGCAACCCGGACTTGGGGGGGATCACGGGGGTCTTGGCCCCGGCCCTGACCCGCGAGGCGCTGTTCGACGCCTTGCTGGCGCGCCATACCTTTGCCACCAGCGGGCCCCGGATGACCCTCCGTTTCGAGGGGCACGGGGCCATCATGGGCGACGAGCTGGTCCTGCCTGGCGACGCCCATCCGCGCTTTCGCGCGCGCGCGCTGGCCGGCGAGGCCATCGCCCGGCTGGAGCTGATCGGCAACGGCCAGGTGGTGCATGCGGTCAGCCCGGAGGACACGGACGACGCGACGCTCGAGTGGGAGGATGAGCGGACCGTGGCCGAAGTGGCCGCGCCGCGCGAGCTGGGGGCGCCTTCGGCCTACTATTATCTGCGCGTGACCACGGTCAATGGCGCATACGGTTGGTCCAGCCCGATCTGGGTGAGCCAGGCATGAGGCGGGGGGCTGGCGATCCATCAGCGCCAGGCCGACGCCTTCCGGGACGCGGGCTGCCTCGCCCAGCCGGTCGCGGGCGGCGGCATCTTGCCCGATCATGACCGTCCAGAAAACCTTGTCGATTTCCATAATACGTTAGGGGGCTTGCCATGATCTCTGTTCGCGATTTCGGAGCGGTGGGCGATGGCAGCGGCGCGGACGACGCGCCGGCGCTTCAGCGGGCGCTGGATGCAGCCGCAGGAGGCGCGCGCGAGGTGGTTGTGCCCGCCGGGAGCTATACCATCAAGCGAACGCTGCTCGTCGGGTCGGGGACGATCCTGCGCCTGGCTGCGGACGCTCTCATCCGGCTGGCGGACGAGGCCGGGCCGCGCGGGGGCGCCGGCTGCTTTCTGCTCACCAACCGCGACCACGGCTCCGGCAACCAGGACATCACCGTGGAAGGCGGCATCTGGGATGGCAACAACCCCGGCAACCCGCGCGGGCCCGATGGCCCCCGGGATAGCTATACCGGCGTGGCCATCAATTTCGTCCACGTGCACGGGCTGCGCCTGCGCGGGCTGACCGTGCGCGACCCCGAGTCCTTTTTCATCCGCGTGGGCGAGGCGCGCGATTTCGTCATTGAGGACATCACCCTGGAGGCCCCGCACCTGCGGCCCAACCAGGACGGCATCCACGTCGGCGGTTTCAGCGAGGATGGGCTTATCCGCCGGATCGTGGGGGTGGGCCCTGGCTGCCCGAACGACGACATGGTCGCCCTCAACGCCAATGACGACGTCACCCGCGCCGTCAACCTGGGCATGAAGGAGGGGCCGATCCGCCGGATGCAGGTCGAGGAGATCGCCGCCGAGGACGCCTACACCTTTGTGCGCCTGCTCAGCCAGGACGCGCCCATCGAGGATGTGCGCATCCGTGGAATCCGCGGCGGCTGCCGTTATCATGCCCTGAACCTCAACCGCTGGCGCTTTCCGCCCGGCAAGGGGCGCATCGCTCGCGCCCTGATCGAGGATGTGGAGGTCGGGCGGCGGCCCTCGCCCTGCCGCGACGCGCTGATCCACGTGACCCTGAGCGTGCAAGACCTGGAAATTCGCGACGTCCGCCGCCCGCAGGACGGCCTCCCCGAGATCGCGAGCCTGGACCTGAACAACGGGACCGCAGCCCAGGCGCTGCTGGAGGGGCTGGGCGCGGCCCAGCGCCAGGCCCTGGAGGGCGCCTCGACGGCGGCCCTGGCCTGGACGGCGGGGAGCTCGCTGGACGACCAGGCGGTGCGGGCGACCGTGGCGCCGGGAGCCAGGCTGCGCTTGCCCTCGGGCGGTTTTGGGCGGCTGCGCATCCGCTCCGGCGCGGAGGCGCGCCTCTGGTAGGCCGCGCAGCGCCGCGACGGGCTTGCGGTTGATCGCCAAGGGGCGGTTTGACAAACGCGGGTTTATGGATATTCTTAGGGGGTCCTCTGGGGACGATCCTCTGCGTGACTGAGCCAGTCGGCCCATCCCTATCCCTGCCCGGGCTCTTGGTCTGCAGATACTGAAAAGGTGCGGAGTGTCCAAGAGACCGCTGCAGGAGTGGTTGCCTGGCGTTCGGGGAAAGCTGATCGTTTCCTGCCAGGCGCTGGAAGGCGAGCCGTTGCATGGCTCCGAGATCATGGCACGCATGGCCCGGGCCGCCGAACTGGGCGGCGCGGTCGCGATTCGCGCCAATTCCCCCGACGATATCCGCGCCATTCGCGCGGCGGTGGCCCTGCCGATCTTTGGCCTCTATAAAGACCGCCTCCCCGGCTTTGACCGCTACATCACTCCTACGGTGGAGCATGCCCGCCAGATCGCCGAGGCCGGCGCTGACGTGATCGCTGTGGACGCGACCGCGCGACCGCATCCCGAGGGGCTGACCCTCGCGGCGTTTATCCGCGAGATTCACCGGGCGACCGGCTGCCCTATCCTGGCCGACATCTCGACCCTGGACGAGGCCCTTGCGGCCGAGGCTGCCGGGGCCGACCTGGTCTCGACCACGCTATCGGGCTATACGCCCTATAGCCCCGCGCTCGAGGGCCCGGACCTGGACCTGGTCGAGGCCGCCGCCTCGCGGCTGGGCGTGCCGCTGCTGGCGGAGGGGCGCTACCACTATCCGGAGCAAGCGGCGGAGGCGCTGCGCCGCAATCCCCTGGTGAGCCCGGAGGCAGTTGCTGCCCTGGTCCAGGCCATGGCGGATGAAGAGGAATTCGTCCGCTGGCAAGCTGCGGAGGCGCTGGCGGCCCAGGAACCGGGCCGGGCATTTGCGGCGCTGGAGGGCGCGCTGGCGGATGCCGATCCCCTCCGTCGCGCGGGCGCTGCCGGCGCGCTGGGCAAGCTGGGCGGGGAGTCCGCGGTGCTGGCGTTGAAGAAACGGATCGATGATCCTGTGCCCGCGGTGCGCATTGCGGTTGCGGGGGCGCTTGGCCAGATCGCCGACCCGACGACAGCCGAGACGCTGCTGCCTTTACTGGAGGATCCGGAGCCCGGTGTGGTGCGCGCGGTCGCGCGTGCCCTGGGGCAGATCGGCAACACCATTGCGGCGTGCCCGATGGCTGCTCTCCTGGTGCAGGGGGGCCAGGATCTCCTGGTGCGCCGAGCGCTGGCGGCAGGTCTGGCGCACATCCCCCATCCCGATGCCCAGGTGCCGCTGCTGCAGGCGCTCGGCGATGGCGACCCCCAGGTGCGCGCCTACGCAGCGAAGGCGCTGGGCCAGGTGGGCAACGAGGAGTCGCATGCCGCACTGCAGTCGCTGCTGGCGGACAAGAGCCGGCTGATCCGCGGGACGGTGAGTGATCGCGCGAAGCGGGCGCTCGAGCTGCTGGAGCGCCGCGGGCGCCGGCAAAACACATCGTGAACGTTCGGGCTGTTACACAGGTATGGAGCCAACATGACCACAATACTGCATTCCCCGACACTATCTGTTGTTGCGCCGGTCTTCAATGAGGAAGCGATCCTGCATGAGCTGTACCGCCGGCTGACCGCGGTGCTCGACGGCGCGGGGCTTGACTGGGAGTTGGTGCTGGTCAACGACGGCAGCCGGGACCGGTCGTTGGAGATCATGCGCGAATTGCACGCGGCCGACGCGCGGGTCAAGGTGGTCAATTTTGCGCGGAACTTCGGGCACCAGGTGGCCATCACCGCAGGGACGGACTATGCCCAGGGCCAGGCGGTGGTGATCATCGACGCGGACCTGCAGGATCCCCCCGAGGTGATCCTCGACCTGCTGGCCAAGTGGCGCGAAGGATACGAGGTGGTGTACGCGGTTCGCTCCGAGCGCAAGGGCGAGACCTGGTTCAAGGAGTTCACCGCGAAGGCCTTCTACCGGATCATTTACAAGATCACCGACATCAACATTCCTATGGACACGGGCGACTTCCGCCTGATGGATCGCAAGGTGGTCGAGGCGCTGAAGACCATGCGCGAGAAGCACCGCTTCATGCGCGGCATGTCCGTGTGGGTGGGCTTCAGGCAGACCGGCGTCGAGTACGTGCGCGCTGAACGGTTCGCAGGCGAGACCAAATACCCCCTCAAGAAGATGCTCAAGTTCGCGCTGGACGGCATCACGTCGTTCTCGTATTTCCCGCTCCAGCTGGCGACCTACATCGGCTTCATTGTCGCGGCCATCTCGGTCGTCGGCATCATCGTGACCATCATCCTGCGCCTGACGGGCAGCCATGCCTTCTACGGCCAGGCCACGACCCTGGTCGCGGTGCTCTTCCTCGGCGGGGTGCAGCTCATCTCGCTGGGCATCATCGGCGAATACCTGGGGCGCATCTACGATGAGGCCAAGGGCCGGCCGCTCTACATCGTGCATGACGCGCTGGGGTTCGACGAGCAGGTAAGCGAGCGGGTCGCAGTACGGTAGAGACTCACGCGAAGACGCGGAGACGCGAAAGAGATTTTTCAGGAAACATTCTTCGCGCCTTCGCGTCTTCGCGTGAGCCAGGAACGAGGCTTACCGTACCTCGCGCTGGCTGTTTCCAAACTTGCCTGCGGGCTGTCGCTCGGCCCACACCAACACCGCCAACGCAGCCGCGCCCAGCACCGCCAGCGCCACCACCTTGTACAGCCGGTTCTCCAGCAGGAGCGCCAGTCCCCCGAATAGCCCACAAAAAACGTAGTAGCTCAGGACGATCTGCTGCTGGGTGAAGCCGATGTCGAGCAGGCGATAGTGCAGGTGATCCCGGCCTCCGCTTGCCGGGTGGCCGCCGTGCCGCCAGCGGCTGTAGATCAGCCACGCCACGTCAAGGATCGGCAGCCCCATGGCCAGCAGTACGGTCGCGACCTTTGCGCCGCCGATGATGCCCAGCGCGGCCACGGCCCAGCCGAGGAAGTAGGAGCCGCCGCTGCCCATGAAGACCTTCGCGGGGTTGAAGTTATAGGGCAGGAAGCCGAGCGTTGCACCCACCAGCGCCACGGGCAGCAGCGCTACGCTCAACTGGCCCTCGCGCACCATGTGGATGCAGATGAATGCGGCCACGATCGCCGACACACCCGCGGCCAGCCCATCCAGCCCATCCAGCCAGTTCACGGTGTTGATCATCCCGGTGAACCAGAAGATCGTCAGGAGGCCGACCACCGGCCAGGGGAACACGATCTGCTCGTTCGTGAAGGGATTGTTCACGCGCTCGATGAAGATGATGAACCCGATGGCGATCAGGGCCGATGCGACCTGTGCCGCGTACTGCACCTTGCTGCCCAGTTCACGCCGGTCGTCGAGGAGCCCGAACAGGAAGATCGCCGTCACGCCGATCAGCAGGCCGGTCAGGCGAGTCTGCTCCCCGGGGTCGAGGCGGGGCGGAAAGAGGGACTGGGGCAGGAGCAGTGTGGCCAGCACCGCGGCGGTGAAACCAAGGTACATCGCTGCGCCGCCCGTGCGGGGCACCGCGCCCTGGTGCGAGCGCCGTCCGCCCGGCCGGTCCTGCACGTTCAGCCTGAGCCCTGCGCGCCGCGCGACCGGCGTAGCTGCCAGCGCGATCAGGAACGCGACGGCAAACACCAGGGCAAAGCCAGGAAGGTAGGCGGTCACTGAGTCTTGCTACGCGGCAACGGATGGGCCACCGGCGTCCGAGACAGTGCCGTTGATCCCTGCGCCCGAAGGGGCATCCGTTGCCGCACTCCTCTATGGTCGCAGGCGGCCCAACATGCGCGGGAACGCGATGGTCTCGCGGATGTGGTCCAGCCCGCAGAGCCACGACACGGTGCGCTCCACGCCCAGGCCGAAGCCGCTGTGGGGCACCGAGCCGTAGCGGCGCAGGTCGATGTACCACTGGTACGCATCGCGCGGAAGGCCGTGGCGGTCGATGGCTGCCAGTAGCACATCAGGGTCGCTCATGCGCTCGGAGCCGCCGATGATCTCGCCGTAGCCTTCGGGCGCAAGCAGATCAGATGACAGGCATACGTCGGGCCTGCCCGGCTCGGGCTCCATGTAGAACGCCTTGACCGCACTCGGGTAGTGGTGAACAAAGACCGGCTTGTCGAACTGGCTCGCGACGAAGGTCTCGTGCGGCGCGCCGAAATCGCCGCCCCACTCGATGGGCGGCAGCGGATCGTCGTTCGGCGGCACCGTCACGCCCCTGGCCGCGGCCTCGTTGATCATCTCCACGGCTCCGTCATAGCTGATGCGCGGGAAGGGAGGGATGACCTTCTCGAGGTGCGACGTGTCGCGTTCCAGGAGCTTGAGCTCCGCAGCCCGCTCGCGCAGGGTCGTCTGCACGATGTAGCTGACGTACTGCTCCTCGATCTCGAGCAGCTGATCCAGGTTGCAGAACGCGATCTCCGGCTCGACCATCCAGAACTCCTGCAGGTGGCGCCGGGTCTTGCTCTTCTCCGCGCGGAACGTGGGCCCGAAGCAGTAGGTCCTGCCCACCGCGAAGATGTTCGCCTCGTTGTAGAGCTGGCCGGTCTGGGCCAGGAACGCATCCTCCCCGTGGAAATCGGTCTTGAAGAGGGTGCTGGTCCCCTCCGCAGCCGATGGGGTGAGGATCGGCGTGTCGACCAGCAGGAAGCCGTTGTCGTCCAGCCAGTCGCGCATGGCCTTGACGATGGTGGCGCGCACCCGCATGATGGCCCACTGGCGGCTGGATCTGAGCCACAGGTGCCGGTTGTCCATGAGGAACTCGACGCCGTGTTCCTTGGGCGCGATGGGATATTCGGCTGAGTCCTGGATGACTTCGAGGCCGGTCACGTCGAGCTCATAGCCGCCCGGGATGCCCGGCGCGCGGTCGTCCGCGCGCACGTTGCCCGTGATGACCAGCGAAGACTCCAGGGGCATGCGTTTGGCAGCTTCGAAGACCTCTTCGGAGACGTTGCCCTTGAAGATGACGGCCTGAATGAAGCCCGTCCCGTCCCGGACGCGGAGAAACTGGAGCTTGCCCTTGCCGGTCTTGAGCTGTAGCCAACCCTGGAGAGTGACCTCCTCGCCGGCATGGCTGGCGATGTCTTCAATACGGATGATGGATGTCATGAGCGCTCCCTGGATGGAGGGTGGTTGCGGCGATTATAACACACGCAATCGGGCGTGTCATGCCCGTTCCGCCGGATTATAACAGGTCGCGGTCAAACACTGATTATGTTATACTCCCTGTATGCAGCTCGGTGTGGGCGTCGCGCCCGGCAAGGTGATTCTCTTCGGCGAGCATGCGGTCGTCTACGGCCGGCCCGCGCTTGCCGCGCCGGTGACGCAGGTGTGCGCCACTGCGACGGTCCAGCCGGGCAAGGCCGGAGAAGGCCTGGTGATCGATGCGGTGAACCTGGGCCTCCGCGTGACGCTGGACGATGCCGGCCATCCGCTGGCGGAGGTGGCGCGGCTGGTGCTGGAGCGCCTCGGCCTCTTGGCTCCCGACTGGCGCGTCTCGCTCCACTCGACCATCCCGATTGCCAGCGGGCTGGGCAGCGGCGCAGCAGTCTCAGCGGCAGTGGTTCGTGCGCTGGCCCGCGCCGCGGGATGCGAGCTGGGCCCGGCGGAGGTGTCGGATATCGTCTTCCAGGTCGAGCAGCTGTATCATGGCACGCCCAGCGGCGTGGACAACACGGTGATCGCCTACGGCCAGCCCGTCTACTTCGTGCGCGGGCAGCCTCCGCAGCCGTTCGCGA
>ERZ747221.2913-NODE-2913-length-14448-cov-3.665924_pt1 | contig 14448 bp, 6 predicted proteins | sample MGYA00374949_ERZ747221 | MGnify/ENA primary metagenome ERZ747221 (study PRJEB28779, sample SAMN05720172) | bioreactor metagenome | isolation source: Anaerobic biogas reactor | place: USA:Washington, USA | collected 2015-08-08 ... | reverse complement strand
CACTCGGCTCCATGCCGCTCGTCGGCGGCTCGACGGCGCCCGGAATCTACGACGACTACGAGGAGTCGATCGCGGCGATGAGTTCGGAAGTCATGGCCCGGTCGAAGAGGTTGAGTGGCGGGGAGTCGAGGGTGATCACGGCCATCGGGCCTTCACGCTCGGTCTTTACGAGTGACATGGCTCAGACTTTGGCGAATCCCTCGAGGATCTGTCGCAAGCCGACCACGAAGAGCTCTTCGTCGCGTTCGGGATTCATCTCGGAGAGATCGAGGATGCTGTCCAGCGCGGCCCTTGTCTCTTTCTTCGAAGTGTCCTGCACACCGGCTTCTTCACGGAACTTCTCCAGCTCCTCGTGGCCGGGATGCTCCGGACCCAGTTCCTCGTTTGCGTTGAGCCGGCTGGCCGCGTAGAGCGCGTCGTGGAATTGCAGGTCCAGCTCGGCCGCCTCTTTCTCGTCGATGCCCCGGTCGATCGCGCTGGCCATCGCGTCGACCACTGCCTGCACTGCGGCGATGTCCTCCGGCGTGGCCCGCTGGCAGGCATACTCGATCGCGAGCCGCTCGAGCGCGCGGCGCAGGCTGAAGACTTCGTCGAAGTCCGTGCGCGACAGGCGGGCGACGTAGGTTCGCCCGGTGGGGGTCACCATGACCAGGCCCTCACGTTCGAGGTGGTTCAGCGCCTCGCGGACCGGCCCACGGCTGACGCCCATCAGTTCGGAGAGTGCGGCCTCCCGCAAGGGCTCCTCGGGTTCGAGCTGCCCGTTCAAGATCGCGTTGCGCAATCTTTCGGCCACTTCCTCGGCAAGCGAGCGCTTGATGGTCGGCGATAGGATCTGTGCCAGGTTCTCGTTGTGCATGGCGCTTTCTCCTGACCGGACGAGAGGGTCGAGGGCTGTCGCTGCGTCGCGATGAAAGGCCAGTTGACGACGACCGGGTGACTCGTGCAAGAAATCTCAAACAGTAAACAGAAAATTGTTAACCATTTACGATCGACACACGGATTCTAGCACACCGTCACACCCATGTCAAGAGGTTTACGGCGATTCGGATCGTTAACTTTGGCGCAAGTGAGGGGCGGGCACCGCCACAGCGGCGCCCATGCAGGGGTGCGTCAGCTCGCGGCCAGGAACGCGTCGATCTCGGCCTGCTGTTCGGGGGTCAGCGGCTGAAGCGGTGACACGGTCCGGCCCGAACCGATGCCGAGCCGCGAGGCCGCGTACTTAATGCCCGACAGCCACTGCGCACCGGCCAGCGGCACGGCCGCGCGCACTGCGGCAACGCGCTCCGCGCAGCGTTCCAGCTCCGCTGCATCGCCGGCCTGCGCCGCATGGTAGAGGGCGAGGAACGCCTGGGGATCCACGTTCGAGCTTCCGGGCACGATTCCGACCGCGCCGGCCTTCAGCGCGGCCGCCATGAGCCGTTCATCGCCCTGGAGTACGCGCAGGCCGGCCGCCGGGCCTTCGTGGAGAAGGCGCATCACGTAGTCCAGGTCCCCGGAGCTCTCCTTGATCCGGCGGATGTACCCCCTGCGCACCAGCTCGATGACCATTTCGATTGGAATCGTAGACGACGTGCACGAGGGGATGTTGTAAGCGACGACGTCCATGCCCCCGGCATGCTGTGCGCACTCGCCGAACAGGCGCACGAATTCGTCGGGATGGCGCAGCGTGAGGTAATAGGTGGGCGTGACGACGCAGTGCCCGTAGCCGAGGTCGCGGAGCATCCGCACCTTCTCCAGGACGCGGCGGGTCGATGTGTCGATCGCACCGCCCAGCAGATAGGCCCGTTCGCCGACCTCGTCCCGCGCGATCGACACCATTCGTTCCCACTCGCGGCCGGTCAGCAGCGGCCCCTCGCCGGCCGACCCGCCGACGAAGATGCCGTGGATGCCCGCGGCGATCAGCCGCTGTATCTGCCGGCGGAACGCGGTCTCGTCGACCCGGTCCTCGTCGTCCACCGGCGTGATGATGGGGGTCACGACCCCGTGCAGCTCACCCGTTACCATATGTGCCTCACTCCTTTGCCTGATACGTTCCCAGCGCCAGGCTCCGATCTGCGAAGAGTCTGTGTCTCGTATTCTACAAGAGGAGACACGTTTATCGTAATCACCCATACTGAAAACATCTGTGCACGGGATTAGCTTTGTCAAATCTTTTAGTACGATATCCGTATATAAATCGTACTATGATTGATGCGGAGGTGCGGCATGGATGTACGGACGCGACCGGCTGATGTTCCGGCGCTTGCAGCGCGCCTGCCCGGAAAGGTGGTTCTCCCGGGGGACGACGCATACGAAACCGCGCGCCTGGCGTGGAACTTGAGGGCGACGATGGCTCCTGCGGCCATCGTGTATGCCCAGTCCCCGGGCGATGCGAGCGAAGCGCTGGCATTCGCGCGGGAGCACGACCTGCGCGTGGCGGTCCAGGCCACGGGGCACCGCGAGACAGTGGATGGAAAGGGCTGCCTGGTGATCAATACCTCGCGCATGAAGGCCCTTGCAGTGGACCCCGCGTCAGCCACGGCATTCCTGGAGGCGGGCGTGAAGTGGGGAGAAGTGCTCGCCCAGGCGCAGGCGCACGGCCTGGCGCCGCTGCTCGGCTCATCGGGCGACGTCGGCGCGGTCGGCTACACGCTCGGAGGCGGGCTGGGCTGGCTGGCCCGCAAGTACGGGATGAGCGTCGACAGCGTGCTGCGCTTCGAAGTGGTCACCGCGGACGGTCGCGTGCGCAGCGCAAGCCCGGAGGAGCATCCCGACCTGTTCTGGGCGCTGCGCGGAGGGGGCGGCGGCTTCGGCGTGGTGACCGGGATGGAGATTCGCCTGCACCCGGTGGCCCGGGTTTATGCCGGTAACCTGTTTTACCCCGCGGGTATGGCGAAGGAGGTGTGGCGCCGCTACCGGGAGTGGGTCGCCCATGCGCCGGATGAGTTGACCAGCTCGATCGTGCTGATGAACTACCCGCCGCTGCCCCAGCTGCCGCCCGTGCTGAGCGGGCAGTCGTTCGTGATCGTGCGCGGCTGCTACATCGGCGCGTCCAGCGACGGCGAAGCCCTGCTCGCCTACTGGCGCAACTGGCAGGCGCCCTTGATCGATGAATTCAGGGAGTTGCCTTTCACCGAGGCGGACGAGATCAGCCACGATCCGGTCGATCCGTTACCCGTATTGGCCTCCTGCGAATGGCTCCGGGATCTTTCGGACGAGACCGCAGATGCGCTGATCGCGCACACCTTCCCCCAGGGCGGGCCGCCCTTGCTCGTCTTCAGCGAAGTGCGGCTGGCGGGCGGGGCCATCGCGCAGGTCGATAGAGACGCCACAGCGTACTCGCACCGCGACGAGAAGTTCATCTGGGTCAGCATCGCCGCGGCGCCGACCGAAGAGGCGGCCGCTGCGATCAGGCAGCAGCTCGGACGGCTGTCTGCAGCGCTCGGCCCGGCGCGGACCGGCAGGGTGTACATGAATTTCCTCGAGGGGGAGGAAATGCGCGAGCGCACGCGGGATGGCTTCAGCGACGCGGCGTTCCGGCGCCTGCAGGCCGTCAAGGCCCGCTACGACGGGGACAATCTCATCATTTCAGGGTTTGGTATCCCAGGGGCAGCTCGTCATTAGGTGCCCGGCACCTGAATCAGGTTACTTTCCTTCTGCCCCCGAGGCGCCAGCCGAGTGCCACTGCGGCGACCAGGGCGCCCGCCACCGCGAGCCCTGACCACACAGCACGCCAATCGAGCGGGAGTTCGGCGCTGCCCGCAGGCAGCCGCGGCGTGGCCGGATCGAAGTACGCGTACAGCCGGTCGATCGCGGGGGTGGGAAGCCTCGTCTGCCGGGCCAGCGCGATGAACTCATCCGCCAGGAGTTGGATCTCCTCCCGGGCTGCGCCCGCGTGTTTGGCTAGCCCAACCTCGACAAGCGGATGGCGCAGCCGCCGCCCGAAGAGCGCCACGAGCAGCGGCTCGGGCACCCACGCGAAGACACCTAGCTCCTGGGGCGTCACCGGGTAGCCCAGGGTCTGCAGTGCTTGAAAACCCTCTCGCACCGCGCGCAAGGCCAGCACCAACGCGTCGCGCGTGCCGGCCAGGCGAAGGCGATCCTCGTCGCACGCGTAGAACGCCGCGACCAGCGACGGCATGAGCAACGCCACGTGATACTTCAGCCAGGCATCCATGTCGGTCCGCACATCGATCTCGAAGCCGGGCATACTTTGCAGCGCGGCCGCCACTAGCCGGGTCCGCCCGGTGATGCTGCCGTCGATCTCGCCGATGGGCACCTCCTTCTCGTCGCCCGGCTGGCCGGTCAGGACGTGCATCACGTGCCCATCCCGGTAGCCCGCGGATGTCGGGAACCCGATCAGCACACGACCGGGACCCAGCGCCTCGACCAACGCGGCTGGCCCGGCTGCATTGTTCATCAGGAACAACACGTTCGGGATGTGGGTGTTGGCCGCCAGGACCGGAAGCAGGTCCAGGGCCTGGTTCTTGCGCATGATGACCAGCGCGAGGTCGTAGGGGTCTTCGGCCGCAAGCTGTTCGATCAGCGCCACGCGGTCTGTCGTCCACTCACCGGTCTGCACGTCGTGGAGAACGATGCCGTGCTCCCGCAGGTCGTCCAGCCGCCGGCCGCGCGCCAGCAGCGTCACGTCGTGCCCGCCCTGGTTAAGGCGAGCCGCAAACAGGCTGCCCAGGGGGCCCGATCCGCATACGAGGATCTTCATCGCAGATTCCTTTCCTTAAGGCAGTTCCGTTTTTCGCTTCCCATTCAGGATTTCCCGTCTGAACCGCTCGAACAGGCCCACGATCGCGGCTACGAGGTTGATCGCTCGCTCCCGGAAGGGCGAGGGAAGATCTGCAGTGGTCCTGGCGAGCGTCGTGAGTTCCGTCTGGTACGGAGAGCGCCTGGACCTGCGGGCAGCTTTCCGTGTTCCTTGTGAGGCCTGCCCGGTGCGCCCTGCCTGGCCGGCTGCCCGTTTGCGTGAGTTCGTTGCCATGCTTCATCGCTGCTTTCTCGGCTGCGCGGGGGCGCGGCCAGATACAAGCAGATTATACAGAACCCATGTTCACTACGCAAATCGGGCACGCGAATATGTGTTCGTGAGGTGCTGGGAAAAGGAGCCGGCGCACGCGAGTGCGCTCCCGTGCGCCGGCTCCGGCCGCCTATGGCGCCGGTACGTGCAGGGTGAGCACCATGGACGGCAGCGTCTTCGTCGAGTCGGGACCGCGCTGCGTCCCCACCTTGAGATAGTCGCGTTCGACGATCGAGGCCTTGATGCCGGTCGGGATCACCAACTCCTTGTCTTCGACCGATGTGCAGAAGCCGTGGGTCAGTTCCTCCAGGCCCTTGCAGTCCCGGGTGAAGTAGTAGACGTAGAGCTTGTCCAGGTTCGCCACATCCCCATAGAACGCCTCCGTCGCGCTGCCCACGAGCTTCGTGCCTTCGACGTTCTTGGCCCCGAGCCGCAGGCGGAAGTTGTTCAAGCCCAGGCTCACGTAGGTGGCATTGCCCGTTGCCGTGCCGAGGGTTCCGATCACGGCATGCACTTCGCCGCTGTCGAACCCCAGCCCGGGGCGAAACTGGTAGCTTGCGTCCTGCGTGTCGCCCTGGCAGTCCATCCCGATGTTGTCGCAGAGCGGTCCCACCATGTTGAACGGGTAGCCCTGCGTGTCGATGAACGGCAGAGCCCGCTTTTTCCAATCAGCATCGTCTACCAAGGGCTGCTCCCACCTCTCGCTGACCTCATACACGAGTGCCTTGAGATCGTCTTTCAGATACGCTTCGGGCACTGCGGTTCTAGCCTCAGGGCTGTCATCTTCCCACGCCGGGTATCGTTGGCTCGGCCTGTTCGGCCAGGTGTCGCGTATGCGCAGGACCCTCATGGTCGGGTCGTGTCTCCATAGATCGGATGGGGCGCCCGGTTCGCCGCCATCGGCCGGCATCGAGTAGCGAAGTCCGGTCATGAACTCGTCCGCATCTGCATCGAGGCCGATCCGCATGTTGGAAGGGATGCCCTCGGTGAAGATGTCCTTCTTTGCGACAGAGAGCTTGTGCAGCACCTGGCGGACCTGCCTGTCCATGTGGCGATCGGGCGTGATGATGAAGTAGCGGAACTGGTTCCAGACGCTGCCGGACTGCCGCTCGATGACCACGTTGTTATTACTATCGCTCAGGCTGTCGAAGGTCACGACGCGTTCGAGATTATCGGGGACCTTGTGGAAGAACACCTCGGTGGCTCTGAGCGCGCTCAGGAATTCGTAGGTGGTATTGTCCGTCTGGTGCTCGCCCTTGCGCGTGAAGAGGTAGCTTTGCTGCCCGAAGTAGGCGGCCTCCGGCGGTAGGAACCCGAAGATGACGATCGCCTCGTTCGGGTCAAGGCGGAAGGTCGTGCCGTAACCCTCTCTCGTGGGGCCGAATGCCCCCTGGGTTGCCGGGTCGACATACTCCTCCTCCCAGTAGGGCACCACGGGGAGCACATACGGCGCGGTCGGGTTGTTGAAGAAACACGTCTCCATCACTGCGAAGGAATCGGGGCAGTCGTCGATCCTCCACAGCTGGAAATACCCTTCTCCGACCTCGAAGCCCTGCTTCTTCAGCTCCACCTTCAGGCGGTCGCCGAGTTTGCCGACCTGTGCGGCTGCCTGGCTTTCAGGGGCAACGCTGTCCGCGGATGCCACAGGCCCTGCGCCGAACGCGACCAGGGATAGGATGAACAGCAAGCGAACGAAGATTCTGCGAGGGATGATCATAGAGTGCCTCCTGCCAAAGTTTACCACATGGCGGCGTCGCGGGCGTCGCCGGCCGAGCGCGAGTGGTGGGATCGCGCTCGGCCGCAGCGCCTTCATCGCGGCCTTCCGTAGAGGCACGGCCGTACGCCGTGCCTCTACCCGTGCACCTCGCGCACTAACGAAGCTAACGCATCATCAGCGGCAGCCAGAGCCTGGGCGCCGGCAGTGCGATTTCATCCACGACCCGCAGCTCGACGCGGGCCACGCTGCCGTCCGGCATATCCCACGGCGCGGTGATCGTCACGACATTGGTGATCGTGAGCGGCGTGGTCACGAAGGGATCGACCGTGCCGCTGATCACGATCTCCCCGCCCTCTCCGCCTGCGAGATCCGCCACCGACCAGGCGAAGTCCGGCGCGCCCTCCACCGGCGTGATTTCCGCGCCCGTGGACTGGTAGGCCAGGGCCAGGAGCTCGGCCGGCAGCGTGTCGGTAATCACGACGCCAGTGGCCAGGTCCGCGCCCGCGTTGCTGTAGACCAGCGTGTAGGTGATCGCGGAGCCGGGCATAGCGATCGCAGGCTGCACCGTCTTGCTGATGCGCAGGTCCACGTCGGCCACGGGTCCCGCAGCCACTTCCCAGCGATCGCCCAGCGCGATCCAGGCCACCGCCTGCCCGGCCGGGACCGGCTGGCCGTTGAACCGCAGCCCCTGCAGGCTGGCCGGCGCACCGTCGAGCAGCAGGGTGATGGCGTCGCCCGGCCGCGCGCCGTCGACCGCCGGTGTCGTCTCATCGTCGCCATAGCAGGCCAGAAGCCCGAAGCGACCGGGCTCGGTCACGAACGTCGCGCCGCACGGCACACCGTTCGCCAGAGCGGTCAGCGTGGTGCTGATAGGCGCCGGACTGCCATCCGGCAGGTGGAGCTGCCCGTAGAGATTGGCCCAGGTGTACGTCGGCTGCACGCCTGCCGCCTGCTCGGCCGCCCGTATCAGGTCCAGGCGGTCGCCGAGCGACAGCGTGCCGGGGAGGCGCGCGGTCCGGGTCACCGCCAGGCCGGTCGTGATCGGGTATTGAAGGGTGATCGCCTGCGTCGCGCTGATCCAGTAGCCGGCAGCCGGTCTCAGCCCGGCGAGCGTGTTGTAGCCGGCCTCCAGGTCAGGATAGTAGGACACGCCGGTCCGGTCGAACCCCAGCACCGCGCCGACTGCGGCGTCGATGCTCCGGAGCGCCTCCGTCACAGGCAGGGATGCCTCCGGGAGATACCCCACCAGGTTCCAGCCCTCGGCCATGGCGAGCGGCTGGTCCGGGGGCAAGCGTTGGCCCGTAAAGCGCAGCGTTGCGGCCGGCAGCACCTGCCAGGGTTCCTCGAGGTCAGGCGGCGGTGGGGGCAGCGTCTCGCGGATCCAGTAGCCCCGACCCGCCTCGACACGGGCCAGGCTGCCCGGGTCCGAGTCGAGTGGCTTGTACCACTGCAGGCCGTCCTCGTAACCCAGGATTGCGGCGTAGCCGCCCCCGATCGGCCGCTGCACGATCTCCACATCGGGGTTTCCAGGCTGCACCGGCGGCGAGACGAGGTTCCAGGAGGTGTAAAGCGGCACGTCCGCGAGGTCGACGGTGAAGTGCGCTGCGGCAGGGATGCCGCAGAGCACCGCGTCGCCCAGCGCCCTCTGGCCCTCGTTAAGGACCGTGACCACTGGCCAATCTCCATCCAGGGCTGGGCTCCAGTCGAACGCCAGGTCCAGCACCCCGCCGGGAGCCAGGCTGTCTGCGGTGGTGAGCGTGGCGACGGCCTCGTTGCGGGCGTAGAAAGTGACCGGGAGGCCGGCGGGCAGCGGTTGAGCGCCGGCATTGGTGAGCCGGGCGCTGAGCGTCACGGATAGGGGCGCGGTCGAGGATGGCTCGGCAGACAGCGCGAGGACCATGGGGACCGCGTCCAGGCAGGTGACGTCGACCGCGAACGGTCCCTCACTGGCGCGGTTGCCGGCCTGGTCGTCTGCATCCACCCACAACTGGTAGCGTCCCGGTTCTGTTGCGACCAGGTCGAAGCTCCAATCGTTTCCCTCCTGCAGCGTATCGGCACGGAACTCGTCGCCCGTGGGCGGCTGCACGCGCACCGAGACGTTCACCTCCGGGCCACCGTCGGCTGCGGCGCCGCGGAGAACCGTCTGTGTGTCACTCAACACGAAAGTCGTGGCGAGCTGCTCGACCGCCAGCGCGGGCGCCACGTTGTCGATGAGGATCTCCTGCGACAGCGGCGTGCCGGTGCGGTTGCCCAGGTCGTCGGTGGCCCAGATCGTGACCGTGCGGCTCACCGCATCGAGCGCACCCAGCGCGGGCGCGCGGTACGACCAGCCGCCATGCGGCTGCTGGTCGGCCCGCTTGCAGGTCTCTTCTCCTGCCGCGGGCACATCCTGCACGCAGACGGTCACCGCGTTGACGATGCCCGCATCGGTTGCGGTGCCGTAGAGCGTCAGGCCACCGCGCACCGCGAGGCCCTGCCCGCCGGCGAGGCTGGCCGCCAGGTCCAGGGTCGTGGTTGGCGGCTCAGCGTCGACGGTGAGGGTGTGCGGTGCACTCCAGGGACTCGTCTGGCCGTGGCTGTCCGTGGCCTGCAAGCGCACGGTCAGCGGCGTTCCGTGCGGCAGGGGGCTGCCTGCCTGCCAGTCGCAGGCCCACTCGCCGTCGGCCGCGCGAACGAGCGGGCAGGTGATCAGCCGGCTGCCCCCGGGCCACTGCACGTCGAGCGTCACCTCCCGGATGCCAGACTCGTCCAGCACCCGGCCTCTGAAGATCTCCCGTAGCGGGCCGATCCGGGACGGGAGCACCAGCTGCGGGGCTTCGGGTGCGCCACGGTCGACGCGGTGGGCTACCGAGAGCCACTCCAGCGGGGGCCCATCGGGGCCGTGGGAAGCGTCATAGATCCGGGCCAGGACGCCGGCTGCCGGCAGTACGCCCTGGCTGCGATCCACGACAGCCTGGAACGTTGCCTCGCCCGTGCCGCCGGGCGGCACATCGCCCAGATCGAGCACCTCGGGGAGGCCGCTGATGTGTCCGTACCCCGCCAGCGTGATGTAGACACCTACCGCCCGATCGCTGCCCGCGTTGTGGTAGTGCACTGTGTATTCGAGCGGCTGGCCGTCCGGCACGGGCGGGTTGCGCGGCTGAAGCAGTCGCAGGGCCAGGCTATCTTCCGCGGGCAGGGCTGCATCCTGGGGATCGGTCACCCAGAAGAGCCCGTCCGACTGGCCGCCGAAGGCCGTGCCGTGCGGCTCGGACCTGATGGACACCTGCAGGTTACTGTCCCCCTCGCGCGTCGCATCCGGGCTGCCGTCCGTTCCGTTCGGACAGACACCGTCGCTCAACGCGGGCCAGCGGTACGCCTGCAACAGGCTGAACTCGATCTCGCCGGTCGCCAACGGGGCCAAACGGCTGATGAGTGGGCTGTTGACAGGGTTGTAGGGCGGCAGCGTCACCCGCAGGGCCGGCGCTTCGCCCTCGACCGGGTCTTGCACGCCGAGGCCGATCAGCCCCAGCGACGATGCGGGTGTCACCTCCAGCAGCTCAAACGGCAGGATCATGTCGACCTGGCCGCCGAGCCGCCCCGCGTCGAAGTGAAACTGCTGGGTTGTCAGCGGGGTCGCGCCGGACCAGGCGCTGCCGTCCCAGTGGAGCATGGTTGCCTGGTCAGCCGTCTGCGCCCAGATCAGCACGTCGGCCTGCAGGCTGTCGGGCAGGGTCACGGTGGCGCCCAGCAGCGGCAGCTCAAGAGGGACGTAGGGCTGGGTGGTGCCACCCGGGCCGGTATCGAGGTAGACGAACAGGTCGCCCCCGCTGAGGTGCCCGCTCGCGCCGGTGAAGGCCAGGCGCAAGGCGTTGCGATCCCAGGTCGCGTAGAGCTGTTGCGGAGCCTCGGTCAGCCCGAACCGGTACAGGCGGCGGTCCGTGCCCATGAGCGTGCAGCCGCTTTCCTGCCACCCCTGCGCGTCCGCCGCGATGGCGTCCGGTGTCTGCGGGCTGTCCAGGGTGATGGGACCGATCTGCTGCCAGCGCTCGTTGCCGTAGCTGTCCCGGATCCCGAGCTCGACCGTGAGCACCTGCGCCTCACCTCCGACGTAGGAGTCGGTGAGCGGCACGGCGGGATCGAAGTGACGGGTAGTGACCGTGGTGGCCGTGGCTGACGTGGCGGTCCAGCGGGTGGTGTACCCCATCAGCCCGCTGCCGTCCTGGCTGGCCGTCCATTCCAGGGTCAGCTCGGGCGCGACCGTGCGCACGATTGCGTTCGGCTCGACGCGGCCCCCGTCCGCCCAGAGTGCCAGGTCAACCGCGGCAGGCGGCACGACATCGAGCGTCAGGTTCACCTGCACAGATTCGATGCGCCCGTCCTGGAGGTCTGCGATGGCGACCACGGGCTGCACGACGCCGTCGGGCAGGGGGCCGGGGGGCAGCAGCCAGGTGCTGGCCCAGGTGCGCGTCAAGGGCCAACTGGTTGCAGGTTCGGACAGGATCGCCGGGATCACCTTGCCGTCCGCGGCGAGATCGACGCCAATGACCCCAAGAAGGCCGCTCGCTTCGCCTTTCACGATCACCATCTGAGGGTCGTGGTAATGCGTGCCGGTCAGCACGGTTGATGCGAAGACCACTGCCGGCATGCTCGGCTTGCCCGCGGCCAACTCAGCCCCGGCTGCGTCCGCTGTCTCCTCCGCTGCCGGTTGGGGCGGACCTGCGTGTCCGACCCCCACTTGCAGTTCTGCTGCCAACGCAGCTGAGGCTGCCTTGGCAGCCTGCGATGACATAATGGCGGTGCAGGCGCCGCCGGTCTGCGCGTCCGCGGTGGTGCAGTTGCCGCTGGCGTCGCACGCGGTGGCCTGGACGGTTGCGGTCGTGACCGATGAGCATTCAGCCGTGAACTGGTACAGCTTCTCCGTGCCGGCGGGGATGGTGGCCAGGAACCAGGGCGACTGGTAGGTGCTGCGCTCGGTGACCGGACACATGAACGTGAACCCGGTCTCGGATAGGTTGTAGTCCTCTGCGACAGCGACGTAGCGGTACGTGCTCCCGCTGACCAGCGCCTTGCACACCGTGACGCGCGGGCCGAGGTTGTCGACGTTGCCGCTCCAGGCGGGCGACGAGAGACCGGCCGTGTTCCAGACCGGCGCTACCTTGCCGTGGCCCGCGCTATCGGTGGCGCGCAGGTCGACCCGGTAGGCGCCTTCCAGCCCGGTCGGGACAGTCACCGACCAGCGCGCCGATTGGTCGTCGCTGCCCGCGGTCAGGGTCGTCTCGCGCCAGCCCGCGAGGTAGAGCTCCTGCACCTCCTCGGCAGGCAGCGAGCGCGCGTAGATGTGGATGTCGTCCACGCTGCCGGTGAAGTAGCCCTGCAGCGCCGTGCCGCCGCGCCGCCCGATGTATAGCGGCGAGGTGTTGGCCGTGGCCCCGGTGGTTGTGTCTGTCCGCTCTCCGTGCAGCGCGCCATCGACGTAGAAAGCCAGCGTGCTGCCGCGCTTCACGAAGACCACGTGATGGAAGCGCCCATCGTCGATGCGTGTGGTCGACTGAAGCCAGGGACCATTCTGGCCGTCCCAGCGACCTGCAGAGATCTTGCCCGCATTGCTGCCCGCGGTCTGATTGAGGTAGCGGATCGAATAGGGATATCCGCCGGCCCCCGACCACTTCTCGATGACGTAGTTGTCCACGGTTGCGGTCCAGATCTGCGATGCGTCCGGCTTGATCCAGGCTGAGATCGCGAAGTCGTGGCCCGCGTCGAAGTCGATCGCATCATCGTCGGGCACGACCGCGTGATCATCCACCCCGTCGAACTGCAGCGCGTAGCGGCCCACCTGACCGGACACCGACTTGTTGGCGGCATCCCCGGTCCCCGTGTACAAAGTGGCATTGCGCTGCCAGCCCGAGGTGTCCTCTTGTTTTCTGCCATCCGCGGCGGACCCCGCCTCGAAGGGAAGCACGAGAACCGGCTGCGAGCCGGTGTAGAGCAGCTCCTTCACCTCTGCGCCGGTCAGGCCGTGGTCGAAGATGCGCACGTCGTCGATCGACCCCGCGAAGTGGTTGATGCCGTTGCCGCGCCGGCCGATGACGAGCGCCGAATTGTTGGTGGTGGCGCCACTGGTAGTATCCGGCGTCTCGCCGTCCTGCACCCCATCGATATAGAGCTTCAGGGTGCCTGCAGTCCTCACGAAGGCAACATGATGGAAGCCGCCATCGTTCACCAGCTTCGTGGATCGGATCCCAGGGTTTTGTGAACCGTCGTAGCGGGCAACCGAGATCTTGCCTTCTTCCGTGCCTGCTCCTTGGTTGAGGTAGCGAATGACATAGGGATAACCGCCCGCCTGCGACCACTTCTCGATGATATCGCTGTCGATGTTGGTTGCGGTGGGCTGGATCGCGTCCGGCTTGATCCAGGCAGCGACCGTGAAGTCGTGGCCTGCGTCGAAGTCGATCGCATCATCGTCAGGCACGGTCACATGGTCATCCACCCCGTCGAAGCGCGCCGCGCTGCCGCTGTGACCCTGCTGTCCGGGCGCTGGGCAGGCGGCTCCGCTGCATATGCCGGTCAGCCTGTTGGCCGATACGTCTGGGAAGACCGGGTTCCCGCTGCCATCAACGCCGGCATCCATGGTGAGGTGCAGCACCTCCCCCGCGGGCGGCGTCTCGTTGATGAACTGCGGGCCGGGCATCAACGATGTGAAGGCGACCTCCACCTTGCTGACGCTGGACTTGAGCTTCTTGTCCAAACACTGGTCGGCCGCGCACTTGCTCGAACTGGCCGTGAACGAGATCGTGGTGCTCTCGGCCAGGTTGTTGCTCCAGTTCGCGACCTCTTCCCCGCATACGGTGGCAGAACCGCTGACGATGCCGGGCGAACCCGCCGCGGCGGTCAGTTCAATCTCGCAGGTGGCCTGCCGGTGCACCTGGCCGGCCCAGGTGTAGTCCTCCTCCGCAGCCAGTGCGCTCCCCGGCCGGAACGCGGTGTACTTCCAATCCGCGCTCCCCGGACCATAGCAGGTGAGCGCGAGCCCCGCCTGCGCGCCACCCAATCCGGTTGCCCAGGACAGCGCCACGGGCACGAAGTTGCTGGTGGTTGCCCCTGCCAGCGTACCGGTCAGGGTTTGCCCCAGCGTGAGGAACGAGCGGTCGATCTGCACCGCGGGGCCCCCCGTATTGATGCCGAAGCTCTGCTCCGCGGTCTGCGTGTGGCTGGCCGCCTCGTCAGGATAGATCGCAGCCAGCGCGTCCACCGCCACGGCCTCCGCAGTGTAGCAGCCGATGGGTTCGCTGTCGGACAGGACGTAATCCACCGTCCACGTGCTGCCGGTGAGCGTGGCCGCCTGGGTCGCGGGGCCGGCCAGCCCGCCATCCGCCTTGTAGAGCGTGACGTGCACGCCGTCGAGCGGCACCCCGCTGCCCGGCGTACTCGTATTGCTGAGCACGGGGTCGCTGGCGGTCCCCGACAGGCGGACGGTCCAGTTGTTATTGATGTCGCGCCCGGTCTGGAGCAAGTCGCCTGCGCTGCCGCTGAAGCTCACAACCGGCGGGGTGTCGTCGATGCGCACCTCGCGTGCCGCGGAGGTGGTGATGTAACCCACCCGGTCCGTCACCTTGGCGCTCAGGTAGTACACCCCCTCGCCGGACGGGGTGAAGGTGGGACACCAGGCCGTGGTCTGCCCCGGGTCCTGGCAGTGGGGCGCAGGCCCGCCGCACGACGAGCCCTGGCAGAGCTCGGCGCT
>ERZ747221.2912-NODE-2912-length-14448-cov-6.478881_pt1 | contig 14448 bp, 17 predicted proteins | sample MGYA00374949_ERZ747221 | MGnify/ENA primary metagenome ERZ747221 (study PRJEB28779, sample SAMN05720172) | bioreactor metagenome | isolation source: Anaerobic biogas reactor | place: USA:Washington, USA | collected 2015-08-08 ... | reverse complement strand
CCATATTCATCCAGACCGTTCACTTTCACGACTTCGTCACTAAAGGCCGTTTACCTGTTACCGGGCCTAATTCCATCGAATTCGATGGGATTAAAAACAAGCAAATCCCATAGGGGCCTCCACTTTATGCTAAAAGGGGAATAATCTTGAATGGGTGAAGTTTGTACCTAAAACCGCAAAGCCCTTCGGGATCGGTTTCCGGCGAGTCCGTCTTCCGGGAAGGCTTCCCGAAGAGGCACGGACCGCTCGAAGAATCTTCAATTGACAACACGACAAATAGCTCTAAAATATAAGCTATAGCTTATACGGAGTGTGCGCAGATGCCTTGGACTGTCATCTATAGCACCGTCTTTGAAGAATGGTTGGAATCTTGCTCTGAATCCCTTCAAAATGAGGCTCTGGCCCACATCGAATTATTGTCAATGATGGGGGTAAAACTCCCCTTCCCGCACAGTTCCAAAATAAGAGGAACAAAGTTACCAGGTATGAGGGAACTGAGATTCAAACATGGAAAAAGCGAAATCAGAATTCTTTATATTTTTGATCCTTTGAGACAGGTGTTCCTTTTAGCCGGGGGAGACAAATTGAGCAGCAAAAAGTGGTACGAGAAGAACGTCCCCTTTGCGGAAGGGATATATAGAGAGTATCTGGAATCGCTGAAAGATGATGGAGGTGACATGAAGTGAGAAAACACAAAGACTTAATGGACAGTCTCACTCCTGTCCGCCGGGAGCAGATCAGGGCGCGGGCGGAAGAGTTGAGGACTGAGATCAGGCTTGAGGAGATAAGAAAAGACAGGAAGGTGACCCAGGTTGAGCTTGCCCGGAACATGAGAGTCAGCCAGCCGGCAGTGTCCCAGATGGAAAAAGATCCCTGCATTTCTCTGATCCGACTGAAAAATTTCACGGAAGCCTTGGGCGGGAAGCTGAATATCCAGGTTGAATTTCCTGACGGCAAGAATTACAAGGTGCTTTGAATACAAAGGGGAAATCGCGAATCGTAAATCGTGAATAGGAAATCGAAAAAGCAAGGGCGGGGCGTGTCATTCTGAGCGAAGCGAAGAATCTGTTTCTTGTTGTAAAGGACGACGGCGGGGGCAACCCTACACTTTTCGAGACCCGAAAGTCTCGGGTCTACGTTTTTGATTAAATGAGTTTTTCTGGGAGATTTTCCGGAAGAGCAGTAGGGGCAAGCCAGAGGGTTCCCTTTCCATCTTTTAATGCGGGTTGTAGAATTAGCAGCGGAGGAGATTTTGTTGAAAAAGAGAACTGCCCTTGAAAAGATCGCGAAAGTGAGCAGGGAGCTTACGGAATTTCATGTGAAAGCTCTATACCTTTTCGGTTCGATCGCCCGTGACGAGGCAACAGCCGCGAGTGATGTAGATATTCTTGTGGAATTCACTCCAGAAGCACGCATAGGGCTTTTCCACTTCCTGAAACTGAAAAACTTTCTGGAGGGTATTCTGGGCTGCAAGGTTGATCTTGTTACTGTCGATGCCCTGCACCCAATGATGAGAGATTCCATCCTGGAGGAACGTATCCGTGTCGCCTAGGGATTGGAGAATCCGCATACACGATATTCTTAATGCCGCACAATCAATCGAAACATAGATTGAAGGGATGAGTGTCGAGGAATTTGCTGCTGACTCAAGAACGCTCGATGCGGTTATCCGGAATCTTACCGTCATTGGGGGATCAGCCAATAATGTACCGGAAGAAATTTGTCTTCTATATGCGGAAATTCCCTGGCAGGAAATGAAAGGTATCAGAAACGTGGTCGTTCATGAATATTTCTTGGTCAGCCCCCAGATAATCTGGGACACTATCAGTATCGACCTCCCTCAGATCATTCCATCCCTGAAAAAACTTATCGAACACGAAGGTTAGGACCTGTCTTGCTGATGAGAGAACCCCATATGGGGACCTTAAAGGTGTCAGGCCTACACAAACCCCATAGGGGTCAAACCTGCGCATTTGACTTTATTATTCATTGGTGGATATCATTATCTGATCAGCATGACATAGGGAAGGAGCCCTGAGAATGTTCACTGATTCCAGAAGCAGGCGGGTTATTTTTCTTTCTCACTGTCTGTTGAACCAGAATTCAATATCTGATGGCACGGCAGACTTCCCGAGTCAATTCGATGAGGTCATTGAGCTGCTCATGAAGAACAGGATTGGGATCATACAGCTTCCCTGCCCGGAATTACTCTGCCTGGGCCTGGATAGAGGGGATAGTAACGGGGCAAAGAGGCCTGTACTGGATGAAAACACAAGGATCCGGGAGCTGCTGAGTGAAAAGGAACAGATCGCCGTTATTCGCTATAAAGCCGAGGAGGTTGTCCGGCAGATCAGGGAATATCAACATTATGGGTTTCAGATCCTTGGCTTGATCGGGGTCAACAGGTCGCCAAGCTGCGGGATAGAAACAACTTCAAGAAATGGAAACGAACAAGAAGGGCAAGGCGTTTTCATGAAGATCCTTTCGGAGACTCTTTCAGCGAATGGGATCACCCTCCGTATGATCGGGACAAAAACAAGTGAGAAAGAGCTTTCACTGGAAAAGATCAGGGAATTTATAGATGAATATCCACTTTGTAAATAGATGGTGTTCCTCGTGACCCGGAAAACAGGCAAGGGAAATATTTTCATAAGAAAGGGGCTGGAGAATTTGAGGAGTGCCGTAAAGAATATCTTTCTGGGCGGTTGTCTGCTGCTTGCGGTGTTTCTGGGTTTAGCAATTGCCCAGGATGCGTCGATCACGCTGCGAAAGGGTATCTATGCCCCAGGGGAGGAGATCTATGTAAGTTTCACGGCTCTGCCGGATTTTGCGGAAAACGCGTGGATCGGGATCATCCCCTCGAATGTCCCGCACGGCAAGGAGTCGGTCAACGACCAGTACGATATTTCATACCAGTACCTCGAAAAAACACCTCGGGAGTGCTAACTTTCATCGCGCCCTTACAGGAGGGCAACTACGACTTCCGCATGCACAATACCGACAGCAGCGATGGAGTGGAGGTGGCGTCAGTTTCATTTACGGTTCAGGGGTCCCTCTTACCCCAAGAGGCTTCGATCACGCTCCAGAAGAATGTCTTCGCTCCCGGGGAAGAGATACTGGTGAGCTTCGCCGCTCCTCCCGGTTTTGCGGATAACGCATGGATAGGGATAATCCCCTCCGATGTCCCGCACGGCAGGGAGTCCGTCAACGATCAGCACGATATTTCATATCTGTACCTTCACAAGAAAACTTTGGGAGAACTCAAGTTTACGGCCCCATCCCAGGAGGGTTCATACGATTTCCGAATGCACAACACAGACAGCAGCGACGGGGTAGAGGTTGCATCGGTTTCATTCACGGTTTCCAAGTGAATATTATGGATGTCAGACCTGCATATTTGATAAATTAATTGATTTTACATAAAAATTTCAGGGATGCTGTAACCTGAGGCATATCCTGGCTTGATACTGAGTGTACCTGCCGAAACAGAACAGTTGTTCTGGCAGGAGACTATACGCCGTGTGTACCATTGCTTTGCAACACGCCCGAGGATTTGAGCCTGGTGACAAATACCCACCAAATTAACCCCCAAACGCAAAGATATCCTCGGAACGTTGTTGCTTTAGCCCTTTGTTCCTGCAGGAACTCCATCCCGTTTGATAGCAAACCCCCGTGGTCAGAGCTTGATCCTGACCCTATGGGTAGAAGTTTTGAAAAGTAGGAAATAACAATGGGGGAACGGGTATGATCCCCTGTCTGAAAGTGCCGGAACGAATTTACTGGTTTAAATATGATTGACTCGAATGTAATGTTTGGCTTAGGATTATGAGATAAATTGCTGCTTCTGCGGTCGGATAAAAAGTTCTGGTGCAAAAGAGTCCTGGCATCCCAAAAGGGGCGGTCCGAAAAGATCATGAAAGATCCGGGGTGATCGCGGGAATCTTTTTGCAGGTCCGCAAAAGACGGCAGGATATAACTGCAAACAGGATGTAAACGACTTGATGCTGCGGAGTGTAATAGGGAAAAATCCGCAACCAACATCATATTTATGTACGTCCTAAAGCCAAGAGAGGAAAGGAGAATGGTTATGAGTAAAGAAGGCAAGTGCCCGGTAACGGGCAGGACAGGCAAAACCCGTGCCGGAGGCGGCACGTCGAACCGGGACTGGTGGCCGAACCAGGTAAACCTCAGGATCCTTCATCAGCACTCTCACAAAAGCAATCCGATGGGTGAGGCGTTCAACTACGCTGAAGAGTTCAAAAAACTGGATCTGCAGGCAATAAAGAAGGACCTGTACGCGCTGATGACCGACTCACAGGATTGGTGGCCGGCCGATTACGGTCATTACGGGCCGCTCTTCATCCGGATGGCGTGGCATAGCGCAGGCACTTACCGTATGGGCGACGGCCGCGGAGGCGCGGGGTCCGGCTCCCAACGGCTGGCACCCCTCAACAGCTGGCCCGACAACGTGAATCTCGACAAGGCGCGCCGGCTGCTCTGGCCGATCAAGCAGAAGTACGGAAAAATGATCTCCTGGGCCGACCTGATGATCCTCGCCGGCAACTGCGCTCTGGAGTCGATGGGTTTAAAGACCTTCGGATTCGGCGGGGGCCGCGAAGATGTCTGGGAGCCGGAAGAGGATATTTATTGGGGCTCTGAGGCCGAGTGGCTTGGCGACCAGCGTTATTCGGGCGAACGAGATCTTGAGTACCCGCTCGCCGCCGTGCAGATGGGCCTGATCTATGTAAACCCTGAAGGCCCGAACGGCAACCCGGACCCGGTCGCCTCCGGCCGTGATGTTCGAGAGACCTTCGCGCGCATGGCTATGAACGACGAAGAGACCGTCGCCCTGGTCGCAGGGGGCCACACCTTCGGCAAGTGCCATGGTGCAGGTCCAGCGACCCACGTCGGGCCTGAGCCAGAAGCCGCAGGCATTGAAGAGCAGGGTCTCGGATGGAAGAGCAGCTTCAGAAGCGGCAAGGGTGGCGATGCCATCGGCAGCGGGATCGAGGGCGCCTGGAAGCCGAATCCGATCAAGTGGGATATGGGATATCTGAATATTCTGTTCAAATACGAGTGGGAACTGGTCAAGAGCCCTGCCGGTGCCCATCAGTGGCTGGCCAGGGACGTGGCCGAAGAGGATATGGTGGTCGACGCGCACGACCCGTCGAAAAAACACCGGCCGATGATGACCACGGCGGACCTCTCCCTTCGCTACGATCCGATCTACGAACCGATCGCCCGTCACTACCAGCAGAATCCCGAGGAATTTGAGGATGCCTTCGCCCGTGCGTGGTTCAAACTTACGCATCGCGACATGGGCCCCCGCTCTCGCTACCTTGGGCCGGAGGTCCCTGAAGAAGATCTTATCTGGCAGGATCCTGTTCCCGCGAACTCTCATGAATTGATCGACGAGCATGACATTGCCGAACTAAAGAAAAAGATCCTGGCTTCGGGGCTGTCTGTCCCCCAACTGGTCTCGACGGCCTGGGCGTCGGCATCCACCTTCCGTGGCTCCGACAAGCGCGGCGGCGCGAATGGGGCCCGTATCCGTCTGGCACCGCAAAAGGACTGGGAAGTAAACCAGCCGGCCCTGCTGGAAATGGTGCTGCAAACACTTGAGCGGATCCAGGAGGCGTTCAACAGCGCGCAGTCCGGCCGGAAGAAGGTTTCAATAGCCGACCTTATCGTGCTGGGTGGATGCGCAGGCGTTGAAAAAGCCGCAAAGGATGCCGGTCACGATGTGACCGTTCCCTTCACGCCGGGACGCACGGATGCGACGCAGGAGCAAACCGACGCAGAGTCATTTGCCGTTCTCGAACCAGTTGCGGACGGGTTCCGCAACTACACCAAAACCAGGTACGCCGTACCGGCGGAAAAACTGCTGGTCGATCGAGCGCAGCTTCTGACGTTGACTGCTCCTGAGATGACGGTCCTCGTTGGCGGGATGCGCGTTCTGGATACAAACTTTGGACAGTCCGGGTACGGTGTCTTCACAAAGCGGCCAGGGACTCTCACGAATGATTTCTTTGTGAACCTGCTTGACATGGGCACTATGTGGAAGGCGGTATCGGAAGACGAAGACCTGTTCGAGGGCCGGGCTCGTGCAACAGGAGAACTCAAGTGGACCGGCACCCGTGTCGACCTCATATTCGGTTCGAACTCCCAGCTCAGGGCTTTGGCTGAGGTCTACGGATGCGAGGACTCCCGGGAGAAGTTCCTGCACGATTTTGTAAAGGCGTGGGATAAGGTGATGAACCTTGACCGTTTCGACCTGGCCTGATCCCAGAGTAACCTTACAGGTTTCGAGCCGTACACATTGGAGAAACTGGTTAAAGGATCGATCCTTGCGGAGGCCTCCTGTTCAGGTTTTTGGGCCTTTCCGGATCTGACAGGCAACAATCCTGAAGGACGATGAGCCAAAATAATGATCGTATAACGGGCAGGGATGATCCTCCGGATGATGGAGAAATTGCAGGCTGGATAGGCAATGAGGCCTTTGGATACTGGAAGCGGACGATGGAATGGATCGAAGGATCCTACCCCGATGTCTTTGTCCCGGAATGGATCTACGGCGGGAGGAAACACGGCTGGTCCCTCAGGTTCAAGAGATCGAAATCTTTCTGTACGTTGATCCCCGAGAAGGGCCGTTTCGCATTGCTTATCGTCTTTGGCGCGGAAGAACGGAAAAAGGTCGAAGCAATAAGAGAAGGCCTGTCACTTCACGCCAGGGAGGAATATGACAAGGCTGAAACATATCACGACGGGAAATGGCTGCTCCTTGCGATAGACAGCGAGAAGGCACTGCAGGACGCCTTCTCGCTTTTAACTGTCAAGCGGAAACCAAAAAGGATGAACATCTGACCTGTTACTGAATTTCTTCCATAGGGCCCATATTAAACCTGGGGGCACCAGCAACGGGATCAGCATGTTTTGCGGACCCCGGACGGGGGCATGCCTGCAACTTTTCCCCTAAATGGTTTTTCAGTTGATCTCACCGGTGGTATTGACGAACCTTGTTGAAGGCATATCCGTAATGCAGTATGTTTACAAGAGAGGATGGCAGGCTTCTGACCTTTGGTAAGGAAAGAAGGGGCGATCGATTTGGGGGTAGAAAAAGGGAGCAGGGAATATTTCGACCTGGTCGCCTCAAAGTGGGATGAGATGCGGCGAAGTTTTTTTAGCGAAGAGGTGCGGGAGGGGGCCTACAGGGCAGCGGGACTTGTCCCGGGCAGGGTAGCCGCCGATATTGGGTGCGGGACTGGATTCATTACGGAGGGCCTGCTGGAGAAGGGGATGAAGGTGATAGCTGTTGACCAGTCACCTGCCATGCTTGCTCAACTTCTTTCGGTCATGAGCAGCCCTTACCTGGATATCAGGCAGGGCGAAGCCGAATCGCTTCCCATAGATGACGATTCCGTCGATTACGGCTTTGCCAACATGTTTCTGCACCATGTGGAATCACCTCCTGTTGCGATAAGGGAAATGACCAGGATCATCAGACCAGGTGGAGTGCTTGTAATAACAGATATGGACGAACATGATTTTGATTTTCTTTTGACTGAGCAGCATGACCGCTGGGCCGGTTTTGACAGGAGCGACATAAGGGAATGGTTCCTTGGCGCAGGGCTCCGGGATGTGAAGGTGGGCCCTGTTGGTTCCACCTGATCCGCATTATCGGATGAGGGCAGCACCGTCGGTGCTGTCAGTGTATTTGTCGCCAGCGGGAAAAAAGGATAGCCTGTTTTTGAGTCAATCCCGAGAACAAGGCCTGGAGAGGTCAACTATGTCGATATCGTTTCAACACGTTTCATTCGCCTATCCCGGGAACGCTTCCCCGATATTCGAGGATGTAACGGTACATTTTGCAGAAGGTTGGACGGGGATCGTCGGCGCGAACGGGGCTGGGAAGACAACTTTTCTGCAGCTTGCCATGGGACAGATCGAGGCACAGACAGGGACAATAAAACGAAAGGGCAGCATGGTGTTTTGCCCGCAGCGTACCGATGACATGCCCGAGAATCTGCCGCGTTTCGTATCTGCAACTGATGCAGAGGCATGGGTGCTGCGTGGAGAACTGCAGGTTGAGGAGAACTGGGCGACCCGCTGGCCGACCCTCAGCCACGGTGAGCGAAAACGGGCTCAGATCGGCGTCGCCCTGTGGCAGAGACCCGATGTCCTTCTTCTGGATGAGCCCACCAATCATATTGATCTGATCGCCCGGGAGCTTCTTGTCGCGACGCTTTCCTCATTCAACGGCATTGGACTGCTGGTAAGCCATGACCGGGATTTGCTGGATCTTCTATGCCAAAGGTGTATTTTTCTGGATCCCCCGGAGGTAGTGGTGAGGCCGGGCAATTATTCGAAAGCAGTCTCTGATGCCCAAAGGGAAGAATCCAGCCTGATCGCAAGGCGTGAAATTCTGCAGCAGAACCTTGAGCGGCTGAAGATCGAATCCAGACGACGTTATGAAAAAGCCTCCCGGGCGGGAAGAAGGAGTTCAAAGAGGAACCTGGCGCGAGGGGATAGCGATGGTCGTGCCAGAATCGATCTTGCCAGGGTTTCAGGGCAGGACGGGCAGGCCGGGCGGCTGGCAAGACAGCCTGAAAGCCGTATTGCCAGACTGCAGGAAAAGATTTCCGGGATAAAGATCAAGAAACGCTATGACACCTATTTCTGGCTGGAAGGTTCTGTTTCTCCCCGCAAAGGCATCTTTTCCATTGCGGGGGAGATCATCGACCTTGACGGCCAAAGAAGGCTGAAAGTTCCAGAGTTTTCGATCATGCGGGAGGACCGCATTGCCATTACCGGCGAAAACGGGTTGGGGAAGAGTACTTTCGTTCGTTTCATTCTCGACCGTATGGATCTTCCCGGTGAACGCCTGGTATTTCTCCCCCAGGAGATCGACCTCGCCCAGACTCGAAAGATAATGGAAGACGTTCATCGTCTTTCCCGGGAGCAGCTCGGAACGGTGATGACCGTGGTGAGTGCCCTGGGATCAAGGCCGGAAAGGCTGTTGAACAACCTGGATGCGAGCCCCGGGGAACTTCGCAAAGTGTTGCTGGCTCTCGGAGTGATCCGCCATCCCTATCTTATAGTCATGGATGAGCCGACCAATCATCTGGATATTCCAGCCATTCAGTGCCTTGAGGATGCATTGATGGGTTGTCCCTGTGCTCTTTTGCTGATCAGCCATGACCTGCGCTTTCTCTCCCGGGTTGCCCTAAAACGATGGCATCTGCAGCAGCATGGAAGGGAGATAACCTTTGCCGTGAAGGAACTAGAGAGGACGGGCTACTGATCCTTGAGGGGTATCCTGAGGGAACAAGTCTGGCTCCCTCCAGAGGACACCGGAAAGACCGACGTAATGAAATAGTCAAAAGTGCAGGTTTGACCCCTCAGAAGTTTCGAAGCTCCTGAAATAGTCAAAAGTGTACGGCCTGTTGCCCGAATTGCGAATATCAGGGCACAAGGGGCTGAATGCCCTTAAAACAGATATTGCCAGGGGTTGTTCGCCAGGATGGGGATCCAGGAGCCGGAGAAAACAATGCCTTTTACACCAAAATAAACATTGCGGAAAGGATCTGCCGAAAACACCCTCTCCGTAAGATATCTGCCAGGGTTGACTTTGACTTCACCTTCAGAACCCAGAGGGGGCAGGCCGTAGACTTTTGGTTTGTTATCGGCAGCAGGGCGAAACTGAAGCAGATCTTAGCCCTGCAGGGATATCTTTATCATGAGTGACCCGGGCTAGCAGGTGGTTCGAAGAGGCGATGGGAAAGGTCACTACCCTCAGCAAACAGATAAAGAAGATCATAGATAAAATGAAAATGCCAAATTTGTAGGTATGACGGCTTGGGGGGCCACATCTTATGCGGGCCGATCTGATCATTGTTCGGTCTCAAGAAGAGGATATCGCTATGGGATATGAAGTTGATGCGAAGTGCCTTGACTGTGGAACGACCTCCACGGTGGATCACGGTGGCGGATTCTCTTTCCACCTCGTTCGCTGTGATAAATGCGGCAGAACGAAATCCATAGGCTTTGATCAACTTGGCGAGCTTCACCTGCGCTATTTGAAGGGGTTGAAGTGGACGTACTGCGTTGCAACCTCGGAACACGACGAGCACGTGCGAAAGCATCTACCTGTCGAACCGATATCGGAAGATGAGTACCACAGTGGCATCGATGCCATGGCCGGGAAATGTAGATGTGGTGGCAAGTACAATCTAGATGCGCCGCCTCGTTGTCCGAAGTGCCGCTCGACGCGAATCGAGGAGGGCGACGTTTTCCTAAACTACGACTGATAAGAACCCTCATAGGTGTCAGCAGGTACACATTTGACAGACATGTTCAAATGGGGAAATTCTGGCGTATTTGACCTGGGGGTAAATTGGGTAACAGGTGTTTTGTTATCGGCCGCTGAATTTGTGAAAGCAATATTTGGTTCGATATTCCGGCAGTTATTTTAGTCGCATCATCCTGATCGTGGGATCCCCGTCCTTCATGAAGTTTATTCACTATCAGGGGAGAACATTTTCGCTGCCCATTGAAAGGAATATATCTCCCTTGACAGAATCCACCCTTCTCCCTAAGATAGTAATCGATTACTACTTTTATAGAGAAGGGGTGTTCCCATGACCCATAAGGGCAAAAATCTTCCCGCCCATGAGCGGAAAAGGGTTATCGTAGAGACGGTGATCTCCCTTGCCGCCGAGGGTAAGCCCTCGGACATCACCACCGCCGCCATCGCCGAAAGGATGAATCTGACCCAGGGAGCCCTCTTCCGGCATTTCCCCACGAAAGAAGCCATCTGGAAGGCCGTTCTCGACTGGGTGGGGAAGAACCTCTTCTCCCGCCTGGATAAGGCGACTGCTGATGCAGGCTCCCCCCTCGAAGCCCTTGAGGCGATCTTCCTTGCCCATGTCCAGTTTGCCTCGGAGCATCCGGGAGCCCCACGTTTGCTTTTGAGCGAGTTCCAACGCACAGAGGAAAGCCCTGTACGAAGCCTGGTCCATTCCCTTCTCAAAAAATATGATTCCCGGGTGGTCGCACTTCTGGAGGAGGGGAAAATGACCGGGGATGTCGACCCTGCCCTCGACTCACCCTTTGCGGCCGCCCTGTTTACAGGGGCCATCCAGGGTCTTGTCCTCCAGTCACAGATCGAGGAGGACAAACGGGACGGTCTTCTGAAAGCCCACGGGGTCTTCGCGATCTACCGGCGGGGCATCGAGAGGAGGGATCCGGCATGAAGGGCCTGAAAGGAAAAGGCAAGACGATCTTTCTTCTCTTAGGTTTTCTTGTGTTGGCGGTGTTCTTCTTCTATTTCATGATGCGTTCTGGTCCCCTGGCCCCTGTGGAGGTGACGGCTACGGTGGTGGAAGTTCGCTCACTGACCCCGGCCCTCTACGGCATTGGTACCGTGAATTCCCAGGCGTCCTACCGGATCGGCCCCACCATTCCCGGACGGGTAAAAGATCTGTCTGTGCGGGTGGGTGACCTCGTGGAGAAGGGACAGGTCCTTGGCGCCATGGATCCGGTGGACTGGGAACAGCGACTCACCGCTCAGGACTCAGCGATCCGGAGGCTGGAAGCCTCCCTTCAGGCAGGGGAGGCCCGCATCGCCGAGGTTGCCGCCAGGGGAAACTACGCCTCGGCATTGGCAAAGCGATATGACAACCTGTTGAAGGTGGGCGCGGTCAGCCTCGACGCCGCCCAGGCAAAACGGCAGGAGGCCCAGGCACTTGCCGCGCTGGAAAATTCCGCCCGGGCCGAGCGGGACGCCATCCGGGCAGACCTGGCACGGGCCCGGGAAGACCGTAAGGGACTGGAGCGTCAGAAGGACAATCTCCTGTTGGTCTCTCCCGCGGAAGGACTCGTTACCGCCCGGAACGTCGAGCCGGGGACGACAGTGGTGGCAGGCCAGGCGGTTGTGGAGGTCATCGACCGGGAAAACCTGTGGATATCCGTCCGGTTTGACCAGGCCATGGCCTCGGGCCTCACTCCCGGTCTTCCCGCCTCCATCTCCATCCGCTCCCGGGGAGACACCGTGTTTCCGGGGAGGATACTGCGGGTGGAACCTTTGGCGGATGCTGTCACGGAGGAGCTGATGGCCAAGGCGGTCTTCGACACGGTCCCAGATGTGCTGCCCCCCCTGGGCGAGCTTGCTGAGGTCACGGTGACTCTTCCTCCTCTTCCCGAGACCGCCGTCGTTCCCGACAGCGCTCTCCAGCGCCTGAACGGAGATCTCGGCGTGTGGGTTCTCGACAACGGGTCCATTACCTTCCGGCCTGTGAAGACGGGACGAAGAGACCTCGATGGTTTCGTCCAGATCATGAGCGGCCTTGAAAAAGGGGAGAATATAGTTCAATACATGAAAAAAGCCCTTTCTCCTCGCAGCCGCGTGAAGGTAGTGGAGAACCTGGAGGCAAAAGAATGATCAGCCTCGCCGGGCGTGACATTCTACACGGATGGGGAAAGTTCGTGCTCACCGGCTTCGGACTGGGTCTTTTGATCGGAGTGACCCTCACCATGGGAGGAGTCTACCGGGGGATGGTGGACGACGCCAGGGTGCTGCTCGACAACAGCGGAGCGGATCTTTGGGTGGTTCAGCAGGATACTCTCGGACCCTACGCCGAATCGTCCAGCATCTATGACGATCTCTGGCGGAGTGTGGCCGGGATGAAAGGAGTGGAGGCTGCGGCCAACGTCACCTACCTCACCACCCAGATACGCCGGGGGGAGGAGGACGTCCGGGCCATGGTGGTGGGGGTCGAACCCGGGGTCCTCAGCGGGCCGGGGCAGCCCCGGTATCTTGTGGCGGGAAGGCATATCACCCGGAGTCATTACGAGGCGGTGGCGGACGAGGCATCCGGATTCCGCCTCGGCGACTCCATCGGAATACGCAGAAATTCCTACCGGGTTGTGGGGATCACCAGGCGAATGGTCTCCTCGGGAGGAGACCCAATGGTCTTCATCCCCCTGAAGGATGCCCAGGAGGCACAGTTCCTGAAGGATAACGATTTCATCCTTCAGCAGCGTCGGCGGACAGAAGCCAACCCCTCATTGAACCGGCCGGGAATTCCAGGGTTGCTCGAGAGCGTGCTGGCCTCCCAGACCGGAAATTCCACTGTGAACGCCGTGCTCGTTCGCCTCGCTCCCGGTGCGGATCCGGAGGAGACCGCGGAGCATATCCGTCGATGGAAGCGCCACGAAGTGTACACTCGAGAGCAGATGGAGGAGATCCTGCTCGGCAAACTTATTGCCACCTCTTCCAGGCAGATCGGCATGTTTCTCGTCATCCTCGCCATCGTGAGCGCCGCCATCGTGGCCTTCATCATCTACACCCTCACCATGGGGAAGATCCGTGAGATCGCCGTTCTCAAGCTCATCGGAACAAAAAACCGCACCATCGTGGGGATGATCCTTCAGCAGGCTCTCGGCCTCGGGGTGCTTGGTTTCATGATCGGCAAGATCTCCGCCACCATCTGGGCGCCGATCTTTCCCAAGTATGTGTTGCTTGAAGGACGGGACTCGGTGGCGGGGTTCATCGCCGTTATGATCATGTGCGTTGCCTCAAGCGTTCTCGCCATTCGGATGGCCCTTAAGGTGGATCCCGCCGAGGCCATAGGGGGATAAAGGATATGTCCGGAGGGAAAGGAATTACGGTTGAAGGGCTTAAGAAGCGCTATGGGTCGGGAGAGACGGCCGTGGATGCCCTGAAAGAGGTCAATATGGTGGTCGCACCCGGAGAGGTGGTGGGTCTCATCGGTCCCTCGGGGTCGGGTAAAACCACCCTCCTCAAGTGCCTTGGGGCGGTTATCGAGCCCACGGCGGGAAAGATGACCATCGGGGACAATGTGATCTACGAGGAAAAGTGGAAAATAAAGGATTTGAGGGCGCTGCGCAGGGACAAGATCGGGTTCGTCTTTCAGGCCCCCTATCTTATTCCTTTTCTGGACGCAACCGACAACGTGGCCCTGCTCCCCATGCTGGCGGGAAAACCGAACGGCGAAGCCCGGGACCGGGCAAGAGAACTCCTGGATGCCCTCGATGTAGCCCATCGGGCCAGGGCCATGCCCTCGGAGCTGTCAGGGGGAGAGCAGCAGCGTGTATCCATTGCCCGGGCCCTGGCGAACCAGCCGCCTGTCATCCTGGCTGATGAACCAACTGCTCCTCTGGACAGCGAACGGGCAATGGCAGTGATTCGCATACTGAATTCCATGGCGAAGCAGTACGAGGCGGCCATTATTGTGGTCACCCACGACGAGAAGATAATTCCCACCTTCCGCAGGATCTACCGTATCCGGGACGGAAAGACGGAGGAGGAGGCGGGAGAGGGGCGTTCCACTGAACCCACGTAGGTGTCAGAACCTACACGGGCTGTTGCCCAAATAGTTTATATCAAGGCGCAAGTGGCTGAATACCCTTAAAATAGGTATAGCCAGG
>ERZ747221.2911-NODE-2911-length-14453-cov-3.676266_pt1 | contig 14453 bp, 9 predicted proteins | sample MGYA00374949_ERZ747221 | MGnify/ENA primary metagenome ERZ747221 (study PRJEB28779, sample SAMN05720172) | bioreactor metagenome | isolation source: Anaerobic biogas reactor | place: USA:Washington, USA | collected 2015-08-08 ... | reverse complement strand
CTCGGTCCCCCACCACGTCGAGGGGACCCGTGCCACCAGCCCACGCCCACCCGAGCCCCCGGGCCCCGCGCCGTCGCACCACCGGGCCAGTCTCCGCCGCTCGCGACGGGGCCGCAACGTGGGCGGCCTATCTTCGGGCCCATGGCTCCCCGGTCCCGACGCCGCCGCTCACTGCTCGCCTCCGTCGTCTCGGCGATCGCCCTCGTGTCGACCGCAGGGTGCGGTGACGACGCTCCCGCGCGAGCCGAGGCGGGCGAGGTCGTCGAGGATACTGCCGCGTCCGGCTGCCCACTCGCCGAGCCCGAGGCGGTGCGGGAGGCGCTGCGGCGCGATCCCGAGCTCGACGTCGTGCTCGTGACCCACAACGAGACCTCTACCGGCGTCACCAACGATATCGCGGCCATCGCCGCGGCGGTGCGCTCGGCGCGCGACCCAGCGCCGCTTCTGGTGGTGGATGCGGTCAGCTCTCTGGGGGCCATCGAGATGCGGATGGACGAGTGGGGATGCGATATGGTGGTCACGGCGTCGCAAAAGGCTTGCATGACCCCGCCCGGCCTGGCCATGATCGGCGTGGGCCCGCGGGCCTGGCCCTGGATCGAGCGGGCCAAGCTGCCCCGCTTCTATTTCGACTTGCTGGCGGCGCGCAAATACGCCGGCCGCGCCAACACCCCTTATACCCCGGCGGTTTCCGCGTTGTATGGGCTGCGCGCCGGGCTGGAGCTGATGCGCGAGGAGGGGCTGGAGGCGATCTATGCCCGGCACCGCCGTCTGGCGGCCAAAACGCGCGCCGGGTTGCAGGCGCTGGGCCTGCGCCTGCTGGCCGATCCCGCCCACGCCTCGGATACGGTCACGGCGGCCTATGTGCCGGAGGGGTGCGACGGCGAGGCGCTGGTGGAGCGGCTGGCGCGGGAGCACGGCCTGTTTGTGGGCGAGGGGCAGGGCAAGCTCAAGGGCAAGATCTTGCGCGTGGCGCACATGGGCTGTGTGGATGATCGCGACATCGAGGAGGCCCTGGTGGCGCTCGAGCGCGCGCTGGCCAGATAGGGGAGATGAGACCATGAAACGCGTCCTGGTGACCGAGCCGCTGGCCGAGGAGGCGATGCGCGCCCTGGCCGAGCACGTGCAGGTGGATAGCCGCCCCGGCTTGAGCGAGCAAGCGCTGGTGGAAGCGATTGGGGATTACGACGGGCTGGTGGTGCGCAGCGCCACCCAGGTCACGGCGGAGGTTATCCGCGCCGGCAAGCGGCTGCAGGTGATTGGCCGGGCGGGGATCGGCGTGGACAATATCGACCTGGCGCAGGCCACGCGGCGCGGCATCATCGTCGTCAACGTGCCCAGCGGCAACACCATCGCGGTGGCCGAGCATACCATCGGCCTGATGCTGGCCCTGGCGCGCCACATCCCCCGCAGCGACGCGGGCCTGCGGGCCGGGCGTTGGGAAAAGCGCGGGCTGACGGGCATCGAGGTGCGGGGCAAGGTGTTGGGGCTGGTGGGGCTGGGGCGCATCGGCACGGCGGTGGCGCAGCGCGCCGCCGGGCTCGAGATGCAGATCATCGCCTACGACCCCTTTGTCTCGCCGGAGCGCGCGGCCCGGGCCGGGGTGCGCCTGGTGGACCTGGAGCAACTGCTGAGGACCGCGGACTTTATCTCGGTGCATACGCCGCTGACCGAGCGCACCCGCCACCTGATCGGCGCGGAGGCGCTGGCGCTCGTCAAGCCCACCGCGCGCCTCATCAACTGCGCGCGCGGCGAGATCGTGGACGAGGCGGCGCTCCTGGCGGCGCTAGAGAGCGGGCGGCTGGCCGGGGCGGCGCTGGACGTCTTTGAGCAGGAGCCGCTGGGCCCGGATAGCCCGCTGCGGCGCTGCGACAAGGCGATCCTCACGCCGCACCTGGCCGCGGCCACCGAGGAGGCGCAATTGGCCGTGTCGCTGGACGTGGCGCGCCAGGTGTGGGAGGTGCTGGAGGGCCTGCCGCCCCGCGCGCCGGTGAACGCGCCCTTTCTGGACCCGGAGGCGCTGGCCGAGCTGCGCCCCTATCTGGAGCTGGCGGAACGCATGGGCAGCTTTTACGCCCAGATGGCGGGCAATAACCTGGTGCGGCTGGACCTGACCTATGGCGGCGATGTGGCGGACAAAAACGTGGAGCTCTTGCGCGCGGCGCTGCTGATCGGGCTGCTCTGCTCCGTCTCGGAGGAGCCGCTCAACTTGATCAACGCCGCCATGGTCGCCGAGAGCCGCGGCCTGGCGTTGACCGAGCATCGCGTGCCGGAGGCGGACAACTTTGCCGGGCTGATCACGCTGCGCGTGCTGACGACTCAAGGGGAACGGGTGCTGGCGGGGACCGTCATGCGGCAGGAGCCGCACATCGTGCGCATCGACGACTATTGGCTGGATTTCGTCGCCGAGGGGCTGCTGCTGGTCAGCGAGCACGTGGAACAGCCGGGGATCATCGGGCGCATGGGCACGATCCTGGGCGAGGCCGGGATCAACATCCACTTTGTGCAGGTGGGGCGACGTCAGCGCGGCGGGCAAGGGGCGATGGTCCTGGGCATCGATGACGCCCTCTCCGAGCAGGCGCTGGGCCAAGTGCTCCAACTGCCCAGCATCCGCTCGGCGCATCTGGTTTCCCTGCCCGCGTGCGCATTTGACCGATTCGCGACTTGCGGCTAAACTTGCAGAAATCGAGTATCGCCCCGCAGGGACCCTTTCCCCTCGCGATCGCTTGAGAGCTCGGTTCTGGAGGTTAGCGGAATTGCGTACGAGATGGCTGGTGATCTTGGCCGTGGCCCTGGCCGCCTTGGCCCTGAGCGGCTGCGGCGCGCGCGCCTTGCTTTCCAACGTGACGATCGAGCCGGGCGTGATCTCGCCCAACGCCGACGGCACGGACGACGTAGCCGCGATCCGTTACAAGATCACGGACAACGCGCGTGTCTCCATGTACTTTGTCGATGGCGCGGGCGCGCGCCACGCCTTTCGCGAGGACGTGCGCCGGTCGCCCTCCAAGGACGAATACGTAGCCTTTTTCGGCGGCTCCATCGATGGGCGGCTCTTGCCCGATGGCGACTATACCTGCGTGATCGAGGCCAAGGCGGAGGATGGGCGCGCCGTCAGGGAGGAAAAGCCCCTGGTCATCCGCGGCGGCGACAAGGACCGCATCGAGATTCGCAACCTGGTCATCGCCCCCAACGTGTTCACCCCCAACCGCGACGGCATCAAGGACCGCGTGACCATCGGCTACTACCTCACCAAGGAAGCGGCCTATCTCGAGGTCTACCTCACCGACGGCGCGGGCAACCGCTACCCGATCCCCGAGGACAAGATCCGCGATGTCGGCGCGCTGGGCAACCACGAGCACGATTACGATGCCGGCGTGGATTTGGGCGCCACGCCCCCGCCGGATGGCGTCTATACCGTCTGGGTGGTGGCCGAGGATGCGGTGGGCAACCGCGACGCGCAAAAGGCCACGCTGACCATCGAGATGGGCGGCGTGCCGCAGGTCGGGATCGTCAAGCGGGCGGCCAAATGGTCCTCCACCACGGTGCCGCTGGGCGGCACGCTGACCTTCACCTGCACGGTGGAGAACGTGGGGCGCGTGCCGGTGCGCACCAAGGGCCCCGAGCCGGGCACCGTCTACAACACCGGCCAGAACTTTAACGTGTTGAGCAAAGAGATGGGCCTGCCGGTGGGCGACGACTATTACGAAGAGCCGGGCATCTTTCGCATCGGCGTGGATTACGAGGCCAATACCAGCGCCCGCCCCTATCCCTTCCGCTGGCAACTGGGCAAGACCGACGAGCTGACCCTCATCGACGGGGAGCTTTACCTGATGCCCGGGCAGACGGTGGAGGTCTCGGGCAGCGTCTTGATCGCGGACCCGCCGATCAAGGTGGCGCCCTATTTCTGGGTCGGCCTGCTCCATGAGCAGGTGCGCTGGGTGGAAGAGAACGTGCAGCGCACCCAGATCTCTGTGGGGTTCTGACCAAGCGGCGAGGTAATGGGAAATCGGGGGAGCGCGCGTTCCCCCGATTTTCGTGCTCTGCAGGGACGGAAGGATCGCAGCGTGGACCTCTCCATTGTGGTCGTCAGCTATAACGTGCGCCAGTTGCTGGCGCTCTGCCTGGAATCGCTCTACCAGACGCTCCAAGAGACCTCCCTGGCCTTCGAGGTGCTGGTGGTGGATAACGCCTCCGGCGATGGCAGCGCCGAGTGGGTCCGGGAACGCTTTCCCGAGGCGCGGCTCTATGCCAACGAGCGCAATACCGGCTACGCCGCAGCCAGCAACCAGGGGATGGCCGCCTGCCAGGGGCGCTACGTTCTGGTGATGAACCCCGATACCCGCGCCTTGGGGAGCGCCATCGCCATCCTGCTCGCCTTCATGGACGAGAACCCCGGCGTGGGCATGGCCGGGCCGGCGCTGCTCTATGGCGACGGCAGCTTTCAGCATTCCGCCTTCCGCTTTCCCAGCCTGCCGCAGATTCTGTTCGACTTTTACCCCCTTCACTACCGCCTGATCAACAGCCGCCTGAACGGCCGCTATCCGCGGCGGCTCTACGAGGGCGGCGAGCCTTTCGCCATCGACCATCCCCTGGGCGCGGTGATGCTGGTGCGCCGCGAGGTCATCGAGCAGGTGGGGATGATGGATGAGCAATTCTTCATGTACTGCGAGGAGGTCGACTGGGCCAAGCGCATCCGCCAGGCCGGCTGGGAGATTTGCACCGTGCCGCAGGCCCTGTTCATCCACCATGCCGGGCAGAGCACTGTCCAATTCCGCGACCGGATGTTCGTCGCCCTATGGCGCAGCCGCTATCTCCTCTTCCAGAAGCACTATTCGGCGGCGTTCATCTGGGCGGCCAAGCGGCTGGTGCGGCTGGGGTTGGCCAGCGAGAGCAAGCGAGCCCGCGCGCAGGGCCTGGACGCGGACCAGTTGGCGGCGCGGCTGCGGGCCTATGAGTCGGTCCGCCGCATGCCCGAGATCATGCCAAAGGAGCTAGGATGAGCGCGCCAAGCCTCACGGTGGTGGTCCTGACCAAGAACGAAGAGCAAAACATCGTCGATTGCCTGGCCAGCGCCTCCTGGGCCGACGGCCTGGTGGTGTTCGATAGCCTGAGTGAGGACCGAACGGTCGCGCTGGCCCAAATGGTCGGCGCGACGGTGCTCGAGCGCCCCTTCCGCAACTATGCCGACCAGCGCAATGCCGCTTTGGACCAGGTGACGGGCGATTGGGTCTTTTTTCTCGACGCCGATGAGCGCGCCACGCCCGAGTTGGCCGAGGAAATCCGGCGCGTCATCGCCCAAGAGGATCGGGTGGGGTGGTGGGTGCCCCGGCGCAACTATATCTGGGGCAAGTGGATCAAGCACGCGGGCTGGTCGCCGGATTACCAGTTGCGGCTCTTGCGCCGAGGCCGGGCTCGCTACGACCCCGCCCGCGAGGTCCACGAGGTGGTGGTGTTGGATGGCGCCGAAGGCTACCTGGAGAACCCGCTGACCCACTATAACTATCAGACCCTCGGCCAATTCATGCGCAAGCAAGAGCGCTACATGGCCTATGAGGTGCAGATCCTGCACAAGCAGGGCGTGCGCGCCCGCCTATACAAGTTTGCCTCGCAACCGTTGAAAGAATTCTGGCGGCGCTATGTCACGCTGGAAGGGTACAAGGACGGGATGCATGGCCTGGTGCTGAGCGCGCTGATGGGCTATTACATGTTCCGCGCCTACCAGCACCTGCGCAAGCTCCCGGCGTAGCGCCGGGTCGCCGGGCGGGCGGAGGAAGCAAAAAAGGCCAAGGCAGCGCGCCTTGGCCTTTCGGTTTCCTGGGTCGGTTACTGGGTCTGCGGCTCCAGCACGCCATAGTTGCCGTCCTTGCGGCGATAGACGACGTGCACGTTGGCCGTATCGGCGTTGAAGAAGAGGAAAAAGTCGTGCCCGAGCAGCTCCATCTGCTCGATGGCCTCCTGCTCGCTCATGGGCTCGGCCACGAACCGTTTGCGGCGGACGATGTGCGGCCCCGTCCCTTCCTCGCCCTCGGCCACCGCTTCCGCCTGCGCCTCGTATTCGGGCACCGGCAGGGGCTCCCCGGCGAACTTGCGATTGTGGTAACGCTTGCCCTTATAGTGGGCGATCTGGCGATACATTTTGTCTAGCACGGTATCGATGGCGGCGAACAGGTCGCCTGCGCGCTCCTCGGCCCGCAGGATCGTGCGGTTGCTAAAGACGGTCATTTGCACCGTGTGGCTATCGGCGATGTTCTTGGTGGTCTGCTTGGTGATCTCGACCTGCGCATTGGTGATGGTGGGCAGGTAACGGTCCAGCCTGCCGATCTTTTTCTCCACGTAATTCCGTATGGCGTCGGTGACCTGCAGATTGCGTCCTACGATGTTGAGCTCCATCTTGGACTCCTTTCGATACGTTTTTACGTCTCTGTTCGCAACGCTCTACTGCGACCTGGCAACTCCCCCATTGGAGTTGTACGCCCATTCTACCCTGGCTGCAGGCAATTGTCAATACCTCTTTCGAGGGATGAGAGGCCTTTCTAACCAAACGCTAACGCGCTCGCTCAGGAGCCTTTGCGTATCTCCTCATAGACCCGCTCGATGCTGGCGCGCACCTGGCGAGCCAGGGCATCCTTGGCGCCCGCGGGGGCGGGGAATCGCTCGAGCATGGTGGCGCGGACCTTGTCCACCGTCTCGCGCCGGCTGTTGCCGCTCTGATACTGCTCCTGGACCTGCCGGCGCATCTCGGTGATATACTCGATCAGCGGGGCGATGGCCGAGGCGGGACACGGCTCCCCGTGCCCTGGCACGATGGTCTCGATGTCCATTTGGCTGAGGCGCTCCAGGGACTGAAGCCATTCCAGGCTCTGCGCCTGCGAGAGGTTCACATGCCGCTCGGTGGCGACCACGTCGCTGCTAAAGAGCACCTTGCTATCGGGGACGTACACGCCCAGGGTGGCGGGGGTGTGCCCGCCCAGATACATGATCTCGATGGCGCGCTGCCCCTTGTGGATCGCCAGCCCATCGGTCAGGGTGATCTCGGGGAGGACGATGCGCACGTCGGCGAGGTCCGCGGCCGTCTTGGGCTCCTTTTCCTTAAAGTGCTCGATATAGCGCTGCAGTGCCGCCTCGCCGTGCGCCTTGATCTCGCTCCAGGTGTTCTCGTGCGCGATGCTGGGCGCGGGGAAAAAGCAGTTCCCCAGCGTGCGGACCGGGCTATAGTCGGTGCTGATGACGAACGCAATGCCCTCTTTGCTGAGGCGGGCGATCCGTCGCAACCAGCGCCAGGCGTCAGCCGGGATCATCGGCGTATCGACCAACACCGCGCCGGCCTCGGTGATGATGGCGCCGACGTTTGCGCCGTGAAAGCCCGTCTCGACATAGATGTTATTGGCGATTTCCTTCATCTTGCGATCCTCTCCATAAAGGCTTCAGATCCCCTCCACCTGCGCCTGAGCATAGTCCAAAGCCTCGTCCAGCCGCGCGGGGTCGAGGCCGCCTCCCTGGGCCAGGTTGGGCTGCCCTCCCCCGCCGCCGCCGAACCGCTGGCAAACCTCTTTCAGCAGGCGATTGAGGTCGGCCGCCACGTCCGGTGAGCGCGCCAGGATCAGGCGTCCCTTGGTCCCCGAGATGGCGAATAGCGCGATGCAGCGCTCTTGTTCGGCGATGTGCAAGGCCAGTCGGCGCACCTGCTCGGCGTCGCGGTCTGGCCAGAGCCGTCGCACGATCCGCAGGCCGTTCCGCACGGGGGCCTCGCTTGCCAGGAGCTGCGCCTCCAGGTCCAGGAGCTGGTCTTGGAGTAGTTCGTTGGCTTTGTGGCAGGCGCGAGCCTGCTCCAGGCGGCGCAGGACCACCTCGCCCAGCTCCGCGTCCTGGATGCTTAGCGCGTTGGCCAGCATCGCCACCGTCTCGTGCTTGCGGGCGTAATCGCGCAAGGCGCGCCAGCCGCAGAGAAACTCGACGCGCGTCTCTGGCCCGCGCCGCTCCCACTTGGTCACTTTAACCGGCCCGATCTCGCCGGTGGCGTGGCAATGGGTGCCCCCGCACGGGGAATGGTCATAGCCCTCGATGCTGACGATGCGAATACCCCGATCCACCGTGGGCGGCTTGCGCAGCGAGAGCGTGGCCAGCGCGGCGTCGTCGCAAAAGCGCGCGAGGATCGGGCGGTTTTCCTGGACCACTTGGTTGGCCGCTCGCTCGGTGGCGGCGACTTGGTCTGGGGTCAGGAGCGAGACGTCCAGGTCGATGGTGCAGGCCTCGTCGCCCAGGTGGAAAGAGACCGTGGCGGCGGAGCAGATCTCTTGGAAGGCCGCGGAGAGCAGATGCTGACCGGTGTGCTGCTGCATGTGGTCGAAGCGCCGTTCCCAGTCGATCCGCCCCTGGACTTGATCGCCGGGCAGGTCCTGCGCCAGGACGTGGACAAGCTCGCCATCGCGCTCATGGACGTCGGTGACGGGCCGATCGTTGAGCCAGCCGGTATCGAAGGGCTGGCCGCCGGAGGTGGGGTAAAAAGCGGTGCGGTCGAGGACCAACCCGACGCCGCCCTCGACCGGCATCCGGCGGACGATGCGCGCGTCAAAGGTGGTCAGATACGGGTTGTCATAATACAACCTGGTGGTCATGGTGCTCCCGTGGCTTGTGACCGAGTGCGGGCATTATAGCACAAAGTGATTCTGCGTACCAGTTGGCGGCGGCCCGCCCAAACTGGCCTGAGGGGGGCGCTACTTGGTACAAAGGTACCATTTATGGATGCTCGCTCCCATACTAAAATCAACATAGGCCATCCTTGCCGGGCGGGAGGCGTGGCTTGTTTCGGCACCCCCGCCCGGCGGGGCGCCACCAGTCCTGTCGCGAGGGGCCCAATCCTGTGGAGGGAGCGCTCATGAAATCCACGTCTAGATGGTCACACCTGGCCGCAGCGGTGATCGCCCTGGTGCTGCTGGGCGTTTGGGGGCGCGCGCCGGTGAGCGCCGATGTCGCCACGCCGGCGCTGGGCGGATTGATGTTCATCGAGAACGTAGGGCAGTTCGATCCGGCCGTGCGCTTTATGGCGCGGGGCGCGGGAGCCAGCGCCTGGCTGACCCAGGAGGGCTTGTGGTTCGCGGTGCGCGAACCGGCCGATGCCCAGGCTGCGCGCGACGAGCGTGACGCCGCGCGCCGCGTCGCCACGGCCAAGGTGTCTTTCGTCGGCGCCAACCCCGACCCTCGGTTGGAGCCCTTCGACAGGCTGCCTACGGCGGTTTCGTATTTTGTGGGCAACGACCCGGCCAAGTGGCGCGCCGACGTGCCAGCCTGGCGCGGGGTGCGGTACGTGGATCTCTATCCTGGGGTGGACCTCGAGATCGTGGAGCAGGGCGGGCGCTGGTCCTGGAGGCTGGCGTCGCGCCGCGCGGGCCTCGCTGCTGGGGAGGGGAAGCAGGCGGCCACCCTCGCCGACGTCCAGTTGCGCGTGGAGGGGGCTGATCTCGCCATGCAGGACGGCCTGCTCCGTCTGAGCACGCCGGCGGGCGATCTCTCGCTGCCGCTGCTGCAAGCGGCGGGCGACGATGGCCCGCAGCCCGCCCCCCGGGTCTCCCCGGACCATGTGGTCAAGAACCCCTTCGTCCCCACGGCGGCGACGCTGGGGTCGGCCGCCCCGCTGGGGGCCGGCGACCTGGTGTATTCGACCTATTTGGGCGCGGGCGACCTCGACGAGATATCCGCCATTCGCGTGGATGGCAACGGCAACATCTATGTCACGGGCTATACCGCCTCGGCTCTCTTCCCGATCTCGGCCCTTCCGTATGATGGCATCCTGGGCGGCACCTTCGATGCCTTTGTCACCAAACTCGCACCGGACGGGTCGGCTCCTATCTATTCCACTTTTCTGGGCGGCGGCGATGACGATTATGCCTTCGCCCTGGACCTGGATAGCAGCGGCAACGCCTACCTGACGGGCGTGACTTGGTCGGCCAACTATCCCACCACGATCGGGGCCTACGACACCGTTTTCACCGGCTCGGGCACAAACAGCGATGCCTTTGTGACCAGGCTTAGCGCTTCGGGCGCCTCTCTGGTCTTTTCCACCTTTCTGGGCGGCGATGGCGCCGATAAAGGACGGGGGATCGCCGTCGATAGCAGCGGCAGCGCCTATGTGACCGGCGAGACGGGCATCACCAGCGCGGTCAGCTTCCCGACCACGGCCACGGCCTACGATCGCACCCACAACGGCGGCGCGGACGTTTTCGTCACCAAGTTCGAGCCCTTCGGTGGGGCGCTGGGCTATTCAACCCTGCTGGGCAGCAACAGCACGGATATCGGCTATGCCATCGCCGTTGACGCCGGCGGCAACGCTTACGTGGCGGGCGATACCTACTGGAATCTCGTGGAAAACTCGAACTTTCCGACGACGGCCACGGCGTTTGACCGGGAGCACAACGGCGGCTCGGATGGCTTTGTGACCAAGTTGAACGCGACTGGCGCGAGCCTGGCATATTCGACCTTTTTGGGCAGCAGTAGCACGGATTGGGTGCAGGCCCTGACTGTGGACGGCTCTGGCTGCGCCTACGCGGCGGGCCCCACGTACTGGACCGACTCGCTCAACCCGTCCAACTGGCCAACCACGACAGGCGCTTTTGACACGAGCCACAACGGCGGCGCGCTGGGCATCGATCTCTTTGTGGCCAAGCTCCATGCCGATGGCTCGGCCTTGCACTATTCCACCTTCTTGGGCAGCAGCGAGGATGAAGGCGATGATAGCGTGGGCGTTGCGGTGGATGCGGATGGGTACGTCTACGTCACAGGCTATACCTACTGGAAGCACCCCAGCGAGCCTTCGGATTTTCCAACCACCCTCTCAGCCTATGACTGGGAGCACAACGGGAGCCAGGACGCTTTCCTGTCCAAGTTGCTGATCGATGGCAGCAACCTGGCCTATTCAACCTTCTGGGGCGGCAGCGGATCCGACTATGCCAACGGCGTGGCCCTGGGCTCCGGCGGCAACGTCTATCTGGCGGGCGCGACGACATCGAATGACTTGCCCATGCTGAAGCCCTTCCAATCGACGCGAGGCGGGGGCTCGGACGGCTTTGCGCTCAAGATCCATCCGTCGGACACCCTGAGCTACTATCTGGACCTCAGCGCCAACCATGGCACCACGACGCCAGCGGATGGCTGGTACGAAGAGGGCGTGACCCTGACCATCCAGGCCGAGGCGCCCGCGGCCCAAAGTGGCGAGCGGTACGTCTGGGGCGGGTGGACTGGCGCCGGCGCCGGGTCGTATACCGGCAGCGATAACCCGGCCGGCATCGTCATGGACGGGGCGATCACCGAGGCCGCTGCCTGGGGCCACGAGTACTATTTGACCGTCGAGACCTCCCCGGCTGGCGCGGCCTCCATCGCTGGCGCGGGCTGGTACGCAGCGGGCGGTGCGGCGACGACAGGCGCGGCGCCGGCGCGGGTGCTCGTTGGCGGCGAGACCTTTGTCTTCCGCGGCTGGAGCGTGGATGGCGTCAACGTGGCGGGCAACCCCATCCAGGTGCTGATGGGCGGGGCGCATACCGCAGTGGCCCGTTATACGCTGCTGGGGAGCGAGCCCCCTCAGACGTTGCGCGCGCTGCCAGCGGCAGGCTATGCCCCGTCGGGCGTCTTGCAGCGCTTTACCGCCGTGTATCAGGACCCCGACGGCTGGGACGATCTGCACTATGCCGAGTTCCTCATCAACAGCGCGCCCGTGTTGACCAAGACCGTCGCGGTGCGCTACGACGCGCAACTGAACAAGATGTATATCCATGACCCGGTGGGTGATCTCTGGCAGCCCGATGGGCTCACCCCGGGCGTGGCGGGCACGCTTGCGTCCTCGTACATCGTCTTGAACGGCGCGCAGAGCTCGGTGGTCACGGACACGAACACGCTGACGGTGACCTGGGCTCTCCAGTTCACCTATCGCGAGAGCGGTTGCGCCTACAACCTGTATCTGCGCGCAGAGGATATCCTGGGCAACGGCGATGGCTGGAACGATCACGGGGATTGGGTTGTCAATCGCAAGCCCGACCAGCTTGTCTCTCCGGGGATCATCAACACGAGCGTCGCGAGCGGGGTCAAGATGACCTTTGACCCGCGTTATCGCGACCCGGACAAGTGGGCCAACCTGGGGCAGATCTACTTTGCCATCGCCAATACTCCGCCCACGCACGAACTGGAGGCGGGTGGCATCTTTCTGAAGTATGACCAGGTGGCAAACAAGATCTACCTGGCGGATTCCAACGGGACTGGCTGGGGGAGAGGGGTAACGCCGGGGACAGCCGATGTGCTGGAGAACGGGGCGGTCAAGGTGACCGTCCTGTATACCAAGCCTGGCGCCGTGGACGCGTGGACGCGGATCATGCGCTGGCGGCTGGAGTTCAAGTCGGCCTTTGCGGGGCGGCGCGGGGTCTATATGCGGGCGATCGATCTTTTCCCCGAAGCCGATGGCGACACCGGCTGGACGTGGAAGGGCGCTCTCACCATCCAGCCCTGAATCGCGGCCGCCTATAGTACCATGGTCCTATTGAGTGCTAGCCAGCCCGGGGCTATTATCGTATCGGAGCAAGACGAGGTCCGCGGTCATTGCCCTGCCCGTCGACCTGCCGTATTGTCTCGGGGGGTGTTGTACCATGTCAAAGCATTCGATTCTCGGAGCAGTGCTGTCGTTAGTTTGCCTGCTGGCGCCGACTTGGGTCCATGCGGGGCCGCCGCGAGCCCAGGTGGTCGTTCAGCAGAGCCTGCGCGCGCTCACTGAGCAGGCGGATGTCGTCGTGATCGGCCAGGTGGTAAGCCTGGAGACAGAACAAGACGACCACGGAGTGATTCATACCTCCGCGGGCGTGTCCGTGGAGCGCTATCTGAAGGGCCGGCGGGCGGAAGAGACGCTGCGGGTCAGGGTACCCGGAGGGGTCGTCGGCGAGATCGGCCTATGGGTGCCGGAGGCGCCCCAGCTAGCTGTGGGCGAGCGGACCCTGCTCTTCCTGAACGCCGCGGGGGAGACTTGGGCGGCGCCATGGCAGCAGCACAAGTACACGGTGCGGGACGACCGCCTGGCGGAAAACGGGCACCTCTTGGCTGACGTCGAGCGGGCCATCGCGCTGGTGCAGAAGCCGGGAGCCGCGTCGCTGGCCGCGGCCGTCGACCTCGAAATGGCGGGGCCCGGGCCGGAGCTGGAAGCGGACCTGTCCTACCGGTGGCTGGGCCACCACTGGCCCGGCGATAACCCCATGGGCGAGCCTTTCCTCATCTATGAGAATACCGCCGACTGCGTCGGCGAGGGCGCGGCGATCCGCGCGGCCGCGCAGACTTGGAGCGAGGCGCCCGGGGCCGCCTTCAGCTTTGTCTACGGCGGCGCAGCCACGGCGCCCGTGCCCAGCATGGACAACAAGAATGTGGTGCGCTGGGACGAGTTGGGCTCCTCAGGGCCAGTCGGCTCGGCTTACATCTGGTACTATGCGACCAGCATGGAAGTCTTTGAGGCGGACATGGTGCTGAATGACTACTGGTCCTGGAGCGCCGCGCCGACTTGCCCCGTTGATCGCGTTGATGTGCAGAACGTCTTGGCGCACGAGCTGGGCCACTGGGTCGGGCTCAAGGACCTTTACGAGACGGCGGACGCGGAAAAGACCATGTACGGCTATTCCTACTGGGGTGAGGTGCAGAAGCGGACCCTGCATGAGGACGATATAGCCGGACTCCAGGCGATCTATCCGGCTCCTCCGGCCATGATCAACTACCCCCAGGTCGCGCCGGAGGCTGGCTATAGCGAGCCCGGCGCCTGGTTCAGCGTCACAACGACGGTCTATGAGAGCGCGGGATGGCAGAATCTCCGCTATGTGGACCTGTTGGTGAACGATAGCGGGGCGCTGACCCGGACCTTGGCGGCGCGCTACGACGTGCAGGCCAACGAGATGCGCCTCCATGACCCGGTTGGTGACTTTTGGCGGAGCGAGGGGGTGACGCCGGGTGCGGGGGGCACGATCGGCCACATCTATGCCCAGTTGGACGGCGCGCAGAGCTCGGTGGTGGCCGATGGCGATCTGATGACGATCACCTGGGCGGTGCAGTTCACCTGGAGAAAGAGCGGCAACGCCTATAGCACTTATCTGCGCGTGGAGGACTTGCAGGGGGATTCCACCGGCTGGAGCGATGTCGGCGACTGGATCGTCAACCGCGGGCCCAACTATTTGATCCCTCCGGCGCTGGCCAATAGCTCTGTGGCGAATGGCGTCCAAATGACCTTCGATCCGCGCTATCGCGACCTGGATCGGTGGACGAACCTGACGCAGATCTATTTCGCCATCGCCGATGCGCTGCCCACCGGTGAAATGGGCGCCAACGGGGTGTATCTAAAGTATGATCAGATCGGGAACAAGATCTACCTGGCGAACTCGGCGGGGACCGCCTGGCTGGGTGGGGTGGCGCCCAAGAGCGATCTGATTCTGGAGAACGACGCTGTC
>ERZ747221.2910-NODE-2910-length-14455-cov-3.298720_pt1 | contig 14455 bp, 9 predicted proteins | sample MGYA00374949_ERZ747221 | MGnify/ENA primary metagenome ERZ747221 (study PRJEB28779, sample SAMN05720172) | bioreactor metagenome | isolation source: Anaerobic biogas reactor | place: USA:Washington, USA | collected 2015-08-08 ... | reverse complement strand
CAAGCCCTCCTTGCCGCAGCAAGCTCGCCGGCAGGAGAAGGACTTGGGGGGCAACTGGCGCCGGGTCAAGTACTTCCTGCTGTTCCTGATCCTCCTGATGGCCCTCTTCGGCAACCTCAGCCTGATCTACCTCGACCCGATCACACTCGCGGCGCGCACCACCTCAGTCGTGGTATGGCCCGCGTTAAACGCCATAGTGTGGCAGCTCGAACAGGCCGCCTACGCCGTGCCCTTCCTCCGCGGGGCCGTGGACGCTTTCGAGGTGACCCTGCGAGGCACCGTCCTCCCCGTCTCGCAGCCGGTCTACGCCGCTGGTCTGGTGGCCGCGCTCCTCTTCGCCGGGGTGCTGGCACTCAACGCGGTGCGCCCGCGCTTCTGGTGTCGCTACCTGTGCCCTCTGGGCGCCCTGTTGGGCCTGGTGTCGAAGGTAGCGTGGCTGCGTCGGACCGTGGACGCGGGATGCATCTCGTGCGGTCAATGCATCCGAGCCTGCCCCATGGGCACCATCGACGCGGAAGATGGCTATCGCAGCAACCCGTCAGAGTGCACCCTGTGTCTGGACTGTGCCTCCGCGTGCCCGCGGGATGGCCAAAGATTCGCCGGCCATGCGAAGCCCGCACGGTGGCAGGCGCAGGATCCCACGAGGCGCCAGTTCCTGGCCGCCACAGGCGCGGCCGTCGCCGGGCTCGGGCTGGCGTCGATCGATCCGGCCACCGTCCACACCGCTCCCCGCCTGATCCGCCCGCCCGGTGCGTACGACCCGGCCTTCGCAGCACAGTGCATTCGCTGTGGCCTCTGCATCTCGGCGTGTCCGACCGGAGGGTTGCAGTCCGGCCTCGGCCTGGTGGGATGGTCCAGGGCGTGGACACCCATGCTCGTCCCCCGGCTGGGCCATTGCGACTTCGGCTGCAACGCTTGCGGCCAGGTGTGCCCGACCGACGCCATCGAAGCCTTCGAGATCGCCGAAAAGGAGCACCTGTATATCGGCCGGGCGGCGATCAACCGCTCCACCTGCATCGTGTGGGAGTCGGGCAAGCAGTGCCTGGTCTGCGACGAGGTCTGCTCCTACAGCGCCATCTACTGGCTCGACGAGGGGGGCGGGGACGTGACGCACGAGGACCTGGCGTCCGGCGGCGAGGGGGCCGCGGGCGCCCAGGCGCTCCCCTACGTCGATCCGGCCCGCTGCGTGGGCTGCGGCATCTGCGAGTACAACTGCCCCGCAGGCGGCCCCGACGCCGCCATCCGGGTAACCTGCGACGGCGACAAGCGCCACCTGTCCCGCGCCGGGCAGAAGGCCTGGCAGAAGGACAACTGGGTCGACCGGGAGGGGAAGCCGGAGTTCCAACAAATCTGACCGCGCGGCAGGCGCGCGGCCGAAACAACGGGGGCGGCACCGCCATGCCAAGACGCCCTTTCGAACAGAAGCTGGCGCGCCTGAAGCAGCTCGACTCCGCGACGCCCGCCGCCGAGGCGGCCGGGGAGATCGGCCGGGCCCTCGGGGGGGCCAGCGGCCTGCTGGCCGCCGAAGCCTCCAGGGCCGCCGGGAGGCTGGGCCTGGCCGAGCTGGCCCCCGCGATCGCCGCCGCCTACCGCCGGTTCCTGTCCGACCCGGTCCGCAGGGATCCCGGCTGCCATGCCAAGGTCGCCGCGGCCGAGGCCCTGGACGCCCTCGAATGCCCGGACGCGGGCGTGTTCCTCCACGGGGTCCGCTATGTCCAGATGGAGCCGGCCTACGGCCCGCCGGTCGACGCGGCCGCCCGGTTGCGCGCCGCCTGCGCGTCGGCCCTCTACCGCATGGGGCACCCGCAGCTCCCCTATGAAACGGTGTCGCTGCTCGCGGACCGGGAGCCGGAGGTCCGCAGCGCCGCCGTTCGAATCCTGGCGGACCTGGGGGATCTGTGGTGCGTTTTGCTTTTGCGCAGCCATGCGCTCGCCGGGGACGAGCGGGTGGAGATCACGGGGGACTGCCTGAGCGGCCTGATGGCGATCGAGCCCGGGCCTTCGCTCGAGTTCGTCCGGCGCTTTCTCGCCTCGAACGATCCGGCCGTAGCCGAGGAAGCGGCGCTAGCCATCGGGAACTCGAGGGTGCGGGAGGCCTGCCCCCTGCTCGTGGACCTTCGCTCGGGCAGCGCCGATGCCGCCTTCCGGCGCCGGTTGCTGCTCCCGATCGCCCTGACGCGCTCCGAAGACGCCTTCGGCTACCTGCTCGGAGTCGTAGAAGAGGAGCACGCCGGCCAGGCCGCGGCCGCCCTGGAAGCCCTGGCCGTCTTCGTCGGCGACGGCGCGCGCCGCGACCGGGTCGTAGAGGCGGTGGGCCGCCGCGGGGAGGCGGCCGTTACGAAGGCCTTCCGGGACGCGTTCGACCGCCCCCACTGACAGGGGCGCGGCGGCACGCCACCCCACCGGCCCGGGATCGCCCGGAGCCCTCCCGCTGCGGACGGCTGCTGACACGGGCCGGGACATGTATTATGGTAGAAGCGGTGCATCCACAATTCTGACCCAGGGGTTTCTGATGAAAAAACTACTCGGTGCGGCAGGTGCGTGTGTGGCGGTTGGGCTGTTGCTCGTCGGCTGCGGGGGGGGCGAAGGACCGTCGGTCCCGTCGTCCGGCCCGATCCCGGACGAGGACGGCTCGCGGCTGTGGCTGCGGTACGCGCCTCCGGGCGGTGCCGCGGCAAAGTACCGGGGCGCCTTCCAACAGGCCGTCGTGGAGGGGGACTCGGAGACGTCGCGCATCATCCGGCGGGAGCTCGGCGAGGCCCTGGGCCGGCTGCTCGGCTCGGAGGTGCCCGCCGTCGACGCGTGGGCCGAGGTGCCGGCGGTGATCGTCGGAACCCCGTCGAACTCGGGCATCGTCCGGGGGCTGGGCTGGGAGGGCGCGCTCGACGAGGAGGGCCCCGAAGGCTTCCTCATCCGCTCGACCCGTATCGGCGGCCGGCCCGTCGTCGTCGTCGCCAGCGAGGGCGAGATCGGCGCGCTCTACGGAACGTTCCACTTCCTGCGCCTGCTGCAGACCGGGCGGCCCGCCGGGACCCTGTCGATCGCCGAGCGGCCCAGGATCCAGCTCCGCCTGCAGAACCACTGGGACAACCTCGACGGATCGGTCGAGCGGGGCTACGCCGGCCGCTCCCTCTGGCAGTGGGACGACCTGCCGGGCACGACCGACGCGCGCTACACCGACTACGCGCGCGCCAACGCCTCCGTGGGGATCAACGGCACGGTCGTCAACAACGTCAATGCCGACGTGCGCATCCTCACCGGGGAGTACCTCGACAAAGTGGCGGCGCTGGCGGATCTGTGGCGGCCCTGGGGCATCCGCGTCTACCTGTCGGCCAACTTCGCCGCCCCCATGCGGCTCGGCGGCCTCCTGACGGCCGACCCGCTCGACCCCTCCGTGGCGGCCTGGTGGAAGGAAAAGGCCGGGGAGATCTACCGCCGCATCCCCGACTTCGGCGGCTTCCTGGTCAAGGCCAATTCCGAAGGGCAGCCCGGCCCCAAGGACTACGGCCGCACCCACGCCCAGGGCGCCAACATGCTCGCCGACGCCCTGGCGCCCCACGGCGGCATCGTGATCTGGCGCGCCTTCGTCTACGACCCGGACGTGGACCCGGACCGCGTCAAGCGCGCCTACATCGAGTTCACGCGGCTCGACGGCCAGTTCCGACCCAACGCCGTCGTGCAGGTCAAAAACGGCCCCGTGGACTTCCAGCCCCGCGAGCCGTTCCACCCCCTGTTCGGCGGCATGCGGAAGACGCCGGTGTTCGCCGAGCTGCAGGCGACGCAGGAGTACCTCGGCCAGGCGAAGCACCTGGTCTACCACGGCCCGATGTGGAAGGAGTTCCTCGATTCGGACACGCACGCCAAAGGGGCCGGTTCGACCGTCGGGCGGGTCCTCGAGGGCGCCGTGCACCCCTACACGGTCACGGGCATCGTTTCGGTGACCAACCCGGGCCGGGACACCAACTGGTGCGGGCACCACTTTTCCCAGGCGAACTGGTACGCCTTCGGCCGCCTGGCGTGGGACTACGGGCTCCCGGCCGAACAGATCGCCGAGGAATGGGTGCGCATGACCTTCACCAACGACGACGCGGCCGTCGAGGCCATCTGCGGCATGATGCTGTCGTCGTGGGAGACCTTCATCCGCTACACCATGCCGCTCGGGCTCCACCACCTGATCGGGGGGGACCACTACGCGCCCATGCCCGAGAACGGGACCGCCCCGCGCCCGGACTGGACCGCAGTCTATTTCCACCGCGCCGGCCCCGACGGCGTGGGCGTCGACCGGACGCGCAGGGGGAACAAGGCGGTGGACCAGTACTTCCCGCCCGTGGCCGACCGGTTCGACGACCCCGCGACCTGCCCCGAGAAGTTTCTCCTGTGGTTCCACCGCTGCGCCTGGGACCACAGGATGCCGTCGGGCGGGACGCTGTGGGAGGAGCTGACGGCCGCCTACTACCGGGGGGCCGGGGAAGCGGCCGAACTCCGGTCCCGCTGGCAGTCGCTCGAGGGACGGATCGATCCCCGGCGGCACCGGGAGGTGGCCGCCAGGCTCGATATCCAGGCCGAGCACGCCGCCGCGTGGCGCGACCACATCCTCGGGTATTTCCAGGGCCACAGCGGCATGCCGGTTGCGCCCCGGTAGCCGAACCCGCCTCCCACGGGACCGGGGGCGGTTAAGGATGTGCTTTGTCGTTGGAAATAGGGTATACTCGACCCGTTTTACCGCTCGGAAAAACCGCTATCCAAAAAGGAGGATGATCCATGCCGGATTCCACTGGTGTGCCCGCGTCGGAACCTGAAGCAGCCGTTTCGGGAAATTTCTTTTCCCGGTTGATGGGGGTGTATGGCTCGCCCGGGAAAACCTTCAAGGAGATCGGCCGCGATCCCCGGCCGCTGGTGCCCGTCATCGCCCTGGTCGTATTCGGCCTCATCCAGGGCTTTTTCATGATGCGGTTCATCGATTTTGAGTCCCTGCCGCAGGGCATGGGCCCCCAGGGGCCGATGCCGCCCGAACAGGCCCAGGCCGCCGCCGGCTTCATAAAGGGGATGATGGTGGTGTCGACCGGTGTCGGCACCCTGCTCGTCGCTTTGATCATCGCCGCCCTGTTTCTGCTCGCCAGCAAGGTCATGAGCGTCGACAACACGTTCAAGGCCGTCTTCACGGTGACCGTCTACGTGCTTCTGGCCATCGCCATTGTCCAGTTCGTGATCCTGGCGCTGGTGTTCGCCCTCAAAGGCGGGCAGAGGCTCACCCCCCAGAACATGGGCTCCTTCCTGCGGTCGAGCCTGGGGGCGATTCTCGCGGGCCTCCTCGGCGACAACGCCCTCCCCGGGTTCCTGATGAGGCTGCTCAACTACGTGGAGTTTTTCGCCATATGGACCATTGCCCTGCTGGCGATCGGGTACGCGGCGGTGTCGCGGAAGCTTGCGATCTCGACGGCGGCCATCCTGCTGGCGGTCGCCTATGCCGTCTTCGCCATAATCGCCGCGGCCATCGGCCCCATGGGGGGCGGTCCCGCCGCAGGATGACGGGGCCCTGGGGCCCGGGACGATCTTGAGGACGCGCCGGCGGATTTCCCGACGGCGGTGGCCGGAGGCGTCCGTTGGTGGTACACTTCCGCCTTCGGTTTGCTCACTTCGCGGGAGACAGGCAAGAGATGAAACAGAATGCATTCGATGAACTGCAGTGGCGGGGGCTGGTCTACGACGCGACCGACAACGTCCCCCGGATGCTCGCGGGCGGCCCGGTGGCCGCCTACAACGGCTTCGACGCGACCGCCGACAGCCTGCATGTGGGCCACCTGGTGCCGCTTGTCGCCCTGGCCCGCCTGCAGCGGTTCGGGCATGTCCCGATCGCGCTCGCCGGCGGCGGCACGAGCATGATCGGCGATCCTAGCGGCAAGGCGTCCGAACGCCTGCTGCTCTCCCGCGAGGTAATCGAGGCGAACGTGGAGGTCGTCAAGGGGCAGCTGGCGCGCTTCCTCGATTTTGACAGCAGGACCAACCCCGCCCGCCTGATGAACAACGCCGACTGGCTGCTCGGGCTGAACCTGGTCGATTTCCTGCGCGACGTCGGCAAGTATTTCACCGTGAACTACATGATCGGCAAGGATTCGGTCAAGTCGCGGCTGGCGCGCGAGGACGGGATCTCCTACACGGAGTTCAGCTACATGCTGCTGCAGTCCTACGACTACCTCCACCTGTACGACCACGCCGGGTGCACGCTGCAGACGGGCGGGAGCGACCAGTGGGGCAACATCACCGCCGGCGTGGAGCTGATACGGCGCATGCGCGGGCAGCCCGCCGGGGCGCTGGTCTACCCCCTGATCACCAAGGCCGACGGCACGAAATTCGGCAAGACCGAATCGGGCGCAGTGTGGCTGTCCGGGAAGCGCACGTCCCCCTACCGCTTCTACCAGTTCTGGTACAACACCGACGACCGCGACGTCATCGGGTACCTGAAATTCTTCACCTGGCTCGACCAGGGGGACATCCTCGAGCTCGAAGACGCCGTCGCGCGGCAGCCGGAGAAGAGGGAGGCGCAGCGGCGCCTGGCCCAGGAAATGACGCGGACGGTCCACGACGCCACGGCCCTGGCAAAGGCCGAGCAGGCGTCCGAGGTCCTGTTCGGGGGCGAAGTCTCGGGGCTGTCGGCCGACGAGGTCGCCGACATCTTCGCCGAGGTGCCGTCGGCGACCGTGCCGCGCGCGCAGTGCGATGGGGGCGGGATGCCCCTGGTGGATATCCTGGCCTGCTGCGGCGCCGTGCAGTCCAAAGGGGAGGCGCGCAGGGCGATCGAGTCCGGCGGGGTGTACCTGAACAACTGCCGGGTCGCCGACGCCGCGCTGCGGGTGGGCGCCGGCGACGCCATCGACCGCCGGCTGTTTGTCCTGCGCCGCGGACGCAAAAACTACTGGCTGGTCCGCATCGACTGAGGCGCCCCGCAATCCCCGCCCTCAGACGCCTTTGATGCGCGCCAGGGCCGCCAGGGCGCGTTCCCTCGCCATGCGGTGATCGACCACCGGCGGGGGATACCGGGGCGTCCCCAGCTCGGGTACCCAGCGCCGGGTGAACGCCTGCCCGGGATCGAACTTCTCCGCCTGCCTCTCGGGGTTGAAGATGCGGAAGTAGGGGGCGGCGTCGGCGCCGCACCCGGCCACCCACTGCCAGCCCAGGGTGTTGTTGGCCAGATCGGCGTCCACCAGCGTGTCCCAGAACCAGCGCGCCCCCTCCAGCCAGGGCACGAGCAGGTCCTTGACCAGGAACGAACCCGCGATCATCCGCGCCCGGTTGTGCATCCAGCCGGTCGCCCGCAGCTGGCGCATGCCGGCGTCGACGAAGGAAAACCCCGTGCGCCCCTGCTGCCAGGCGCGGATCCCTGGCGGGTCCTGCCGCCACGGGAACCGGGCGAAGCCGGGGCGGAGCGGGTTCTCGGGCGTGTGCGGGAAGTGGTGGAGCAGGTGGTGGGCGAACTCCCGCCACAACAGCTGCCGCAGGAAACCCTCCGCCTCGGCCGCGGGGCGCCGCGCGCATGCCGCCACGACCTGCCAGGGGGACAGTTCGCCGAAATGCAGGTGCGGGGAGAGGCGGGACGTCCCCTCCGTGGCGGGGTAATCCCGGTGTACGGCGTAGGACCTAAGGGCCGACGCCGCGAAGCGCCGCAGCAGTTTCTCCGCGCCCCTCTCCCCCGGCTCCCACTCCAGGCCCAGCCCTTCGGTCCAGCCGTGCGCCGGGAGGAGCTCCAGCGACCCGAGCGGCAGCGATTCCGGGCGCCGCCGGGGCGGACGGATGCGGGGGGCGGCCCGGACCAGGGCCGGCCCGAGGGGGGTGCACGCCTTCGAAAAAGGCGTGAATACGCGGAAGGGCCCGCCGCCGGCGGTATGGATCTCGCCGGGATCGTAGAGCAGGGAGCCGTTGCAGGTCTCCACCCTCACCCCTTCGGCCCGGAGGGCTTCGAGGACCCGGGCGTCCCTCTGCCGCAGCGCAGGCTCCACGCGGCGGTTCCAGTAGACGGCCCCGGCGCCGCTTTCGCCTATCAGCCGGCCCAGCGACTCGAGGGAGGGCCCGCGGCGCAGGACCAGACCGGAGCCGCGTCGCTCGAGGTCGGCCGCCAGGGCTGCGAGCGACCGGTGGAGCCACCAGCGGCTGGCCGCCCCCGGGGGCCAGCCGCCCTCCTCCTCCGGCGCCCAGATGAAGACGGGGACAATGCCGCAGCCCGACCGGGCGGCCGCGTCGAGCGCGGGGTTGTCGCGCAGCCGGAGATCGAGCCGGAACCAGACCAGCGCCGTGGCGTCCATGACCGAGGATCATAGCAGGAAAACAGCCCCGGGCCACCATTTTCCTCCGCGGGCGCCCCGGCGCATTTCTTGACGGGTCAGGCCTGCCGATCTACTATGGGGGCATGACGTCGGTGCGTAAAGCGACTACGGGCATTGCCGAAGTGGACCGGGCGATCGGCGGCGTGGTTTCCGGGGACAACCTGGTCTGGGAGGTCGACTCCGGGGTGGCCGGGGACCATTTCATCTCGAGCTTCGTCACCGCCTGCGAGGCCGGCGCCATCCCCGTCGTATACGTCAGCTTCAACCGCTCCCCGCAGACGATCGCGACCAGGTACGCCCGGCTCATGTCCCCGAAGCGGTTCCTCCTCATCGACTGCTTTTCCTCGGGCAAGGGGAACGGCGACGAGATGTTCCTCAAATTTTTCGACAATCCGGCGCGTCCCGCCGAGCACGCCCCGGTCCATATCGCGGACCCCTCGGATCCCTCGCGGCTCGAGCAGGCGCTCATGGCGGCCGGAACCCGCTCCGGCCATCCCGCGAACTACGTCTTCGACTCCCTCACGGGGATGCTCGACCTGTGGGGCGACGAAAACCGCGTGCTGCGCCTGTTCGGCCATCTCTGCCCGCGGCTGTACGACCTGTCGACGCTGGCCTACTGGCTTGTCGAGAAGGAGGCCCACAGCGAGTCGTTTCTGGCCAAGGTGCGGCACATAACCCAGGTGCTGATCGAGCTGTCGCTGTCGGACGGCCGGCGCGCGCTGACGATCCACAAGGCGGCCGGGAGGATTGCGGCCATCGGCGTGCCCCAGCTGCTCGACGTGAACCTCGGGGCGATCCCGGCCGACGGGGATGCGCTGCAGGAAGCCGGCCTGGACTGGATGACGCGCCGCGGCGAGGAGCTGCGGCGCAGGTACCGGGTCGACAGCATCGTCGGGGGCAGCGCCGCAATCCGCCGCCTGCTCGGGATTGCGGCGACGGCCGCCCGGAGCCGGTCCTCGGTCCTGATCACGGGGGAGACCGGAACCGGCAAGGAGCTGATCGCCAACGTCATGCACTACAACAGCGACCGCGCGGGGGGCCCGCTGGTGAAGATCAACTGCGGGGCGCTCCCGGAGTCCCTGCTCGAAAGCGAACTCTTCGGCCATGTCAAGGGTGCCTTCACTGGGGCGATCCGGGACTACGAGGGGCGTTTCCGCGCCGCCGACGGCGGGACGCTTTTCCTGGACGAAGTCAGCGAAATGAGCCCGCACCTGCAGGTCAAGCTCCTGCGGGTGCTTCAGGAGCGGCAGCTCGAGCCCGTGGGGTCGAGCCGGACGATAACGGTCGATGTCCGCATCGTGGCGGCAACCGGGCGCGACCTCATGGCGGAGATCCGTGCCGGGCGGTTCCGCCACGACCTGTACTACCGCCTCAACGTCATCCCCGTCCATATGCCCCCCCTGAGGGATCGGCGCGAGGACATCCCCCTGCTGGTGGACCATTTCCTGGAAAAATACAACAGGGAAGCCGGGCGGAACGTGACCCGGGTGCCCAGGGAAGCGATGGACGCGCTGCTGGCCTACTCCTGGCCCGGGAACGTGCGGGAGCTGGAAAACTGCATCGAACGCGCGGTCGTCATGAGCCGCGACAGCGGCGTCAGCCTCGACCTTTTCCCCGAGGAGATCCGGGAGAACCGCCCCGGGGACTTCATGCCCGCGACCCCGGCCGAGCCCGGGGACCCTCCGGCGGCTCTTCGCCAGGCCGTCATCCGGTTTCTGGCCGGCAGGGGCACTGCGGCGGGGGCCCGGGACGCGGTCCTCGACACGGCCGAAGAGACGGTGCTGCGCTACTTCGTGGATTCGGGCCGGTACAGCCAGCGCGAACTGGCCGACCTGCTTTCCATGAGCCGGGTGACCCTCCGCAAGAAGCTGGGCCGGTTCGGCATCTCCTGAGGCGCCGCCCTCTGCCCTTCCCCTCCGGTTCCGGGGCTCGGTCCGGGTTCCCGGGCTCGGGGCAAACTGGTATAAATAATATACACTACAGAAACAAAATATACCAAGGCCCGGCGCCCCCCTGCCCGCATAGAATGAAATAGAAAAAGATAATAGCTGTAATCTATTGATAATATTTAAGTAATTATTTTATAAATCCCGGGTTCCTGCCCTTTGCCTTTGGTACGCGTATTGCAGTATCTTCTGCCGGGAGCATCGGTGTGTACAGTATGCATACCAGGGCAGCGAGGGGCTGCCGTTCGGGTGCTCCCCGGCTGCAGGATGCCGCCTGCGGCCCAGAACGGCCCGACACGATGCCCGGGAGTTACCAGGGACAAACGGCAGATAACAATCCTCAGGGGTCCGAATGCACCTATCCGAAGCTGTCCACCGCGAAACTGTGCCCGTCGAGCCGTACCCGTCTCCGCCCGTCGTCGTGTTCGTCTGCGCCAACTGCGCGCGGCCCGGGAGGGCGGCCTCGTCGGCATGCAGGCCGAGGCCGGCCGTGCCGGATTTCCACTGGCCTTTCCCCGTAGAGCAGGTGGTGGTCCCCTGTGCTGGCCGCATCCAGCCCGAACATCTCCTGAAGGCGTTCGAATCAGGTGCAGACCTCGTACTCGTCGTCGCATGCGAATCCGGCAACTGCCATTACGCCGAGGGGAGCCTCCGGTGCATGCGGCGCGTGGAGTTCGTGCGGTCCCTGCTCGGGGAGATCGGGCTCAACGACGAGAGGCTCTTGCTGGAATACCTCCCCGGTTCCGCGGCCGAAGATCTCGCGTCTGCCGAAGCGGGGGCCGCGTCTGCCGAAGCGGGGGCCGCGTCTGCCGAAGCGGGGGCCGCATCTGGCGAAGCGGGGGCCGCGTCTGCCGAAGCGGGGGCCGCGTCCGCCTCCGCGGCGGATGCATCGACCGATGCCAGGATCGAGTCGATCCGTCAGCGGGTTGTCCGGGTCCGGGGGATCCTCTCCGGGAATCCCCTCAGGCAGGAGGATCCCGCGGGATGGGGGGGCGATGGCCGTGCACGTGTCTGATTTCGCACGGGCCCTCGATTCGGGACGGCTGATCGTGACGGCAGAATTTCTCCCCCCGAGGGGATCGGACCCGGACGCGGTCGCCCGGAGCGCGGCCGCCCTGCCTGAGACGCTCGATGCCGTGATCGTGCCCGACAACCCGTACGAAATCCTCAGCTCCGCCCTGTCGGCCGCGCTGCTGGTGCAGCGGACCGGCCGCGCCCGCGCCGTCATGACCATGACCACGCGCGACCGCAACCGGCTCGCCCTGATGAGCGAGGCCCTGGGGGCCGCCGCCCTGGGGGTCCCGGCCATACTCTGCGTGACCGGCAACCACCAGTCGCTCGGCATCTGCCCGTCGGCCGCCTCGGCCAACGACCTGGACTCGATCCAGTGCGTCCGCATGCTCAAGGGCATGATCCTTCACGGGAGCGGTCCGGACGGCAGCAGGATCGAACCCAGGCCGGAGCTGCACGTGGGCGCCGTCGTCGAGCCCGGCCTCCGCCCGATGGAGCTGAACCTACTGCGGATGAGGAAGAAGATCGCGGCCGGCGCGGATTTCCTCATGACCGGTCCGGTCTTCGACCTGGAGACGTTCCGGGTGTGGATCGAGGCGGTCCGCGCCGCCGGGTTCGACCGGCGCGTCCCGATCATCCCGGCCGTGTTGCCGCTGGCATCCGCCGCCGAGGCCCGAAAGCTGCGGGATCGGGGCCTGTACGGCCCCGTGCCGGTGGATGCGGTTTCCCGCCTGGAGAGGGCCGGGGACCCCGGGGAGGCGGGGCTCGACATGGCCTCCCACCTCGCCGCGGAACTGAAGGAGATGCCGGGGGTGCGGGGCATCCACATCCTGGGTTCTGGGTGCGCGCCCCGGATCGGCGATCTCATCGAACGGGCCGGGATCGGGGCCCGGGACCTGCAGGCCGTCCTCTGACTGTCGGCCCGGGCCGGAAAGCATGGAGACTGCGAATGCCTCAACGGTACCATATCCAGACGACCCGGACACCGGGACGGTTTGACCGCGTCGGGAAGTTCGGCGGCATCGACTGGAGGGAGGACTGCGCCCGGTGCGCCGAGTGCGTCAAGCCCCGGTGCACCTTCGACGTGTACTCGGACGAATCCGGCCACAACCGGGATCCCCTGACCCCCCTGCGGCCGCTGTACGCGTGCCGGGACTGCCTCTCCTGCGTCCAGGGCTGCACGAAGGGGCTGCTTAGCCTGTCGGTCAACCCCGAGTTTCTGGACATGGGGGACCGCTACTGGACGCCGGATCTGATCGCGACCTCCTGGAACCAGGCCGATGACGGGAAGGTGCCCGTCTCGGGTGCCGGCTACCGGGGCCCGTTCTGCGGGTCCGGCTTCGACTCCATCTGGACGGACATGTCCGAGATCGTCCGCCCGACCAGGGACGGGATCCACGGCCGCGAATACATCTCCACCTCGGTCGATGTCGGCCCGCGTCCGCCGCGGCTCTACTTCTGCCCGGACGGGACATTGCGGGAGCCCGCCGCGCGACTGCTGGAGATCCCCCTGCCGGTCGTTCTGGACATGCCCGCCCGGTTCGCCCCGGCCGCCGGGATCGCCGCGGCCCTTGCCATGGCGGCGCGGCAGCTCGGCACGGTTGCCCTGCTTCCCGCCGGCGATGCGGAACGGCTCCCGGAGGAGGACCTGGCGTGGGTGGCCCCGATTCTGGACGGGGGCGATCACCGGGTCCGCCGAGGCCTGCTCGAGAAAACCGGGGCCATGGTCGAGCTCCGCGACGGCCCCGGGGTCGCCGATCTGGCCGAGGCCGTAGAGGCCGCCAGGCCCGGGGCCATCCTGTCGGTCCGGATGGCGCTCCGCCCCGGCACCGCCGGCCGCATCGATGAGCTCGCCGGGCGGGGCTTCAGGGTTTTCCACCTGTGTGCCGACCCCCACGGATGCCAGCGGGCTCCCGGCGGCCGGCCGGGCCGCCACCTCAAGGACGCCCTCCGCGAGATTCACGGCCGCCTGGTCGACGGGGGCTTGCGGGACGAAGTCACCCTGATCGCTTCGGGGGGCATCGCGCTGGCCGAGCACATGGCCAAGGCGATCCTGTGCGGATCGGACCTGGTCGCCGCCGACATCGCGCTCCTGGTCTCGCTCGGATGCCGCGTGTGCCCCGGTGCGGATCTGGTGCCCGGCGGCTCCGAAGGGCCGTGCCGGCCGCCCGACGGTCTTTCCTGCCCCGTGGCCTGCGCCGCGGGCGACCCCCCCTACGCCGCCCGGCGCATGGTCAACCTCATGGGCGCCTGGCACAGCCAGCTCCTGGAGGTCCTCGGCGCCATGGGGATCCGGGAGGTGCGCCGGCTGCGCGGGGAGACGGGGCGCGCGATATTCATGGAAGATATCGAGAAGGAAGCATTCGGGGACCTGGCCCGGGTGCCGCCCGGGCCATCGGGTGGATGCGTGGAATGGCCGGGGCCCGGAGCCGAACCGGAAAAGGGGAGAGCATGACGACGACCATAGCCGACTTGACGATGCCGCAGCAGCTCCCGGAGGAGCTTCCGTGGGACGCCCCGCGGCTCCCGGAGAGGGTCCGGCGGCGGGTGCACCCGACCCCGGACCGCTACAGGAATGCCGTGGGGAAGTACAGGATCGACCGGCAGGCGGGCTGCACCGCCTGCGGCAGGTGCGCCGAGGTCTGCACCCGGGGGGTGCATGCCAGGCCCTCGGGCTTCGCCCTGATGGCGCGGCCCCTGGACTACCGGTGCATCGGACCCGCCTGCGCCGCCAAGGGCCCGGATTGCGTGAGCCTGTGCCCGCAGAACGCTCTCCGGCTGCGGCCGAACCCCAACGCCGAATGCATCGGAGATCCCCGGTGGACGTCCGACCTCATCCTGTCGACCTGGCACATGGCCGAGACCGGGCACGTGCCGCCCGAGCACCTGGAGTACCGCCACGGGCAGTCCGGGGGCGGTTTCGACAAAATCCGGTTCCGGTTTGAGATCTCCGAAGGCCGCCCGCCCGCCGAATCCTACCTGCGGGCGCGCCTGCCCGAAGCGGACACCTCGCTCGAGCTCAACCGCCGCGGGGACAACCGGCCCAGGGTCCGCATCGACGTCCCCGTCTACGGCGGGGGGATGAGTTTCGGGTCCGTCAGCATCCACACAATCCTGGCCAAGGCGCGGGCGGCCGCGGCCTGGAACACCTTCACGTGCACCGGGGAAGGGGGGTATCCG
>ERZ747221.2891-NODE-2891-length-14522-cov-3.114849_pt1 | contig 14522 bp, 9 predicted proteins | sample MGYA00374949_ERZ747221 | MGnify/ENA primary metagenome ERZ747221 (study PRJEB28779, sample SAMN05720172) | bioreactor metagenome | isolation source: Anaerobic biogas reactor | place: USA:Washington, USA | collected 2015-08-08 ... | reverse complement strand
ATGAACTCGAGCGAGACCACGATGTTCGGCTCGTCGTCTGCGATCAGGATCCTGTACGCCATGCCCCCCTCCCGAATGCCCTGCCCGGCTTGCGACTCGGCACCGCGGTCGCGCCCGACCGGCAAATCAGCGCGCCCCCAAGCTACCGTGAAGCCTCCGGACCATCAACGGCAGTCTGCCACGGCAGCCAGAACGCGAAGCGGGCTCCGCCTTCGGGCGGCGACTCGAGCCACATGCGCCCGCCGAAATGACCGACGATCTGCCGGCTGATCGGCAGGCCCAGGCCGGTGCCCGGCGGCCGCGCCGCCGCATCGCCGCCCTGGCGAAACTTCTCGAACACCATCGCCTGCTCGTGCTCGGGAACGCCCGGCCCGTTGTCGTGGACCGAGACCGTCAGGCCCTGTTCGTCGGTCGTCAGCCGTACCCGCACGCGACCGCCCTGCTCGGGCGCGAACTTGGCCGCGTTCGACAACAGGTTCAGCAACACCTGCGTCAGCCGGTCCGGATCGGCCCGGATCGTGCGGACCTCGTCCGGCGCCTCGAACTCGACGACGGTGCCGCGTTCGCGGAACAGCTCGGCGGTCGTCTGCACGGCATGCTCGACCAGCATCCGCATGTCGACGTCGCTGTTGTGCCATTCGGCGTGTCCCGACTCGATCTTGGCCAGGTCGAGCACCTGGTTCACCAGCCGGCTCAGGCGCTCGCTCTCGGCCACGATGATGCCGAGGAACTGCTGGCGCTGCGCCGGATCCATCGCCGGATCGTCGACCATCAGTTCCGACAGGGCCCTGATCGAGGTCAACGGCGTGCGCAGCTCGTGCGTCACCGAGGACATGAAGTCGTCCTTCAGGTGATCGAGGCTCTTCAGCTGTTCGTTGGCCGCGCGCAGCTCGGCCGTCGCACGTTCGAGCGAACGCGACTTGTCCTCCAGCGCGAGCGCATAGCTGCGCAGTTGCGAGGCCTCGTCGAGGATGCGCATCACGTCGTCGATCGCCAGCGCCTCTTCGTCAACCACCGAGGCGACCATCACGCGCGCCGAGACGCTGCCGACGGCGCCGGCCAGTTGCGTCTCGACGTGGTGCACGAGGCGCGCGTCCGGCGGGATTTCCTCGATCCTGCGCGCGCCGACCTGGCGTGCGTAGTCATCGAAGATCTGCCGTGCCCGCGCCGCGCCGAGGAAGCGGCTGGCCAGGGGCAGCAGGTCGGCGACGCGCGCACGGCCGCGCCAGAACACCGGCGCGAACGCGCCGGCCGACTGCCCCCGCTCGAACACGTCGACGAACAGCAGCGCCTGGCTCGCCTCGCGAGCGGTCGGTGCGCGCCACAGCGACACGCAGACGTAGGCGCCGACGTTCGCGAGCAGGCTCCAGAACAGCGAATGCGTGAGGTTGTCGAGGCCGTCTAGCCCGAACAACTGTTCGGGACGCAGCAGCTCGATGCCGAACAGGCCGTGCTCGAGGAATCCGGCCGGCAACCAGCCGGACTTCGCGACCGAGGGCAGCATCAGCGTGTAGGCCCACAGGCCGAAGCCCGCCAGCAGGCCGGTCAGCGCGCCGCCCCGGGTACCGCCGCGCCAGTAGAGGCCGCCGAACATGGCCGGCGCGAACTGCGCGACCGCCGCGAAGCTGATCAGCCCGATGCTGACCAGCGCATAGGCGCTGCCGGCCAGGTGGAAGTAGAGGTAGCCGAGCAGCAGCACGCCGAGGGACTTGGACAAGAGGTAGCCGCGGTCGCGCAGTCGCCGCAGCGCCACGAACCCCAGCGGGAACGCCGCGGCGCCCACCAGATAGATGGCCAGCAGCCAGATGAGGGTCGGCGCGCGGTTCGCGACGGAGGCACGGTCGAACAGCTCGGACCAGGTGCCGCCGGCCCGCTGGACGGCCCAGGCGTCCTCCGACAGCATGAGCATGTTGGGCGCGCCGGTCACCTGCACCGGCCGCATGCGCACCACGCGCTCCAGATCATAGCCGTCAAAGAGGGCGCGCACGCGCTCCATGCTGAAATCGGCGCTCTTTTTATAGATCGTCACCTTGGGGTGATCGTAGACCGTGAACGACTCGTCGGCGTTGTCGTCCACGAACTCGAACCCCAGGACTCTGGGGCGCGACGTGAAGGTGATGAGGTGCTCGAACCCCAGTTCCCCCGAAAAGAGCGCCTCATAGTAGCGCGTCGTCATGGGAAAGCGGTCGGGCAGGCGGGGGATCGAGCCGTACAGACGATTGCTCGACATGATGATGTACTCGGCCTCGTCGAGCCACGCGTACAGCTTGTCCCGCTTTTCCGGGACGTCCTCCCAGTACAGCTCCATCTGGATCTGCCGGTACTCGTTGGGGGGCCAGAGCCCTCCCATGGGCAGGGGCAGAGGGTCGTCCCAGTACTCGAAGGTGATGGCCGAGCCCCTGGGGATGTGTTGATAGATCCAGCGCGACGCCGTCACGCGCGTCACCGGCCGGCTATAGATGCCGGTGAACGCCGCGGCCCAGATGGCGGTACCGACTACCACCACCGCCACGATCGTCCCCGCCAGTGGCCGTCGCCACGCGGGCGGGATGATCGCCCGCCGCCCCGGGCCTTTCGCCCGATCCCAGAGCGCCACAAGGCCGTACGCCGCCACGAGCGCCATGGTGGGATAGATGGGCAGCAGGTAGCGCATCGGCTTGACGAACTGGATGCTCTGGTAGAAAAAGGTGAACGACATCCACGCCCAGGGGAGGAGGTGCTGCCAGCGGCGGCGCCGCCACAGCTCCCACGCCATCAGCCCCCAGCCGGCCCACACGGCCAGGCCCAGCGGCAGCCCCTGGCCCCACAGCACGAGGTTCTGCAGCATATAGAGCACCGGCGCGCGGTCGGTCCACTGGTGGCTGGGGGGATAGTCGCTCTCGCCGCTCATCAGCCGGGCGATGCCGGCCATGTCCTCCTTCCACTGGGGGTTCAGTCGCAGCCCCAAGAACCCCGGGCCGGTGAACGCCTGGGGTTGGACGATGCGGAACACCAGCGCCGCCAGGACGAGCACGGCCACGATGGAGAGCGAGGTGCGCAGAAAGAGCAGGGTAAAGCGCTCGGCCGGCGACGGCGGGGGACAGGCCGCATCGGCGTCCACCGTCAGCGAGACGCGCAAGCGCCCCACGCGGCCGCTGGCGTCCACGACGCGCCCGCCGGAGGCCCCGTCATCGCCTCGGCGCCACAGCGTCAGGGTGCGCAGGGCGTACGCCAGCGCGATGACGCCGATAAAGCTCAGCACACTGATCTTGGCCGACACCGCCAGGCCAAAGGCCAGCCCCAGCAGCAGAATGCTGCCCCGCCCCTCCCCCTGCGCCACGCGCACGGCGGCATAGAGCGCCAGCGTCACAAAGAAGGTCGTGGTGGTGTCCACGGTGAAATAGTGCGACTGCTGGATACTCAGGACGCTCAGCGCCAAAAAGAGCGCGCCCAGCAGCCCCACCCGTGGGCCGTACAGCCGCCGCCCGATGGCGAACACGAGCACGATGCACAGCAGGTCCATGACGGCCGACATGGCCCGCCCCGCCAGGTACACGCCGTCATAGCCCGTGCGCCCCGTGACCTGCCCGAGGAACTTGGCCAGCACCACCGGCGACAGGCCATACACGTAGCTGCCGTGCTGATAGTTGTAGGGGTTCAGGGGGTTCTGCGCCGTGTCCCAGTACTGCCCCAGCGAGGTGGGCCACTGCAGGCTGTTCTCCACCATGGTGAGAAAGCGCTCGTCGGGGTGGAGGTGCTGCCCCTCATCCCAGTTCAGGCCGGTGAAGCGCAGCACCGCGCCCAGCACGACGATCAGCGCCAGCCACTCTAGCACCAGCACGCGATCGGACGTGGTGGCGGACACGCGCCGCCCGAGGGTGGCCAGCCGTTGGGCCAACTCCCTCAGGGTCTGCCGCACGCCGCCCCACGCGGGCGCGCGGGCGGGCTCTGCCTCCCAGCGATGGGGTTCTGTGGGCACGCGTTCCGTCATGCGCCTATCGTTCTCCGTAGAAAGCTAGAAAGGCCGGCGTCCCATCGTACTTGGCGTGCGGCAACACGATACTGCGCGCAAAGGCGGCGCGCAACGTGTCCAGCGCCGCCGCGTCTTGCGGATGCACGATCACCATGACCTTGCCGGGCCGCCCATCGAGGGGGGGCTCACCGGGCGCCAACTCCGTCAGTTCGAGATCCCACTCTTCCGGCGTGCGGCCCAACTGGACGCGCACGGCGTTGCCGTCGTACCAGTGGGGCGCCGTGAGGATGTAGGACCCGCCCGCATTGCCAAACGCCTCGATGGCGCGCGCCATCTCCAGCGAGATGGAATAGTTGTGGTCGGGCTGCTGCCAGACATAGTCGCGAAAATACGCGGTATACGTCGCTCGCGTCTCGCCCCCCAAGAGGAGGGCGGCGCCGATAGCCAGCAGGGCGCCTCCCGCGCGCCGCGCGATGGGTTCCACCGCGACCGTGCCAAGCGCCCCACCCAGCGCCCGCCGCGCCTGCACCAGCCCCAGCGCCGCCAGCAGCATCGCCGCGGGCAGCGCCCCGATGGACCGCACCGCGCTCGGCACCTCGTGGGGAAAGGCCAGCGCCAGGATCGAGGGCAGGAGCATGACGCCCAGCCCGCTCAGGAGCGCCAGCCCGCCGTCGCGCCAGCGCCACAGGCAGCACCCGATCCCCAGCACGAACCCCACCGCCGGCACGAAACCGAGTTGCCGCAGGAAGGCGACGTTGGTCGTAAAGACGGCATCCCCCTCATAGGTGAACATCGCCAGGGTGCGCCCGACGTTGCGCCCGAGCGTGCCGAGGAGGTCCCCCGGCAGGGGCTGCTCCAGATCGGTGAGGCGCGTCGCCACGCGATAGGTGTACTGGAGCGGCTCGTCGTAGGCGTAGCGCGCCAGCGGGATCAACACCCACGCCGCCGTCACCGCCAGCAGCGCCAGCCCCGGCCCGTGCGATGCCAGCCTCCGCCGTCCGCCGGCCAGCGCCTCGTCCAGCAGGAGAAGCACCACCAGCAACGGCAAGACCATAGCCGCATTGTACGTATAAAAGGCCGAACCGAGAAAAAGCCCCGCCAGCGCATAGGATGTGCGGCCGCCCGTGCGCGTCGCCCGCGCCAACGACAGCCACAGGAGCGCCAACACCGGCGGCAGCACTGCGGCGCGATAGCCCACACGCGTCAGGATGACGTGCCAGTGGCTGACGGCCAGCAGGCACGCCGCCACCAGCCCCACCTCGCGGTCGCACAGCTCCCTGCCCAACAGGTAGACGAGGGGCACCGTCAGCACGCCGATGAGCACCGCCGCCACCTTGATGGTCGTGTGGCTCAGGCCCATGACGGCGGCTAGGGGCGCCGCCAGGTAGAAAAAGAGCCCCTCCCTTCCCGGATGGGAAGGAAAAAAGACGGGCAGCTCGCCGCTGAGGATCTGGCGGATGTTGTCATAGTTGTGGGGCAGATCGCAGCCCATCTCCAGCGGCACCTCGCCGATGCGGTAGAGCCGGAGAAAGGCCGCCAACGCCATGGCCGCCAGCAGCGCCAGGTGCCGCCAACGGACGCGAAAGCCGCCATCGTGCCAGCACCGGTGTAGCGCGTCCAGGGCGCGGCGCGCCGCGCCCCGCGGCCAAGCGGCCATCCCGAGGACGGCGAACCCCGGGAGCCACGTCACCAGCGCCAGGGCGCTGAAGCGGTTGCCGGCGAACCGGTAGAAAGCGGCCGCCCCGAGGACGGCTAGGCTGGCGAGGGCGGCGGTGTCGCGCGCCGTCCACGCCAGGCGGGGCGCCGGCGCGCCGCCTCCCAGCATACGCTCCGACAACGCCCGCCACGGGCGGCTCGCCGCCCCCATGGCCACCGCCGCCGTTACCGAGGCGCCCCCCGCGATGCCGGGGGCCAGGCGCCGGTCGAGCGCCCACTGGGCGAGCAGGGCCATGGCGACGCCCGCGCCGGCGAGAGCGGCGCGCACGGCGGCCGACGGCAGAGGCGCCTCCACCCGCGCCGCCCCGCCGGTTGCCCTCGTTTCCGCTCGCCCAGCCATGGGACGCCCACCTCACTCCAGCGGTTCGTAGGCCGTGAACAGGATGCCGCCCGCGGCGTCGCGGAACTCGCGCAGTTCCCCCGCCGGATAGCGCCGCCGCACCGTCTCGATCTCGGCGGCGCGCTCGGGGAGCAGGACGAATACCGGCTCCCCGTTGGCCGGCGGCAGCTGCGCGGGATCACTCTGCGGCTCCAGCACGTCCGAGCCCCGCAGGTCGCGCGCCAGGAAGGGGATGGTGGCGAACCCCAGGTAGATGCGTGGCGCGCCGAAAAAGTAGCAGTAGCGCCCCGGCCCCAGGGAGCGCAGGTACAGGCCCACGCGGTGCGCCACCTCCGTGTTCGCGCCGCCATAGACGTGGGACGGCGTGTAGCGCCCCAGGTAAAAGTAGGCGCTCTGACAGGTGATGAGCGTCATCACCACCAACGAGGCCGCCACCGCCTCGGCCTGAGAGCGGCCCAACGCCCAGCGCGCCAGGGAGGAGACCTCCACCGCACCCAGCGCCACCATGATCGCCACGGGAGGAATCGCCAGCACGAGTCGGGCGCTGCTCGGCGGGTTCTCCAGGAGTGCCCCCCCAAAGACGATCACCAGGGCGATCCAGGCCAAGAGTAACCCGTACTCGGCCCGGCGAAAGCGGCGCGCCGCCACCACCAGCCCCACGCTAAAGAGGACGGCGGCGGCGAACCCCAGGAGCGGCACCCCGGGCCGGTAGTGAAACGTGGGATCGGGAAAAAAGTGGAACGCCAGCGCCGCCTTGAGGAACTGGGTCCCCATGATGCTCAGCGGCGTGCGCCCCGTGCGCTCCGCCTCGGTGGCGAGGGCATCGTTGGCCAGCATGCTGGTGAGCTTCCAGCGGGCCGTGAACAGCTGCGGCGCGGCGCGAAAGTGAGCCAGCAATGGGAGCGCCGCCACCAGCGCGCAGAGCGCCATCACTGCCAGCAGGGGGGCCGCCCGGCGCCAATACCCCGTGTCGCGCCGCCCTCGCAGCCAGAGCCCCACGAACAGCACCAGCGGGATGAGGCGCGCCCCCATGTAAAAGTACCACGCCATCCCCAAAAAGACGCCACCCACGGCGGCCAGCGCCGGCCGCCGCTCGTCCACCCCCTGCAGGCTCAAGTAGAGGGCGCCCAGGGCAAAGAACGGGTCCCAGATGTTGTTCAGCGCCAGGCGCCCATAGTGGATGGCATAGTGATAGCCCGCAAAGAACAGCGCCGACAGGCCCGCCACCCAACGGCCGAACCAACGGCGCGCCAGCAGATACAGGAGCACCAGCGTCGGGACCGCCACCAGCGCCGAGGGGAGCCGTAGCGCCGCCACCGTCACGCCGAACAGCCGCAGCGAGGCGGCCTGCAAGAAAAAGTAGAGGGTGGGGTGCGAGAGCCAGCCGGTGATAAAGGGGTTGGTGCGCGTGCCCTCCATGACGCCCACCGCCTCCAGTCCCATGGAGGCCTCGTCGCCCGACAGGACGTAGGGGATCGTCTCGAGACGCACGACGCGCAGCAGGAGCGCCGCCAGCGCGAGCCCCGTCACCAGCGCCGCCTCCCCGGGATGCCGGAGCAGCGCCGCCGCCGTCCCTCGCAGGCGCGCCGGCACGGTGCGCCACGACACGAGGGCCCCCACGGAGAGAGTCACCGCCCCCGCCCAGATCGCCAGCAGGTCCCAGCGCGGGGCATCCACCGGCCGCGCCGAGGCCATGGCGGCCGCGTAGGCGCTCGCCACCGGCGCGGCGAGCATGGCAGCCGCCCGTAGGCGGCTGCGGCCGAGCAGCCTCCAGAGCTGCGCCACGAACCCCTCCGCCGGCGCGGACCGGGGCGCGCCCGCCTCCCGGCGCGTCATGGCGGCGGCCAGGAGCCCGCCCGCCGCTAGGTAGAGCACGATGCCGTCCCAGGGCGAGCCGCCGGGCCGCGCAAAGGCGCACTGCCCGAGGGCGGCCAGGCATAGCCCGGCCGCCAGCATGGCGAGCGCGGCGCGCCGACGCCTGCATGCCATAGGGCCGCCCCTAAGCGGGCTTGCGGGCCTTGAGGGCCACGTTCGCGTAGGTGTTCACCCGTGCCATGCGCTCCTCGTCCTCGTTGAGGTGGTCGATGCGGTCAAAGAGGGCCAGGGCCCAGTTGATGGGGTTGAGCCGGCTGGCGGTGTTCGCCTCACCCTGAAAGCGGTGCGTCGATCGCGCCAGGAAGCCCGGCAGCAGGCCATGCTCGATGAGCCCCTTGCCAAAGGTGTAGACGATGGTCTGGGTGCCCGGAAAGCAATAGTGGGTGAGTTCCTCCACGCGCTCGATGGCAAAACCGGCCCGAGCGACCACCGCCTGGAGCTGCTGCGCGTCGTACAGGCGGCGGTGGTTGGCCCAGATGCCGGCAAAGGGGCCCGTACGGATGGGCCGCCTCAGCAGCGCCTCGTGGGCGCGGTTGATGGGATCGTACCAGGCCGAGTAGCGCGCATGGGGCACCGTCATGGCGAGGACGCCGCCCGGCTTGAGCACGCGGCGCACTTCAGACAGGGCGGAGGCGTCGTCCTCCAGGTGCTCCAACACCTCAGACATGAGCACGCGATCCATGCTCGCGTCGGCGTACGGCAGGTGATGGATGTCGCCCCGCGCCAGCACCACGCCCCTCCCGCGCAGGTGCCCCCAGGCGTAGCGCAGCACCTTGTCCTCATAGTCGATGCCGAACAGGCGGCACCCGGGGCAGAGGTCCGCCACGACCTTGAGGTAGAACCCCATCCCCGTGCCGCAGTCCAGCACGGTCTGGCCCGGCGCCAGGTCGAGGTAGGCCACCATGCGGCGCACCCGCCGCCGATAGGCCATGTCCGACTCGTTGCGCAGCAGCACGTCGAGGCGCGGATTGCTCGCCGAGTCGCCGCCCTCACGCCGCGTCACAGTGCTCCCCCTCACAGCAGGCGGTCATCTCGCCCAGCAACGCCTCATAGTCGCAGATCGCGCGATCGGGGTCAAAGATGGCGCGGATCGCCTCGTAGGAGCGATAGTAGCGCGCGGGATCGTCGAGCACGTCGGCCAGCCCGTCGGCCAGCGCGCACGGGTCGCGAGGCTCCACCAGCCGACCCATCTCTGTGACCCGCACCACCTCGCGCGCGCCGGGGATGTTGGTGGCCACCACCGGCGTGCCGCACAGCATCGCCTCGATCTGCACGCTGGCCAGGCAGTCGCTGCGGCTGGGGAGCGCGAACACGTCACACATGGCATAAAAGTCGGCCATGCGCTGCGGATCGGTGATCAGCCCCAGCATGGCGAGGCGATCGCGATGCGCCTCGATGAGGGGCAGGCACCGCCGGTAGAACGCCTCATAGACCACGCCCGTCTCGCCGGCGAAGGCCAGGCGCACGCTGGGATGGCGCTCCGCCAGCCGGGGGATGGCACGCAGGAGGTAGTCGAACCCTTTCTCCTCGACGAACCGGCCGGCGAACCCCACCAGCGGCGCGCCATCGAGCCCCAAGGAGCGCCGCCAGCCCTCCGCCGCGGCGGGATTGGGGCGGGGAAAGACCACCGGCGGGTAGACGGCCACCACCTTGTCGCGATGCGGCCTCAGGAACTCGGAGTGGTCGGTGTAGTCTTTGGTATACATGCTGATGCGGTCCGCCGCCTGAGCGCCCCGGCTCAACAGGCAGCCCACGATGCGCTGCACCGTCTGATTCCAGACCCCCGCGGGCATCACGAGGTCGCCGTGGTGCGTCATGAGCACCCGACGCCCCGCGCGATGGGCGATGGCGGCCACCAACCACGTCTCGAGCATGGGGGTGTGCACCTGTACGACGTCGTGCTCCGGGACGAGACGCCGCAGGGCCGGCGCGAGCGCCGGCATGACCTGCCCGCGACTGAGGCGACACCAGGAGGGGACGCGCACGATGCGCACCCCGTTGTGCACCTCCTCGGAGGCGAGGCTGCGCGTGTAGCGCGAAGTGAGCACCGTCACCCGGTGGCCGCGGGCGGCCAGCCCCTCGGCGATGCGCTGCGCGAACGCCGTGAGCCCCGTCCAGTGGGGGTAGTAATAGGTCAATACCATCAGAATACGCACGGATGTCCTCGAGCTAGGATGGAGTCGCGGTGCTATCGGGGGAGGCGGCCGAGGGCAATGCCATCTGGCCGCGCAGGTCGGCGTAGCTCAACCCCTCGACCAGGAGGCCCAACAAGCCGATGGCGATGAGCCCGAGATTCGTGAACAGGTGGAGGCCCAGCATGTAGCCGAACGCCAGGCTCTGTTCGACGCCATACACCGCCAGCGCCTGGACGCCGGCCCACTCGAACACCCCCATGGCGCCGGGCGACGAGGGGAGCACCATGCTAAAGCCGGTGGCGCAGAGCACCAGCGCCGCCGCGGAGAAGGGCAGATAGGTCATACGGAAGGCGGCCATGATGACATAGTTGAACGTGCCGTACCCGAGCCACACCAGGGCCGAGCCGAGGATGATCCCCGGGAGGACGCGCCGCATCGAGAGGACGCCGAATCCCCGCACCAGGTTCTCCACCGCCGCGCGCACCTTGGGATGTCCCACCACGGGGATGCGCCCCACGTAGCGCCACAGCCAGGTCACCCCCGCGTCGCCGAAGCGCGACAGCACCAGGAGCGCCACCGTGCGGATGGACTCTTGATCGCGGAACACCCCGTCCGAGAGCTCCATGGTGATGGGGCCGCCGTTACACACGCGGTGATAGTCAACGCGGCTGAACGATTGCAGCACCGACGTGGGCCCATAGGCCCGGGCATTGTGCGCCGGCGCCAGGTTGGCGCTGAAATAGTCGCCCCGTTTGCGGCCGTTGGCGGTGGCCCCTACCACCGGCTCGCGCATCCCATCGTGGCCCTTGGCCAGCCAGACGTAGTACATGGCCGAGCCAGTGCCGGGCCGCACGCGCCCCCCGCGGCCGTTGTCGCCTACTGCTTCACATGCCTCGGCGAACAGACCGAACAGCGTGGCCAGGAGCTTATCGGCCTCGTCGTCGTTGCGGCCCACCTTGGGGGCGCGGTTGGCCAGCCGTGCCCTCAGCGGGGCGAGGTCGTGCAGCGACAGGAAAAGCGCTGCCGCCTGGCTGTACAGCCGGGCATAGGTGGCGCACTCGCCGGGGAACCGGGCGGACAGGGTCAGGTCCACGGCGGGCGCCGGCTGCTCGACGAACACCGGGCCGAGCGCGCCCACCCGGCGGAGCTCGTCGAGGTCGGCGACCCCGAAGCTGCCGTTGGCGTCGACCGCGACCGGCACGTCCGCCGCGTCGATCACCGCGGCGAGCGGGACGGTCGACCAGCCGGGGCGGATCTTGACCACCAGGAGGGCGGCTCCGGCGGCGACCGCGTCGCGAGCGGCGGCGACGACCGCCTCGACACCGCCATCGACCGCGACCACCGAGCCGAAGGGCACCACGTCGACCGGGGGGGCCGCGCCGGGCAGGGCCGCCTCCCCCGCCCGCACCGACCGGTCGAGGAGGGCGTCCGCCAGTGCGCCGCGCGCCATCGGGCCCGACCCCCCGGCGACGGTACCGGTACGCCGCAGGGCGGGGCCGAGCTCGTCTCGCAACGCGACCCACGCCCGGTCGATCGTCTCGTCGGAGTAGCCGGGCGTCGAGAGCGCGGGGCACTCCCCCCACCCGGTGACGCCGCCCGCGGCCACCGACACGAGGACCACCTCGCGCCGCTCCTCGCGGCCGTGCGCGGCGACGTGCGGGCGCCGCAGCGGCAGCCGGACGCGGTGGAGGACGACCTCGTCGACCGACGTGGCCGTCACGCCACCCGCAGGTACGGCTCCCACAGGGTCGGCACGGTACCGACCCGGCTGGCGACCCAGAGGGAACGGCCCGGCGCCCGCGGCTCGCGGCCGAGGCGCATGCCCGCCTCGCGGATGAGCCGGGCGCCCTTGCGGACGTTGCACGGTCGGCACGCGGCGACCAGGTTGTCCCAGGTGTGCCCGCCGCCGCGGCTGCGCGGCACCACGTGGTCGATCGTCTCGGCCCGGGCCCCGCAGTACTGGCACGAGAAGCCGTCGCGCACGAGGACGCCGCGCCGGCTGAGCGACAGGTGGCGCTGGTGCGGGACGCGCACGAAGCGGCGGAGCCGCACCACCGACGGTACGGCGAGCACCATGCGCTCGGACCGGAGCTGCTCGTCGCCGGGGTGGACCACGTCGGCCCGCTCGGCGTACACCAGCAGCGCCGCCCGGCGCCCCGACACGACGCTGAGCGGCTCGTCGGTGACGTTGAGCACGAGCGCCCGGTTCATGGGCCGCCACGCTACCCCCGGGTCAGCCGCCCTCCGGGGGAAAACCCGGTCGGACCCGACTCCGGCGGGCGCGGACCGCGAGGGCGCCCACCGCGGCGACGATCGCCGCCGCGGCGCCGAGCGACACCAGGGCGCCGGAGCCCGAGCCGGGCGCCGAACCCGCGTCGGAGCCGGTCGGATCGGCCGCGGTGGCGGCCCGCTCACCGTCGGCGGAGGCGTCGTCCCCCGACGGCTCGTCGTCGCTCCCCCCGCCGGTGACGTCGTCGGAGGAGGAGGTGGTGTCGTCGGTGTCGCCCTCGGTGTCGCCCTCGGTCGACCCGTCGGCGGTCGACGTCGAGCCCGGGTCGCCGTCGTCGGTGCCCGGACCGGTGTCGTCCGTCGACCCGCCCGACCCGCCCGAGCCCGACGATCCACCGGAGTTCCCGGATCCCCCCGAGCCACTCGAGCCACCGGAGCCACCGGAGCCGGAGCCGCCACCGGATCCGCCGGGGCCCTGGGTGGTCGGCGGCGCCGTGGTGGCCGGCGGGGCCGTGGTGCTCGGGGGTGTTGCGATGGGACAGATCGTCGACGCCGAGGCGGTCTCGTGCTGCCAGCTCATCGACGAACCCCACTGCCACGCCTCGACCGTCGAGGTGGTCGGCACGGTGCCGCCCCCGCCGCGGGGGTGGTACGAGTAGCCCCGGGCGTTGCCGCGGAAGTACCCCCAGTAGTCGCGTCCCGCACAGGTGAGGCACGACGGTCCCGACGCGCAGCCCATCTGCTCGCCGGTGCCGGGGTGGGTCACGGCACACACGGCCGCACCCTGGCCGGCGAAGCCGTAGGTGACCGGGTCGAAGCCGGCTCGCCGGAGGACGTCGATGCCGCTCCCGCCGGGCGCCGCGCATCGCGACACGACCCCGCTGGGGAAGGCGACGACCACCGCGACCCGTGCCTCGTCGCTCGCGGCGCACGGCACGATCACGCCGCCGGCCGGGGCGGCCGCGGCCGGAGCCGCGACCGCGAACGTCGCGGCCGCGGCGAGCGCCACCGCGGCGAGCACGGCGGGGACGAGCCGCGCCGCGCCCGCCCGGAGGACCGGCGGAAGGGTCACCGGACCGTCGGCAAGGTGAGCGACCGGTACTCGGCCGACCCGGCGATCTGGGCGACGAGGTGCGACGGGTTGCGGCCCCGGCCGAGCTGGCCGACCCAGAAGGCCCGCTCCGCCGCGCCGGCGTGGCGGCGCAGCCGGTCCCGGTAGGTCTCCGACACCCACCGGCCCCGGCCCTCCGAGGAGTCGAGCACGGCGGTGGCCGCCTGGGCGCGGGTGCGGGCCCCGCCGTCCACGGAGTCGACGATCCAGGCGACGTCGGCGTCGGAGCCCTCGCGACCGAGGGCGAGGCGGAACAGGTCGGCCGCCCACTCGTCGGCCGGCGCGTCGCCCTCGGCGAGCATCCGGCCGTACAGGGCCGTGCGCCGACCCGCCCGCACGTCGGTGACGGCCTCGTCGAGCTCCGCGGCGGTCAGCTCGCCGCCGAGGTACCGCTCGGCGCCGTCGTGGGCGACTCGGATCGCGTACTCGCGTGTGCCGGTGAGGGCCCGGGCCACCTCGGCCGGGGTTCGACCCGCGGCGAGCTCGCCCTCCCAGAACGCGGCTCCGGCGGCGTCCGCCGGGCGGCCCAGCAGGTCGAGGTACAGGGCGTTGACGAGCCGCCGGTCGGCGTTGACGGCGGGCGCCTCGATGCCGGCGTCGACCACGTAGGGCCACGCCCCCGAGTCGGCGGCGATCGCCTGGAGCGCCTGGGCGGTGGCGAAGGTGTTCAGGCCCCACGCGTCGTTCGGGCTCGACACGTGGCCGTCGTCGACCTGCCACCGGGCGAGCGCCCGGATCGGCGAGGGGATTATCTTTGACCTGCGCCAGCAGATGTACGCGCACCTGGCGCGCATGTCGCTTCGCTTTTTCACCCACACCAAGGGAGGCGAGATCCTGTCGCGGTTCAATAACGACGTCGTCGGCGCCCAGAGCGCGGTGACCGGCACGCTGCCCAACATTCTCAGCAGCGGCATCACGCTCATCTCCACGCTGGTGGTCATGGTCTCCATCGAGTGGCGGTTGGCAGTGCTGTCCATCATCGTACTGCCCCTCTTCCTGCTGCCTGCCCGGCGGGTGGGCCGGTTACTGGCTCGACGAGTCCACCACGGGCCGGGGCTATGCGACCTGGGGACTGGCCACGCTCCTCGACCACGCACTGCTCATCGCCGGCCTGCACCGGGTCGAGGTCGGCATCCGGCCGGAGAACACCGCCAGCCTCGCCGT
>ERZ747221.2883-NODE-2883-length-14575-cov-6.846393_pt1 | contig 14575 bp, 12 predicted proteins | sample MGYA00374949_ERZ747221 | MGnify/ENA primary metagenome ERZ747221 (study PRJEB28779, sample SAMN05720172) | bioreactor metagenome | isolation source: Anaerobic biogas reactor | place: USA:Washington, USA | collected 2015-08-08 ... | reverse complement strand
ACGTCGGACACGAGCAAGTTTCCTGACACAACGCTCAGTATTCAAGTGCGGCAAGCAGCCAAATCGAAAAATGTCACGAAAAGAGTCGGCAAGAAAAATGTTACCCAAACCATTAAGTACGGGTATTTCGATCCGGGCGTTGTGGATGCCGGCACGATTCAGTCCACTATGGTGGATGGCGGCAAATCTGTGACGCGCACCGGCCAGCAGTACAGCTTCACGACGTCGGAGCTGATGCTGTTCAATAATCTGGAGCTGGAAAAGGCGCTGGCCGACCCCTCCTATACCCCGCGATTCTACGGACTGCGGGAAAGTCAGGCATCGAGTATCTACATGTATGATTCCCCCGATGAACATTCCGTGCGTTACGATGAAGCGGGCGGCGGGGTCAGGCTGCTCGCGGATTATCTGGCGGACAACGGGCTTCCCCAGGACATTCTGAACAACGCGACACGGCACTTCATGAATCCGGCGGGCAACTGGATTTCTGAAGACACGCTGCGCCAGATCTGGTGGAACGATGAGCAGACGCGCCCGGCCTCGGGCCGGCCCTTCCAGTTCGACGGGCTGGTTTACAGCAACAACGCCGTGTTTGCCCTTACGCGCAGTTTTACGCGTCACGGGTCGTATGCGTACGGGGCGATGAGGCTGCGGGGCGGTCTGGTGGCCGCTGACCTGGGCATGTTGATCCCGGGAGAAGGCAACACGGTAGGCCTCACGCTGTTGTACGACCGCCGTGTCCGGCGCTTCCTCAATATTGAGGATCCCACTCAAGTGACATTTGCACGGCTCGTGTACCGTACGAACGAGCACTAGGAGCATTCACAGGATGCGAAAGGCACTGCCCCCATGCATAGTCACGCTCGCGCTCGCCGCCCTGGGCGCCCTGCTGGTTCCTGTCCGATCCATCGGCGCTGACACGGTCACCATGACGAATGGCGTTACGATAGACGGTCAGGTTCAGGAGACTCCCGGGGGTGGAATGGTCGTAATTGTCGACGGCCGGAGCATCGCCCTCCGGCGGGAGGAAGTGGCCGGCATCGAAGAGAACGACAAGACGGGCCGTCTCGATGACCAGGCGCTCCAGGCGCGGTGGGCGAAGCGCAATGCAAAACATCTCGAAGAAACGGGCCTGACCCTCCAGCAACGCGCGGAAATCATGAAAATCATGCGCACTCTGCAGTCGTCGGACCCCGAAATCAGCACGCGGGCCAGAGACGCTTTGATCGCGAAAGGCCGGGAGATGGATCTGTTCCTGTATTTCGAGCACTACCTGCCGTCGCTGTCGCCGCGGTTTGTTCCCGGCGTCCTCGATGTTCTCGCCAGTCTGGATTTTGGCAAGACCAGGCCCTTGCTTCTGGAATGCTGCTCGCATGTCGATGGCGGCGTCCGCGCGAGGGCGATTGCCTTGTTGGGAACGAACCGGGATTTCGAAGCCGTGGACCAGATAGCGCGCGGGCTTGCCGACCCTGTGCCGGCGGTCCGCATCGCCGCTGCGGACGCGCTCGGGGCTCTCGGGGCGAAAGAGGCAACCCCAGCCCTGATCGAAAATCTGAAATCGGGAGACCTGAGGACCCGGCATGTGAGCCGCCGCGCACTGGCGCAGCTCTGGAGCCTGCCCGGGGAACCCGTGGATTTTGAGACCCACGACGACTGGGCCCTCTTCTGGGGCAGGCAAGCCGGCACGATCGCGAATCCGATCGAATTGTCGGAACTACTTCCCCTGGTCTTGCCCGGAGAGCGTTTTCAAGACGAATGAATCCGGGTCTGTCCGCGACTCCGGCACGGCGCCGGTGGACATGGGCCGATGTCCCGTCCCCCGAAAACGTGTCCCATGCGCTCGAACTGGTGCATGCGGCGCACCGGAGGCACGAAGCGCATAGCCTTCCCTGGAGTACGGCGTTTTCCGTATACGCATCCCGGTTTGGCGGGGGTGGGCGACAGTGCTATGCTCAACATCCTGATGACGCATAGGGGCCGGAAGGTCCCGTTTGGGCGAAGGGATCCGCTATGACAACCCTGGTCGCGCTGATGACGTTGTGTGCGGCGCCGGAAACACTGGCGCATCCGCCGTATCTGGAGCATGGGCTGGCGTTCGACACGCCCGCGATGACGTGGGACGAGGCCCTGCCGCTCGGCAACGGGATCATGGGCGCGCTGGTCTGGGGCGACGGCGCGCCGTTGAACATCTCGCTGGATCGCACTGATCTGTGGGACCTGCGGCCGGTGCCGGAATTTGCGTCGGCGGACTACTCGTACGCCGTGATGCGGGAATGGGAGCGGGCCGGCCGCTACGACGAGCTCGCGAAGCTGTATGAACTGCCCTACCACCGGCCCGCGCCGACCAAAATCCCCGCGGGGCGTCTGACTCTGGCGTTTGACGGAGCGGCGTTCGGAAGCACGGGGCTCGATCTCGCGGCCGCCACGGGACACGTCTCGTTCGGCAATGGCGCGCGCGTGACGGCCTGGGTTCATGCCACGGCGCCGCTCGGGGTGCTGGAAATCGAAGCGGGCGCGCCGGTCAGACCGGTGCTCGTGGCGCCCTTGTTTGGCGGGAAGGAGCACATCCAATCGGAGATCGGCATCGAGGCGGGCGAACTGGCCCAGCTGGGCTACGGCGCGCCGCGGGAGAGCGCCGGCGACCGGTTTGCCGCGTATGAGCAGGAAGGCTGGGGCGGATTCCGTTTCGCGGTGTACGTGGGCTGGCGTTTCGACGAAGGGGCGGGCAAGACCACGGTGATCTGGACGGTCGCTTCGAGTGTTGAGGGCGGCGAGCCGATGGCCATCGGAAAGGCGCGGGTGGAAACGGCCCTGGACGGCGGGCTGGACGCCTTGCGTCAGGCGCATCTGGCCTGGTGGCGCGCGTATTGGGACCGCACGTGGCTGCGGGTGCCGCATGCGCGCATCGAGCGGCAATGGTATCTCGATACGTACAAGCTGGGAGCGGCGGCCCGGCCCGACGCGCCGCCGGTCAGCCTGCAGGGGCCCTGGACGGCCGACAACGGCAGGCTGCCTCCCTGGAAGGGCGATTACCACCACGACCTGAACACGCAGATGACGTATTGGCCTTGTTACAGCGGCAACCGGCTCGAGGCCGCCCGGGGGTTTGTCGACTGGCTGTGGGACCACCGCGAGAACTGCCGGGCGTGGACCCGGAAGTTCTTTGACCTGCCCGGTCTGGCCGTGCCCATGACCACCGATCTGCACTGCAACCAGATCGGCGGCTGGCGGCAATACACCCATTCGGCGATGATGGGGTCCTGGCTCGCCCAGCATGTCTACTGGCAATGGAAATTCAGCGGGGACCCGGATTTCCTGAGGGAGCGGGCCTATCCCTATGCCCGCGAATGCGCGGTGTTTGTCGAGGCGGTTACCCGCGAGCGCGATGCAAACGGATTGCGCACGCTGCCGCTGAGTTCTTCGCCCGAGTTCTACGACAACAAGCCCGAGGCCTGGTTTCCCACGATCACGAACCATGATCTCGCGCTGTGCCGCTGGCTGCTTACGGCTACAGCGGAAATGGCCGACACGGTGGGCGAGAAAGAAGACGCCGCCCACTGGCGTGGAGTGCTTGCGGAGTTTCCGGAACTGTTCCGGGACCAGAACGGCGCGCTGCTGCTGGCCGAGAACCATCCGTTGCCGTTTTCGCACCGGCACCACTCGCACTTGATGGCCATCTATCCGCTCGGGCTTGTCGACTGGGCGAATGGCGAAGAAGACCGGCGCACCATGCTGGCGTCCCTCGCAGAACTCGACAAATTCGGTCCCGGGGGCTGGGTCGGGTTCGGCTACACGTGGCTGGCCAGTCTGGCCGCACGCGCCCGCGACGGCGAACGCGCCGCCCGGGCCCTCGACATCTTCGCGGAAGCCTTTGTATTGCGCAACAGCTTCAACGCCAACGGCGACCAGACCGGCAAGGGATACAGCAATTTCACCTACCGGCCGTTTACACTCGAAACCAACTGTTCGAACGCCTCGGCCCTGCAGGAAATGCTGCTCCAAAGCCATACGGGCGTTATCGAGGTGTTTCCCGCCATCCCCGCGGACTGGGATGATGTGGCCTTTCACCATCTTCGCGCGCAGGGCGGCTTCCTGGTCTCGGCGGAGAAGCGGGCCGGGAAACTCGTTTCGCTTACGATAGAGTCCGAGCGCGGCGGCCCGGCGAGGGTCCGTATTCCCGGTTCGGAGACCGTTGAGTTCTTCGAGCTTGCGCCCGGCACGGAACTTGCGCTGGTGGATCCCGGTTAAGTCGAGTGCTATAAAATACTTACGAAGTCTGGTCTGCCGGAGTTCGGGACAAATTGTGACGTATGTGCACGAATGCCGAATTAAGCGCGGCGTTTCGAGTGTTCATTTCCTGGTAGACCGCCGTAAACGCGCGCGGTCCGAGGAGCCGCTGCAATACGATGAACTCAGGCCCCGTATCCGGCAGTGTTTGTCCCTTGTAATGTTGTAATGCGGGGTAGTGGTGTGGCAAGATTGCGCGGATTTTTGTGTCGCAAAGCCTGATTCCAGCTGAATGCCGTCGACGTGCGGTTTGTTTGCCTTCCGCATTCGTGACTCACTTCACGACAGCGTCCTGGCGCAGGCATGACTCAAGAGGGATGGTCGAGCACATGGCGGTACACAGAATCAAGAAGGGCCTGAACCTTCCCATAGCCGGCGAGCCCAAACAGGAGATTACGCCGGCCGCGCAGCCCGCGCACGTGGCCATTGTCGCCGCGGACTACCCGGGGATGCGGCCCACGATGGTGGTGCAGGCCGGCGACGCCGTAAAACGCGGCCAGGTGCTCTTCGAAGACAAGAAGACGCCGGGCGTGCGCTATACGGCGCCCGGGGCGGGCAAAATCGCCGCTATCCACCGGGGCGAGCGCCGCGCGCTTCAGACCGTCGTCATCGAGTTGAACGAGAACGAACGGCGCGGCACGATGGCCGGTGACGATTACGCGGTTTTTGACTCGTACCGGGACAAGGATCCGGCCACGCTGAAACGCCAGGAACTCGTGGACCTTCTGGTCGAATCGGGGCTGTGGACGGCGTTTCGCACGCGGCCGTTCGGCAAGGTGCCCGCCGTGGATGCGGCGCCCCATTCGATGTTTGTCACCGCGATAGACACAAATCCGCTGGCGGCGTCGGTCGAGAAAGCGCTCCAGGGCAAGGAGCGGGATTTCGGGACGGGGCTGCTGGCCGTGGCGCGTCTCACGGAAGGCACAACGTACGTGTGCAAGCGCGCCGGTGACACGCTCCCGGTCCCGGCGAACGCGGGGATGCAGGTCGAGGAGTTTGACGGGCCGCATCCCGCCGGTCTTCCGGGCGTGCACATTCATCTGCTGGATCCGGTGCGCCGGGGGAAGACGGTGTGGTATATCGATTACCAGAGCGTGGTCTCGATCGGGCGGCTGTTTGCGACGGGCAGGCTGGACGTCGAGCGGGTGATCTCGCTGGCGGGACCCATGGTCAACACCCCGCGTCTGCTGCGGACGCGTGTTGGCGCTTCGACCGACGATCTTGTGGCGAACGAGTTGCGTGAGGGGGAGGCGCGGGTTATCTCGGGCCCGGTGCTTTCGGGCCGCCAGGCGCAGGGGGCCGTACACGGATACCTGGGCCTGCGCCACCACCAGATCAGCGTGGTGGAGGAAGGCCGTCACCGCCCGTTCCTCGGCTGGATGATGCCGGGGTCCGACACGTTTTCGGTGCTGAACCTGTTTCTTTCGCGGCTGTCGCCGAACAAGCGGTTTGCGTTTACGACCAATACGCACGGGGCCGAGCGCGCCCTGGTGCCCATGGGCACCTACGAACGGGTCATGCCGATGGATATTCAGCCCACGTACCTGTTGCGTTCGCTGATCGTGCACGACGTCGAGGAGGCCGAAAAACTCGGCTGCCTCGAACTGGACGAGGAAGACCTTGCGCTGTGCACCTTTGTCTGTCCCTCGAAATACGAATACGGCCCCATTCTTCGCGAGAACCTCGACATCATTGAGAAGGAAGGGTAATGAAAGCCTTACGGAACATCCTGGACAAACAGGCCAGGCACTTTGAGAAGGGCGGCAAGCTCGAAGCGCTGTATCCCCTGTGGGAAGCGGGCGACACCTTCCTGTTCTCTCTGGGCAAGGTGACCCGGAATGCCTCGCACGTGCGGGACGGCGCCGATCTCAAGCGCATCATGATCACGGTGGTGGTCGCGCTCTTGCCCTGCATGTTCATGGCCATGTTCAATACGGGGCACCAGGCCCAGCTTGCCGTGCGGCAGGGCGCCGCCCTGTGGGACGGCTGGCAGACCACTGTGTTTACCGCGCTTGGGTTTGACCTTGTGAACGGCGGGTTTATCGCGTGCATGGTCTATGGCGCGTTATTCTTCATTCCGGTCTACATCGTCACGCTGGCAGCCGGCGGGACGGCGGAAGTCATTTTCTGCATCGTGCGCAAACATGAAGTGAACGAGGGGTTCCTGGTGACGAGCGCGCTGTTTCCCCTGATTCTTCCCGCGACGATCCCGCTGTGGCAGGTGGCGCTGGGGATCCTGTTTGGCGTGGTCATTGGCAAGGAAGTCTTTGGCGGGGTGGGCATGAATATTTTCAACCCGGCCCTGACGGCCCGCGCGTTCCTGTATTTCGCCTACCCGACCGAAATCTCGGGCGACAACGTATGGATCGCCGCGCAAACCAGCGCCGACGGGTACAGCGGCGCGACCTGGCTGGCGGTCATGAAAGACGCGGGCATGGAAGGTCTGCGAAACGGCATCAGCGAGGCGCGCGGCGGCATCACGTGGTGGGAGTCGTTCATCGGCCTCGAACCCGGGTCCATGGGCGAAACGTCGGCGCTGTTCTGCCTGCTCGGCGCGGTGATTCTGATCGCGACGGGGGTGGCTTCCTGGCGGATCATGCTGGGCGGTCTCGTGGGCAGCGCGGGCGCCGCCCTGCTCTTCAATGTCTTTGCGCATGACCCGTCGTCCGTGTTTGCGGTCCCGGTGCACTGGCACTGGGTGCTGGGCGGGTTTGCCTTCGCTATCGTGTTCATGGCCACCGATCCGGTGTCGGCGCCCTACACGGATACGGGCCGGTACCTCTACGGATTCCTCATCGGATTTCTGGGCATCCTGATCCGCGAAGTCAATCCGGCCTATGCAGGCAGTTGGATGCTGTCCATCCTGTTTATGAACATGTTCTCCTCGACCATTGATCACTACGTGGTGCGAGCGAATATCAAGAGGAGGTTGGCGCGGAATGCAGCGTAGCGGCTCTCTATATACCCTCGGGTTCGCCGGCGCCGTGTGCGTGGTATGCGCGGTGCTGGTGTCCTCGTCCGCCTATTTTCTGCGCGTCCCGCAGGAGCGCAACAAACTGCTGGACCGCCAGCGGCAGGTCTTGAGCGTGGCGGGGCTCCTGGACAGCGGGGCTTCCCTGCCGGCGGGAGACGTGCAGAAGCTGTTTGATGAATCGATCGAGAAGCGGTTTGTAAACATCGATACCGGCGAAGCCCTGACCCCCGAGGAGTTTCAACGTCAGACGGGCCTCGATCCGCGGACGTACGATTCGCGCGAAGCGAGCGCCAACCCCGAACTCAGCACGGACGCCCCGGCCGGCAATCTGGCGCGCATCACCCGGCTTCCCAAGTACGCGATCGTCTATTACGTCAAGGAGGGCGGGCAGATTTCGGAACTCGTGCTTCCCATCGTCGGCAAGGGGCTCTGGTCCACCATGTATGGGTTCCTCGCGCTGGATAAAGACACGCGGACGGTCCGGGGCATCACGTTCTATGACCATGGCGAGACTCCCGGGCTGGGCGGCGAGGTCGACAACCCGAAATGGAAAGCCCAATGGAACGGACGCGTCGCCTACGACGAAAACTGGAACCCCAAGATCACGGTGATTAAGGGGCAGGCGGGTCCGCCCGACGCCAACCCGCATGAAGTCGACGGCTTATCGGGGGCGACGCTCACGAGCCGCGGGGTCAGCAATCTCGTGCAGTTCTGGCTGAGTGAAGACGGTTTCAAGCCGTTCCTGGAGCAATTCCGCAACCAAGGGAGCGCAGCCTGATGGGAATCGGACTCGACAAGGCGGATCGCAAGGTGCTGCTCGATCCGCTGTTCAACAACAATCCAATCGCACTGCAGGTGCTGGGCATCTGTTCCGCGCTGGCGGTCACCACGAAGCTGGACACGGCCGTCACGATGTGCATTGCCCTGACGTTCGTGACCGCCTTCTCCAATCTGTCGGTGAGCATCATTCGAAACCACATACCGCATACCATCCGGATGATTGTGCAGATGACGATCATCGCGTCGCTGGTCATCGTGGTGGACCAGGTTCTCCGGGCGTACATGTTCGATATCAGCAAGCGGCTATCGGTGTTTGTGGGGCTGATCATCACCAACTGCATCGTCATGGGCCGGGCGGAAGGCTACGCGATGCAGAACGGCCCGAAGGCCAGTTTCCTGGACGGCGTGGGCAACGGGCTGGGTTACAGCCTGATCCTGCTGACGCTGGGGTTCTTCCGGGAACTGCTTGGAAGCGGCAGCCTCTTCGGCCACCAGGTGTTTCGGCTCCAGCGCGACGGCGGCTGGTACGAGCCCAACGGCTTGATGCTCCTGGCCCCGAGCGCTTTCTTCATCATTGGCCTGATCATCTGGGCGCTGCGCACGTGGAAACCCGAACAGCGCGAGGAGGAATAACGCATGGCTGGCCTGGAACATTACCTGAGCCTGTTCACCAAGTCGGTGTTTATCGAGAACATGGCCCTGGCGTTTTTCCTGGGCATGTGCAGCTTTCTGGCGTGCTCGAAGAAGGTGGAGACGGCGGTGGGTCTCGGCATTGCGGTGGTTATTGTGCAGAGCATCACCGTGCCGATGAATCAGCTGGTCTACAGTTTCCTCCTGCGCAAGGGCGCCCTGTCGTGGGTGTCGGCCAACCTGGGCGATGTGGACCTGTCGTTCCTCGGGTTCCTGACCTACATCGGCACGATTGCCGCGGCGGTGCAGCTCCTCGAGATGACCCTGGACCGGTACGTGCCGGCGCTGTACGTTGCGCTGGGGGTGTTTCTGCCGCTGATTACCGTGAACTGCGTCATCATGGCGGGTTCGTTGTTCATGGTCGAGCGGGACTACACGTTCGCGGAGAGTGCGGTATTCGGATTCGGGTCGGGCGTCGGCTGGGCGCTGGCCATCATCGCGCTGGCGTCGATTCGCGAGCGCATGAAATACAGCAACGTGCCGCCGGGCCTGCGCGGGCTGGGCATTACGTTCATTCTCACGGGGTTGATGGCCATCGGGTTCATGACCTTCTCCGGCATCCAGTTGTAAGAGCGGCCGCCCGGCGGCCGGGCAAACGCTAGGAATTTGAGGTTATGCAGATCATCCTCCTTGGCATGTTGATGTTTAACATCGTCATTCTCAGCCTGGTGGTCATCCTGATGGTTGCCAGGTCGAAACTGGTGAGCACGGGCGAGGTCAACATCGAGATCAACGAAGACACCGGGAAGACCCTGAACGTTCCCGCCGGTGCATCGCTGTTAAGCACCCTCGCCAGCCAGCAGATCTTCCTCCCCTCGGCCTGCGGCGGCAAGGGGACGTGCGGGGTGTGCAAGGTGAAGGTCCTGGAAGGCGGCGGGGCCATGTTGCCCACCGAATCGGGCCACATCTCGCGCGGCGAGGCCCGGGAAGGCATCCGCCTCTCGTGTCAGGTCAAGGTCAAGAACGACCTCAAGATCGAGGTGCCGCCCGAGATTTTCAACATCCGCAAGTGGCAGTGCACGGTGCGGTCCAACCGCAACGTGGCCACGTTCATCAAGGAACTGGTGCTCGAACTGCCCGAGGGCGAGGAAGTGCCGTTCCGGGCCGGCGGCTACATCCAGATCGAGTGCCCGCCCCATACCGTTCATTACAAGGATTTTGCGATCGAGGAACGGTTCCGCGACGACTGGGACAAGTACCGCCTCTGGGATCTGGTCTCCCGCTGCGATGAAACGGTGACGCGCGCGTATTCGATGGCCAATTACCCCGAGGAAAAGGGGCTGATCATGCTGAACGTGCGCATCGCGACGCCGCCCCCGCGCGCGCCGGAAGGCACGCCGCCCGGCATCATGTCGTCGTTCATCTTCGGCCTCAAACCAGGCGACAAGGTCACGATTTCCGGCCCCTACGGCGAATTCTACGCCCGGGATACCGGCGCGGAGATGGTGTTTATCGGGGGCGGCGCGGGCATGGCCCCCATGCGCTCCCATATTTTCGACCAGTTCAAGCGCATCCAGACCGCGCGCAAGGTCAGCTTCTGGTACGGTGCCCGCAGCCTTCGTGAAGCGTTTTACGTCGAGGACTTCGACGCGATCCAGGCCCAGAACGACAATTTCAGGTGGACCCTGGCGCTCTCGGAGCCGCTGCCCGAGGATCGCTGGGAAGGCCCGGTCGGATTTATCCATCAGGTGCTGCTGGACAACTACCTCAGCAAGCATCCCGCGCCCGAAGACAACGAATACTACATCTGCGGGCCGCCCATGATGAACACGGCGGTCATCAACATGTTGCAGGACCTCGGGGTCGAGGAAGAGAACATCCTGTTCGACGATTTCGGCCTGTGATGGCTCCCACCCGCGCGCCCGCGCCCACGGGCACGCGGCCGGTCCGCGAAACGCGTTGCGCGTACGGAAGGGCACTGTGAGTTCCGCATCGTTCAGAGCGCATCCTGCATGGCGAGCCGCCGCGGCGCTGGCCATTCTCGTGGCGTGTGCCGGCTGCGGCCGCGGCACACCGGCCCGCGCGCGGGTACCCGAGTTTTCCGGCTCGACCATGGGCACGGTCTACAAGGTCAAGGTGGTGCTGCCCGACCCCGCTGCCGCGGACCTGGCCGCGCTTCATGGGCTGATCGAGGCCGAGCTCGAGAGCGTCAACGGGCGCATGTCCACGTACCGGCCCGATTCCGAGCTGTCGCGGTTCAATGCACACGCGTCCGCCGAGCCGTTTCCGGTGTCGGCGCCGACCTTCGAGGTGTTCCGGCTCGCCCTCGAGATCAGCGGGGAGACCGGCGGCGTGTTCGACATCACCGTCGGCCCGCTGGTCAACGCCTGGGGCTTCGGCCCGGAGGACGTGCCCGAGACCCCGTTGAGCGATGCCGAGGTGGCGGCCCTGCGCGAACATACGGGCTACCGGAAGCTCGCGCTCGACTCCGCCCGGCCCGCCGTGAGCAAAGCCGACCCGGCGGTCTACTGTGACCTCTCCGCCATTGCGAAGGGATATGCGGTGGACTGCGTCGGGCGTGCCCTCGAACAGGCCGGGTTTCTCGATTACATGGTCGAAGTGGGCGGCGAGGTGCGCACCCGGGGCGCTAATGGCGAGGGCCGGCCGTGGAAGATCGGCATCGTCAGCCCCGACGCGATGCTGGGCGGACTCGAACAGATCGTGCCGCTGAGCGGCTGGTCGCTGGCCACCTCGGGCGATTACCGCAACTTCTACGAACGCGACGGCGTGCGCTACTCGCACACCATCGATCCCCGCACCGGCAGGCCAATCACGCATAATCTCGCCTCCGCGAGCGTTATTCATACAGAGTGCGCGGTGGCCGACGGCTACGCCACAGCCCTCATGGTGATGGGCCCCGAAGACGCCCTGCGATGGTGTGAAGAGCACGATGTGATCGCGTTCCTGATCGTGCGCGAGCCGGATGGGCGCTTTCGCGACTTGGCCTCGCCCGCGTTCGAGCGGTTTCTGGCCGCGGCCGGCGACGCCCCCAACGCCGCGGGCCCGGCCGCGCAAGAAAGAAGGTAAAAGCGATGTTGAAGACCATTGTTCTCTCCATTGGCGTTATTGGCGCCATGATGCTCGCCCTCGGCCTCGGATATGTTCTCTCGGGCCGGTGTATTACCGGCGCCTGTGGCCGCCCGGAAGATACCGCCGAAACCGGCGAGACCGTCTGCCGCACCTGCGGCCGCACCAAACCCGCGCCCGGTCCCGACGCCGGTGACGCCTGAACCGCGAACGGGGACACGTACCCGTGCCGGGTTGGCGCTGGTTACCTGTCCCCGTCGTGCCAGTTTCCCCGCCGGGAATTTTGTCCCGCCCCTTCGCGTTGTCTGAGCGGGGTTGTAATCAGTACGCCGACGTGAACTGTGCATTGCTACACAAGTGAACCGTCAGCGCCGCAGTAAGCGCCAGACCCGCTGACGAAACCATGCCGCATGGTCTTTCGTGCGTTCAGTTTCCAGGCGAATGCGATAAGGCATCGCGGGATAGAAGGGGCCAAGGGAACCATGAACCGCCACGCAATCAATGAAACCGCTGCCCGGCGCCTTACGCCGGAAGACGATGCCATCCTCGACCTGCTCCAGCGTTCGGCCGCCCCGGCCCGAGGCCTCACTCCGGGCGAGGCCCTCACCCTCGAACAAACCGTCGAGGTCCTCCAGCGACTCCGGTCGCGCCAGCGGCCCGGCAGCCCCGTCTCCCTCTACCTCGACGCCCGCCGCGGCGCCTGAAGGGGGGCGAACGGATTAGCCCATCTTCCGCAGTTACGCCATGTCAGGGCTGTTTTTTCTAGGGAATTTGCAGATCTTTGGCAAAAGTCTGCACTACATTTCAGATCGACTTTGGCTTGTTGGGCAGTAACAGGCCGAGTCTTTGGAGCAGGATGGCAAGGTGCTGTTCGGGGCGGCTGACGATGCGCAAGCGCAGGTCTTTGCCGGCGCCGGTGGGCAGCACCAGGTCGAGCGAACGGACTTCAGCCATCTCTTCGAGCAGTTTGCGCGGAGCTGTGCCCAGCCCGCAGCCGCGCATCCATTGCTCGAGGGTGCGCCACATCACCAGCGCCAGGAAACACACGAGAATGTGGGCCTGGGTGCGTCCAGGCTTCTGATGGTAGATGGGGCGCAGGCCCAGGTCGTGTTTGCTGACGCGGAAGCTGTCTTCGATTTGGGACAGGCCGATATAGGTCTTCCAGAGCGTGGCGGCGTCTTGGCCCTTGAGGTTGGTGCGCAGCAGGTAGCACCCGTCGGACAGCTCGGCCCACTCGCGGTGTTCTTCGTGTTGCGCGAGGGTCATGCTCAGGCGCTTGCCGCTGGGGTGGCCGGGGTCGTCCTTCGTGCCGATGGAGACCTGGAAGAAGCGGGCGGCGCGCGAGTATTTCTGGAACAGCCGCCCCACGCGGCGTTCGGCGGCGCTGCGGTTGCGCAGGGCGCGCTCGACCGCATCGATGCGCGCCTTGAGTTTGCTCAGCTCGGCTTCGAGACGCGTACGCTGCTTTTCGCGGATGGCCCGTTCCTTTTCGATCCGGCTGACCGACCGGCAAAGGACGAAGGTCTCCCCGGTTCCATCGGGTGCGGTGCACAGCTTGACGTCCACGCCGGGAGCCACCTGTTCCCAGTCCTGCTCCAGAAGGCGGTGTTCGAACTGCTTGAGCATGCTCTTGGGCGTGCCCACCAGATAGCGGGCCTCGCTCTCCCGAAGCATGTCCAGGTTGTCCTCGCTCACCATGCCCCGGTCCATAACCCACGTGCGCCGCTCGTGGCCATATTTTTCCCGCATAACCTCCACGATTTCGTCCACCGTCGTCACGTCTGTGCGGTTGCCCTCGAACACCTCATACGCCAGCGGCAACCCCTCGGGCGTCACCACCAGCGCGATACACACCTGCACGCAGTCGGGGCGATTGTCGCGGGAATAGCCCCGCTGCGCCTGCGGATTCCCTTGGGCCTGGCCCTCGAAATAGGTCGACGTGACGTCGTACAACAAAAGGTCAAAGGTCGTACCGAACAGCTCTCCATACACCCGCTGGAAATGCCTGAACAAGGCATCCTTATGCGGCAACAGCGCATCCAGCGACCGGTAAAGCCGGTCTTCGTTCACCTTCTCCGGCGCTACCCCAAGCAGATCATCCAGCGCCGTCTTGCCATACCAGAAATCCGCGATCTGCAGTTCCGACGACGGCGCGCAGAACCGAGCCAACGTCAGAATGCACGCCATGGTCCCCCAGGCAATCTCCTCGCGACCTGCTCCCATGGCCTCATCGAAGAACGCGTCCAGCCTCAGACGCCGCCACAACGCCAGACCCAGATACACCTCGCCAAACCGCCGCAGCCGCTCCACCCGAGCACGGGACGTGTCCACCGTTGCCCACGCCGGCGGCTCCGCCTCCCGTCTCAGAAGGTCCGATTGATGCAGACGGCCGTCGAGCGCTTCCTGAATGTGCTCCCAGCCTACCCGGACCTCTTCATCCAGTCCCGGAAACTTGCCCAACGTCGCCACAATACGCTGACGGGGACCTTCCTGCGTGCGAACCGACTCCACCAGCGTCCAGTACTCGTACGTCTCTTCACGCTTCTTCCGGCGATGCCGTCTGAGATACATCCGTTCACGCCCTCCAACGTGAACACATGATCGCACGGCATCTGGATTCCGACAAGAGGGCGGTCTGCACTACACGTCAGAACGAAAACCAAGCACCGACACACAACAACTTACGGCAAGCGATGCCTCTGAAAACGCGGATTGAGCAGACCTTGCTGCGGAAGATGGGCTAGGCGTCCGTCGTTTCGCCGAAAAACGGGGGACAGGCCGCCGCGCCGAACCCGGCGCACCCGGCCTGTCCCCGTT
>ERZ747221.2882-NODE-2882-length-14576-cov-3.489068_pt1 | contig 14576 bp, 17 predicted proteins | sample MGYA00374949_ERZ747221 | MGnify/ENA primary metagenome ERZ747221 (study PRJEB28779, sample SAMN05720172) | bioreactor metagenome | isolation source: Anaerobic biogas reactor | place: USA:Washington, USA | collected 2015-08-08 ... | reverse complement strand
CGGCCACCATGAGTGGGGCGGTCAGTCACTCGGTGATGATGCGGCGAGCCCGCTCTGCTACTCGCCCACAAGTCCCGCTTGCCGCAGCCAACGATTTGTCTCCCGAATCACGGTGTCCAAGTGCGGCAGGTCGGGCATCTGGCCTTTCAGTCGTGGCTCCCATAGCCGGCGCAGGGTCTCCTGTTTGCGGACCAACACGCCGCCCAGTTCGGCCCGCTGAACCTTGTTATGCGCCATCTTGGCATCTACCCGATACGAAACAGCCTGAGCATCCGCCAGATCGTGCTCCAAGATGTAATGCACATCGTACAGATCGCGCGGCTCTGTGCGTCCCAGGAGCGCGCACAGCTTCTCAGCCAGAATCTCCTCGGGCGAGTAGACGCGCAATGTCTGGCTGCGCGATTGACAATCGCTGTACGGCACATGCAAAGGCGCCTCGACCAGTGGGAAGAGAAGCACTTCATCGCGCGTAAAGTCCGTTTTGAAAAACCGGCTGCTCAGGTCGCCGCCCAAAGGACCTGTGTAGTTCAGATAGATCGCCGGGTTCCCGGTCTGGTGCACCTCCAGCCGGCGGACGGCGAGCGTGATGTTGGCCTCGCGCCGCAACCAGGTGAAGAGGGCCTCTACTGCACCGACCAGCTCATCGTTGGACATCTCAGCCAGCAACGTGAAGTCGAGATCTTCTGAGAACCGATACTCCGGCACGTAGACCTTCTTGAGCGCGGTGCCGCCCTTGAAGGCCAGAAGGTCACGCAGCGGTGAGTCCGCGACCGCCAGCAGCGTCCACGTCAGCGCGTAGTCCTTTTCGATGGTCTTGTCGCCAAGGCCCAGGCGGTGGGCCAGGCGCGCTATTTCGGCAGGTTGGATCACGGGTCACGTCCTGATGACAGCTTCCAGGCTGGCTGGCTCGAGATTGATGCGCAGGCGCCAGCGCGCCAGGTAAGGTCCCTCGTCGGGCAACAGCGGGTCGAGACGCACGTAGCCGGCCGCCGTCAGCGCTTGCAGCCTGGCGAGCAGTGCCGGCGATCCCAATGCGAACAGTTCGAACAGGTAACCGAGGCGCTGCGCCGCAGCCTGTCCTCCCAGCTTTTCGGCGTAGGCCCCCAGCTTGTCCCAGTCCAGGTCGGTGTGGCGCATCCATAGTGCCGTGGCGACCTGGCTGATGCCGGCGCAGAGATCGGGTCGGGCCAGACCGTCCAGCAGGGTCCGCTCCAGGTCGCTGACGGCCACCTGTTCGTAGGGCGTCACCCAGGTCGGTGTATGGCCCCACAGGGCTGTAGCCGGCGCATAGATGAAGCGGTACGGGATGCCGAGGATCGTGCGGCCCGCCAACCGGCGCGACGACGTCGCCGTGACCACCGTGACAGGCCGGGTGAGCATGTCGTGGACGTCCATGGCGCTGTCGTGAGAGATATAGTACGGCGCCGGCGCCAGCAGTTCGCGCATGATGACGTAGCGGTTCACTTGGGGCGCGGAGGTGCTGCCGGAAGACAGAGGCACCATCGCATAGCGGCCCGCGGTCAGGCGCACGACCCAGCCGGCGCGTGCCAGCCGGCGGAGCGTGTGCACCAGGGCGTCGTAGTCGCCGCCCAGCACGGCCTGGGCTTCGGCCACGGAGAAGATGGGCCGGTCGCGCTCTGCCAGCGCCGTGAGCAACCGGGCGCCGGCCGGACCAATGGTTTTGCTCGACATCGCAATCGTCTCATGTACAGTTAGTGTCGTCTATCATCATATTCTATGCACAGAACATGATTTGTCAAGGTACGGACAACTCCTGTAGCGTGCAACTGCCTTGACGGTCGGCTGCTGGAAACTTCAGAGCGGATGGGCATCGGCCTCGTCTCAAGAGACTCGCCGAAGGCAAACGGCACACCCGTTCCCGGGGAAGCTCAGATGGAGAACGGCTGATACGAACTGAGCGACGCATTACCGCCTGGGTACGGATCGCGATTACTATCATCAAGATTCGTATCCTCCTGGGTACGCGGGTCTGCGCTCAGACCTTTGTAGCCTCGGTGGCAGTACATAGAACCGTGCGAATCACACGATTCTGCATATCTTAGCGCAACTCAGCCATGTATCTTGACATTTGGACGACCACCTGGTAGAATACGGTCAGTTCTGGCGCAGACGCGTATCTGCGCCACCGAGAGGGGTCCCAACGGGGGCCCCTTTTTTGTTGTGCGCCCGGCATAGGCGCCCGGTCATCTTTCACAGGAAGGAGGAGGTACAGCATGAGGCAATGGCTCCTGGGCACGGAAGGAGACATGGTGGAGCGCGGCTTGATCCTCGCCGCCATTGTCGTCGCCGCGGTTGCGCTCTGGGTCACCCTGGGCCAGCGGCTGGCGGAGAAGCTGACCACCGTCGTCGGCTCGTTCTAGGCGGGGCGGGCGCTCACCCGCCACTGTGAGGCCAGCATGATCCAATGGCTCAAAGGCCGCCGGGGCGACATGGTCGAAGGGGCCATGACCATGCCCCTGATGGCGTTGGTCGCGCTGGCGTTGGTCAACCTGGCGCTCGCCGGGTACTGCTCCGTGACGGCCAACAATGCCGCCAACTACGCAGCGCGCGTCGCGTCGGTCAGCCAGACCGACCCGGTCGGCCGGGGGCTGGCCGCGGCGCAGCATATGCTGGCCAGCGGCGTCGGCACGTACCAGGTGCAGGTGTCCGCCGACACCGCCCCCGGTGGCCAGGTGACAGTGCGCGTGGGCTGGGAGTTCCCCAACGTCTACGGCAGCCTGATGCCGCTCTTCGGCGGCGCGAATCAGCCGCTGCGCGGGGAAGCCGTCAGCGCATTCCGCAAGGAGGGGTGGTGATGGGCAGAGGAGAGGGGGAGATGCGGAGAGGGGGAGAAAGGGAGAAGCGGCAAAGGTCTCCGCGTCACCGTGTCTCCCTGTCTCCTGGTCTCTTCCGTTGGCTCCTCGGCCGGCGCGGGGACCTGGTGTGGAACACCCTGGTGGTGATCACCGTGCTGATCCCCTTGGCCGGGCTGGCCATCGACGTGCCGCGCTACTTCACCCTGCGGGCGCGGCTGCAGCTGGCTGCCGACGCAGCCGCCGAAGCCGCGGCGCGCAGCGTGGATATCCCGCACTTCCGCAACACCGGGGAGGTGCGGCTGTCCGGGGACGCCTATGGCAACGCGGCGGCCGAGTTCACGCGCGCGACGAGCGACCTGGCCGCACGCGGCTACGCGCCCGCGCTGGGTGCAATCCAGGTGGATGAGGGGGGCGACACGGTGACGGTGCACGCCGGCGGCACGACGCAGATCTTCTTCGCGCTGTCGCCGCGCTTCACCGTGCCGGTGGTGGCAGAGAGCCGGTTCCGCATGGACCAACGCTGAACCGGACGCACTGATTGGATCGTGCGCAAGGGCTTGCACGCAGGAGGCCAGGGATGGAGATCGAGCTGGGCACATGGCCGGCCAAGAGAATGTTGTTCAGCTGCCTGGCTGTGCTGGTCCTGGTCGGCCTGGCCCTCCTGGGCCGCGGCGTCACGCCGGTCGAGGCGGATAGCCCGGTCGTCTTGACGCCCGCGCGCTGGGCAGCGACCAGCCTCTCCCGCCAGGCGCGGGCTGAGACGGAGCGCCTGCAACGGGACGCCGGCGAGCTGCGCGCGTTCCTGGCGGGACCTGCCGGCCCTGATCCGGTGCAGGCGATGCTGCTGGCGCAGCGGCTCTACGCCGGGCACCGGCAGGGCACGTCGGCGACGGCCGGAGCGCGGCAGGCGCTGATCGACGCAGCAGCGACGGCCGCCCGCTATGCCAGCGCGGCGGCGTCCCGTGATCAGGCGGTCATCGCCCTGAACGAGGCGCTGGCCCGCATCCAGGTGTTGGCCGGGCCGGCGCCGACATCCAGAGCACCTACGCCGGAAGGGGCGCTGAGCCGGTCCTTCCTGGCGCTCGTCCTGGCAGGAGCGAATGACCGACGCGGCGTACGGCCGGACCTGGGCGCAGCTCCTTGACGCGGACCACGCGCTGCGGGCGCTGGCCGAGGCGCAGCTGCGGGAGTACGTCGGTGTGTTGGAGCAGCTGGCGCTCAGCCTGGCGCCGGCCGAGGTGGACGCTCGCAAGCGGGAAGACCCGGCCTGGTTCAGGCGGCTGACCGCCCCCGAATGGCTTGCGTTCTTCGGCGCCGCGGCGCGGGGCCGGCAGCCCGCCGGTACAGGTTGGGCGCCGGAGTGTGCCGAGCCGGCAGGGGAGCGCGGCGATCATGAGGAGCTGGCGCGGCTACGCCGCGATCTGGCGGTCGTGCAGGCCGAGAACAACCGGCTGCGCGACCTGGCCCAGCAGCTGCGCCAGGAGAAGGCGGCCCTGGCGGCGGTCGTGAAGGAAAAGGAACGCGGCGCGCGGGCCGCGACCCAGGGCGCCAGAGCTCGTCCGGCGCCGGCTGCCGCGCCTCCAGAAGCCGACCCGGTCCAGCCGGACGCCGCAGAGTCGCCTGGTTCACCCTCGCCGGCGGGCCGAGGCGGGGCGGAGCCGGTTGCACCGGGCCTGCCGGCGGCGCCGGCCAAGTACGCCAGGCTGTTCGACAACTGGCCCGTCCAGGGCCTGGCCCTGGTCGTCATGGCGACAACGGGCTGGTCGCTGCGGCGGGCGGTCCTGCGCCGCCTGGCCGAGCAGCTGGGCGTGGACGAGCGGGACAAGAGCCTGCACGACGTCTTCGCGCCGCTGGCGCAACGCAACCTGATCCATCAGGTCACGGAGAGCGTGGATGCCACGGTGGGGACCGCCGCGCAGGACGGACAGGTGCGGGTTGCCATCGTGCGGCTGGCCAACCTGGGCCAGCGCGTGCTGAACGAGATCGGCATCACGCCGGCGGCATCGGAGTGGGGCCGGTTGGAAGCGCGCGACGGCGCGGACCAGGTCAAGCACAGCGCCTGGGTCTGCGCCCTGGCGGACCATGCCCGGCAGCGGGGGTTCACGACCGAGGTCTGCCCCCCGGCCGAGCGGCCGCCGGGAGCGGACGTGCTGCTGACGCGCGGCGACGAGCGCACCTACGTTACCGTGTGCAACGCCGACCCGCCGCCGGCCTGGGACAGGCTGGCCGACAAGGACGGGATGCTGGGGCTGTGTGCGCCCACGCGGCAGGGCCGCAATGATCTGGTCTCAGCGGCCAAAGCAGCCGGCATCGTCCACGGTTGGGCGACCGACCTGGAAGTGCTGCTCTCGGGCGGCGACCAGGGGGCGTTCTGGGCGGAGACGTGGTGACAGAAGGCCCGTAGGGCGGAGAGCAGCGGACAGGAGTCGGGGATGCCTGCACCTGCATCGTGCGCATGTTGCAGGCGGCAGATGTCAGCCTGACTCCTGTCCACTGCCCCCTGATCGTGCATCCCTGCGGGATGCATGGACAAGGAGGAGAGGTGCTCAACGAGACACACGTCGAAGGGATCGTGACCAAGGTCTGGACGTTCGGCGACACGCGCTTCGTGCGTCTCGCCTGCTATCCCGATCCCGGCCGCGCGCTCAAGCGCAACGGCGGCCGGGAGGAGCCGGATTATCTCACCCTGCGCTGCGAGGGCGCGCATGCGCTCGCCGCGAGCGCTCTGACCGAAGGCACCCGCGTGCGGGCGCACGGCCACCTGGTGAGCCGCGACTACGACATCCCACTGGCGCGCTTTGCCGAGACCGCCTCCGGCGACGAGGCCGGGCTGAAGGCGGTGCGGGAGCTGGTCGCCGCGTACGGCGACAAAGTGCGCAAGCCGCACGTGCTCAACGAGGTGATCGTCGAGCGGCTGAACGTGACGGGCGGGGTGGCCTGAACCGTTCCAGCCCGTCATTGGCACTTTAACAACCGCATACGCAATCACGGAATTCGTACACAGTACGCCCACAGGAAGAGACACGCCCCGCGGCTGGCGCTGATGCGCTGGCCGCCCCGGGCGTGTTTTGTTTCTGTGGGCACGACCGGAGCGGACAAGCGGCCTGGCTTGCCCCCTGCGGCCGTGCCCACAGCGGCACGGAGACGGACGGCGCACAGGAACACACAGCGAGGCATCTTCAAGCACCACAAGACGAGGAGGTAGTTCGACATGAACGGCACCAAGCTCACCTGGCCCGATGTGGAGGCGCGGCTGGCGCGCGCCCGGGAGGTGGTGACGGCGGGCAGCGTCAAGGTCACTGCGGCCGAGACGCCTAACGGGTTCGTCATCGCCAACGGCGGCAGCGCGGCCTACACCGTGCACTTCGGCCAGGCCACGCCCAACGGGTTGGGCATGTGCACCTGCGACGACTGGCAGCAGCGCGGCGGGCCGTGCAAGCACCTGCTGGCGGCCGTGCTGACGCAGTGGCCGGCCCGGCTGGAGACCTACCTGGCGAAGGCCCGGACGGTCGTCCCGCCGGCCGCCGCTACGCCGGCCGTGCCTGAGGCGGTCGTGCGGGCAGCCGTGCAGAGCGCGCTCTCGCACGTCCTGACGGCGGTCATGGCTGCCGTCGAGGAGCAGAGCGCGGCCATCGCCGAAGCGGTCCTCGCCGAGTTGACGAAGGAGGCGTCGAAGGACTGAGCCGGGACCGCACCTATGAACCTGTGGAGCCCCACCGGGGCCGCTGCGGTGGCGCGCTGCGGGCGCCGGCTCCACCGCCCCCGCCACCTCACCCGCCCCTGCACGATCACCTCACGGCCCATTCAAGTCCTGATCCATTCACGCTCACACAGCCTTCCACCGGACGGGTTGACCCCGTCCCATCTCATCACAAGGAGAACACACCCATGTCATCCGCAAACACGCAGAACCCGAAGGCGTTCGACGCCATCCTGGCCGAGCTGGCCAAGCCGTTCGACCCGGCCGTGGTCGAGTTCAAACCCGGCGCGGTCGCCAAGAGCAGCAACCGCGCGCTGGCGCTGGCCTACGTGGACGCCCGCGCGTACGAGACGCGGCTGGACGAGGCGGATCCCGCCTGGTCCAACGCCTACCTGCGCGAGTACCCCGAAGGCCGCGTGGTCGTCACCTGCACCCTGACGCTGGGCGGCGTGACCCGCCAGGCCATCGGAGAGTGCCTGGTGGCCACGGCCAACGGCGCGGAGGAGAACGCGGCCACCAGCGCGGAGGCGCAGGCCTTCAAGCGGGCGTGCGCCAAGTTCTCGCTGGGGCGCTACCTGTACTCGGTGCCCCAGGTCTGGGCCGACTACGACCCGGCGAAGCGGGCCTTCACACCCGCCGCGCTCGATGCGCTGCGCGAGATGCTGCGCACCGGCAAGCTGCCCGCCACTGGCGGCGCGCCGGCCGACGCGCAGGGTCACGCTGGCGGCAACGGTGGCAACGGCGTCCAGGCCGGCAGCGGCTCCGGAAACGGCGACCCGGCCGCCATGGAGGTCAAGTTCGGCAAGTTCAAGGGGCAGACCCTCGGCCAGGTGCTGGCGCAGGACCCCGGCTACGTCAAGTGGCTCAGCGAGAACGCGCAGTTCGCCCCGCTGAAGGCGGCGGCTGCGGCCCTGCTGGCGCCCATGATCCCGGCCGGCGTCCCTGCCCCCACCGCCGACGCCCCCTTCTGAGCCCACATCTGTCGCGCCACGTCCGTCTCGCTGACCTCGGCTTCACCCACCAGGTAGGCCGGGGTCAGCGCACCCACCAGGCTTACGCCTGACCCGAAGGGGAGGACGGCCTGTTCCTCCCCTTTCTTGTCTCCTCACACGCTTCCACAGCCATCACAGAGCGGAGCACAGCCATGACCACAGATATCGCCGCGCTGAAACAGCGCATCGACCTGGCCGACCTCATCGGCCGCGACACGCCGCTCGTCCGCATCGCGGGCACGCGCGGCGGGGAGTGGGCGGGACCCTGCCCCTTCTGCGGCGGCGAGGACCGGCTGCACGTCCAGCCCGTCTATCAAGGCGGGCGCTGGTTCTGCCGGCAGTGCGCCCCGCGCGGGGGCGACGCCATCGACTACGTGCGCCGGCGGGATCACCTCACGTTCCACGAGGCGCTCTGCCGGCTCGCCGTGGCCGCGCCGGCCGCGCCGTCAGCCTACCAGGTCAGCCGCCAGGATCGGCGGCAGACGCCCGCGTGGCGTGAGCCGCGCTGGCAGCGGGCCGCGCAGGCGGAGACCCGGCAAGCGGCCTGGGACCTGGATCACGATCCGGTGGCCGCAGCGGGCCGCGCCTATCTGGTTGGCCGGAGCCTCGCCCCATACGCCTGGCAGGCGTGGGGGCTGGGCTACACGCTGGCCTGGCACCCGCGGCTCAAGACGAAGCTGCCGGCCATCACGCTGCCCTGGCAGGCGAACGCCTCGCTGCAAGCGGTGCAGTACCGCTTCATCCTACCGGAGCTGGCGAAGCCGGAACGCTTCAGCCAGCGCAAGGGCGGGGAGCGGCTGCTGTACGGGCTGGACCTGCGCACGGGACGCGACACCCTGGTGCTCGCCGAAGGGGAGCTCAACGCCGTCTCGCTCTGGCAGGTCCTGCACGAGCGGGCCGACGTGCTCTCATGCGGCAGCCAGGAGGGGCTGGCCCAGCGGCGCACGCTGCGCCTGCTGGGCAGCGTCATCGAGGCGTACCGCCGGGTCTTCATCTGGCTGGACGACCTCGCCCGCGCGGCCGCGGCCGTGCCGCTCATCGCACCGGCCACCGGCTACGCCCTGTGGTCGGAGCGCGGCCTGGACGCCAACGACCGCCTGCGGGACGGCTCGCTGGCGGACTGGCTCGCAGCGCACGGGGTGTAACGGCCCCGTTCGCACCCGTAAGCAACCAACAGTCCTCACGCACACCACGGTATTCCCACACGCACGGCTGCCCGGCAGGGAGGCGCATGGCTCCCTGGTGGGAGATTCCTCGCTTCACGACCATGCGCCTGCCTGCGGTGGCCGCACAGACCATCCCACAGACAGGAGTCCACATGCACACCATCGCACGCCCCGACAAGACCGTTCCCACCTTCCTGATCCGCGAGCTGCCCCCGGCCGACCGGCCGGCCGAGCGCCTGCGCCGGCACGGGCCGGGCATCCTGACCAGCGCCGAGCTGCTGGCCGTGCTCCTGGGCACGGCCGACGGGCTGGCGCTCGCCCAGGGCCTGGTCCTCCGCTGCGGCGGGCTGACCGGCCTGGCGCAAGCCGCGCCGGCCGAGCTGCATGCCGCGGGCCTGGCGCCGGGCAAGGCGCTGCAACTCAAGGCCGCGCTGGCGCTGGGCCAGCGGCTGATCGAGGAGCTGGCCGAAACCGGCGGCCGGTCCGCCATCGCCTCGCCGGCGCAGATCGCCGATCTGCTGCTGCCCGAGATGGCGCTCCTGGAGCAGGAGCACCTGCGGGTCATCGCGCTCGACACGCGCTACCACGTGCTGGCCATGGAGGACGTCTACCGCGGCAACGTCAGTTGCGCGGTGGTGCGCCCAGCCGAGGTGCTGCGCCTGGCCGTGCGGGTCAACGCGCCGGCCATCGCCATCGCGCACAACCATCCGGGGGGCGACCCGACCCCCTCGGCCGAAGACGTGCAGGTGACGCGCACCATCCACGACGCAGGCCACCTGCTCGGCATCGACTTGATCGACCACCTGATCCTGGCCCGCGCGGGCTGGATCTCGCTTAAGACCAGAGGCCTCGGCTTCTGAAACCCAGGACGTGACATAACATGGAGGCAGCATGAACACCTACACGAACGCACAGTGTCAACCTGGCCCGCACGGCGCAGCCGGAGCGGGGTGGCTGTGCGAGGTCACCGGCCAGCCGGTTCCGCTGGCGGCTTGCCTGGAATGCGCCCGGCACCGGCAGCAGCAGGCCTGCCCCTTCCCGCCCACCATCCTGCGCGCGCTGGCACGCAGTCTGGCAGGGGAGGCGGAGCTGGTCGAGCTGCGGACGCTGGCGGCCGAGGCGGGCGTGGCCCTACTCAGGGTCACCTCACTCCTCGGCTGCACGCGGCAGGCGTGGTACGGGCTGCACGGCGCGGCCCCGCTGGAGACGCCGGGCCGCCACTGGGCGCGGCTGCGCGGCACGATCTTCCACGCCGCGCTGGAATCGCTGGCCGGGGAGGACGCGGTCGCCGAGGTGCGGCTGGTCGCCCGGCTGGACGCCGACCGGCATGCCGGCGTGCGGGCCTGGGTCTCGGGCAAGATCGATCACTACGACCCGCTGACCCGCACCGCGCTGGACTACAAGACAATCAACAGCTTCGGCAAGGCCATGACCAGCCTGGACCTGCCCAAGCCGCAGCACCGGCGGCAGCTTTGGCTCTACGCCTGGTTGCTGGCCGAGAACGGCTATGCGCCGCCGCTGGCCGGCCGCGTCACCTACATGGACATGCACACCGTGCTGTCCGTGGACGTGGCGATGCCGGACGCCGAAGGCCTGGCCCGCACGCGCGAGTATGCGGTGGGCAAGGCGCGGGCGATCACCGAGGCCGGGCCGGAAGGTCCGCCCGGCGATGCGGTCGAGGACTGGCTGTGCCGCTACTGCACGCACGCCGAACGCTGTCCCGACGCCCATCCCAAGGGCCGCGGTGCGGCGCGCAACGGCGATGGCGCCGGCAACGGCGTCGGCGATGGCCAGGCCGGCAAGTGAGACAAGGAGACGCAGCATGGAGCACGAGATCTACAAGGTCTGCTTCGAGCCGGCCCGCAGGCCCGCTAAGAAGGGCCGCGGCGCCGGCACCGCGGTGATGGCCTACCTGCCGGGCGGCAAGGTGGCCTTCCCCTCCGGCTACTTCTGGCGGGGGCGCTGGCCCTGGCCCAAGCCGTGGGAGATCTGGCTGGTGCGCGTGTGCGGGTCTACCGACCGCGTGGCGTACCTGGCCCCGGTCGAGCGGCTGGCCGAGCCGCCCTTCGGACCAGGTCGGCTGGGCGGCCTGGCGAACGCCTCACTGGTGCGCTTCGCCCGGCTCATCTCCGGCCCGGTGGCGCTCTACTACCGCCGGAAAGGCCGGCGAGCGCGACTCACGCCACAGAAGACCCTCACGCAGTAGGGCGGCGCAGGCCGCCTCCACACCCACCCACAGGGGGCCGAACGAGTCTGCTAGACCTGTTCGTGCTCCAGTCCCCGGCACGGAGCGCAGGGCGCCCCGCCAGCCGGGACACACTGCGCTCCTCCGGCCACCCGGAGGAGACACACGCCATGACACAAGGAGCACAGCCCGCCCTGCTGGACCTGCTGCGCCAGTGGGGCACCGTGGACCAGCGCCGCGTCGAGCGGGCGCAGGAGATCGTCGACCTGGGCCGCGTGCGGGTCAGCACCGCCACGGCGCAGGAGATCGCCGGCGAGATCGTCGGCCGCTACCGCACCAGCATCACGCTGGACGCGACGAACCCGAGCGTGCTGGACCTGGAGTGCGACTGCCCCGACTGGCAACAGCGGGGCCAACACTTCAGCCAGCCGTGCAAGCATCTGCTGGCGCTGGCGCTCGAGGTCGGCGCCGTGCCGGACAACGGCACGGTCGTCCTGATCACGCCGCCGCAAGCTGTCGCAGCACAGCCGCCGTTGGCCTCACCCCCACCGCTGTCGCCGGCCGCGACCTTCCGGGACAGGATCCTGCAGGCCGTGGCAGGGGCGATCGCCGCCCTGGCCGACCAGGTGGAGGCGGTGCTGGCCGCCGGCGAGGTGCCCTTCCTGATCGGCCCCACCGGCTGCGGCAAGACGTCTGCGGTCCGGCTGGTGGCCACGCGCAACGCCTGGGGCTTCGAGGAGGTCTCGGGCAGCCCCTCGTTCGCCGATGCGGACCTGGCCGGCGTCAAGATGGCCGGCGGGGTCGAGCTGGCCGGGCCGTTCGCCCGGGCCTTCCGGCGGGCGCGCGATGGGGAAGTCGTCTTGCTCTTCATCGACGAGTTCCTCCGCTTCAACACACGGGCGCAGGACATCCTCGTCCGGCCGCTGCTACCTACGCCGCCGAGCGTGGCGCAGGCCATGGGCATCCGGACCGACGAGTTGGTGCGGCTGCTCGAAGCGCCCTTGTGGGGCGTCGAGTGGGCGCCGTGCTCACGAGCCAGGCTAGCCATAGCCTGCAACCCGTGGGGCAGCGTCCTGGACCCGGCGGTGGTGCGCCGGGTGACGCCGGTCCCGGTGGCGTTCGCGCCCGCCGTGGCACGGCTCTTCACGACACCGATCCAGAACGCCATCGAGGCGTCGTGGAAGGCGGTGCAAGGCGGGCAGCTCCCGCTGCCCATCGAGTACCAGGCGCTCACGACGGCCGAGGCGCCCGACGACCGGCGGTTCCTGGCGGCCTACTTCGGCCGGCTGGGGGCGATTGACCCCGCGGCGGCCGAGGGGTTCCGCAAGGTGCTGCAGGGCATCGGCGTGACGGTATAGGAGGGGGCGCCATGGACACGCAGGATGCGCGCAACGTCGAACGCGCGCTCAACGCCGCGGCCAACCAGGTGCTGGCCGTCGTCGCGCCGGCTACATCGCGGCTGGTGCGGGCGGCGGTCACCGTCGCCGAGGACGATACCGCCTCGACCGACGGAGTGCACATCTGGCTGCCGCCGGCGTTCGAGGGGGTCGACGTGACGCAGGATGCGCCGGTGGCCATCGGCCTGCTGGCGCACGAGCTGGGGCACTTCCTGCAACCGTTGGAGGAAGTGCAGCAGGTCGAGCAGGAGACCGGCGCGCCGCACTGGTTAGCCAACGTCCTGTTGGACATCCAGGGCGAGGCGCAGATCGCCTGCATCTACCCGCCGCTGAGCGTGCCGCTGACTGCGGTGCGCGCCGCGGTGGGCCGCAACCGTATGGCTGAGTATGCTCATGAGCTGCGCAAGCCGGGCGCCGAGTTCCCGGACGTGGCGTGCGCGCTGGCGCTGGCCGGCCGCTTCGCCCAACCGGGCGGGCCGTTCACGGAGCGCTGGTATCGTGAGGCGGCCTACGCCGATGTCCGCAGCGCGCTTGAGGGCGCGGACTGGGCGGCTAAGGCTGACGAACTGCTGAACTGGCTCGGCACGGCGCACTGGACGGCCGCCAAGGAGCTGCCCGGCCTGCTGCGGCAGATCATCGAGCAGTTCCCGGAGCTCCGGGCCAGCCCGGCCCTGGCGCTGCCGTTCGGCGACCCGAACGTCGCCGCTCGCGGCATCGGCCAGGCGGCGCAGGCCGAGGCGCAGGCCAACACCCGCGAGCGTGAGCCGATGGACGGCCAAGAGCGCAAGGAGCTGCCCGTGCAGCCCGGTCCGCCGGAGCCCGACGCGGTGTCCATCGCCCGGGCGATCCGGCTGCGCTTCGCCGTCCCGAAGGGCGGCGTCGAAGTGGTCGCGCCCGGCCGGCTGGACCGCCGGGAGGCGGCCCGCGGGGACGGCATCCCGTTTCGCCTGGACCTGCCCGGCCGCGCGGCTCCCCGACCCCAGGTGGTGATCTGCCTGGACGTCAGCGAGTCGATGTGGTACTCGAAGGGCAAGATCTGGGCGGCGCGGGTGGCGGCCCAGGCCATCGCCCTGGCCGTGCGGGACGCCGGCGGGGACGTGGTCGGGGTGCTGTTCGACGACACGTGGCTGATCGGCGCGGGGTGGGGCGATGCGCTCCTCTTTGCGCCGGCGGCCTGGCCCACCGAGGGCGGCACCTACTTCGCTTTCCTGTCCGACCTCTGGCGGCGCTACCCGAACCACTGGGTGGTGCTGGTGACCGACGGGGACGGCTACGTGCCCTACGCGGCGACGCCCGACCGGGCGCGCACGGGGGCGGTGGTGATCCCTGACGGCAAGCCGGAGAAGATGGCGGAGATTTGCAGCTCGGTGATCGTGCTCAAGGACCCGCGCGACCTGCCCTGGGCGATGGCGCTGCTCATCCCCCGGGCCACGGTCGCCTGACTCTCGCCGGGCTTACGTCCCGGCACAGCGGCCTGATCTCCATGTCAGGCCAGAGGCTCAGCTTCGGCTGGGCCTTTTTTGTTGGGCGCGGTTAGCGTATGCGGCGTCATCCGGCAGAGCGGCGACACCTCCGGCCGACTGGATGCGCTGGCGATACCTGCACCCACCTGCGGTGTTTGCAGGTGCCGTGTGATTGAGCGCCGCTCTCGATAAGCCGGGCTATCCTACACGACCTGCTGCCACGCGTGCCGGGCGACCGGCATTGCGCCGCATGTGCAAAACGGTGGTATAATGACGCACGCGCAGCAGATCGCGTGCCACGAGTCGCCGCGTACGACCAAGCTGACTGACCGTACGAACGATGCCATCAGTCTGGATGAGATCGAGAGCATCTTGATCCAGAGTGCTGACGTCAGGGAGTAGGAATGGCGAAGTGGCGCAAGGCGGTTCCCATCAGCGTTTCGCTGCAAACTGACCATCCGGGTCCGCATATGCTGCGACATGCAGGATACTGTGTAGTTCGACCGGCGCTACGCGCCGGTCGAACGGGGCGCCGGCTTGACGCCGGCCGCTCGGCCGCGCAAGCGCCGAACAGCCGGCTGGAGCGGACGCCCGCCTGGGCACTGCGTGCCCGTCGTGCGACGCTCAGCCGGCGCCCCGTTAGGCTCACAAAGGAACTCCTCGAGCGAGCGACAGCAGAAGACAAATCGCTTCTGTGTCTGATGCCCGATGGCGTTGACTGTACTCATACGGAGAAAACATGATTGATTGGACTGCCATTGGCACGATAATTGCGATCTTGTCAGCGATCAGCGCGATTGTTGCTCTATTGATCGAGTTGCGTATGTCTCGAATTGCGCTGGGAACCTCTACTTTAC
>ERZ747221.2879-NODE-2879-length-14578-cov-6.494173_pt1 | contig 14578 bp, 10 predicted proteins | sample MGYA00374949_ERZ747221 | MGnify/ENA primary metagenome ERZ747221 (study PRJEB28779, sample SAMN05720172) | bioreactor metagenome | isolation source: Anaerobic biogas reactor | place: USA:Washington, USA | collected 2015-08-08 ... | reverse complement strand
GCGACGACTTCGACACCCACGTGGTCGCCCCGTACGTGGCCGATCACGCGGCCGGGGTCACGCCCAACCCGTGTGTCGAGTGCAACCGGCACATCAAGTTCGACCGCCTGCTGCGCCGGGCCGAGGCCCTCGGGTTCGACGCCGTCGCCACCGGTCACCACGCCCGCGTCGGCCGCACGTCGTCTGGCCGGTTCACGCTCGAGCGTGGCGCCGACGCCGCCAAGGACCAGAGCTACGTGGTGCACATGCTGGATCAGGCGGCCCTCGCCCGGACGCTGTTCCCGGTCGGCGACATCGACAAGGCGGAGGTGCGTCGGCTGGCGGCCGAGCGGGGGCTGCGCACCGCCGCCAAGCCCGACAGCCAGGACGTCTGCTTCATCTCGTCCACCGGCGGGCGCGAGCGGTTCCTGGGCGACCGGATCGAGCTCCGCCCCGGCCGCGTCGTCGACCGCGCCGGCACGGCCGTCGGCACGGTGGCGGCGGTCGAGCTGGTCACGATCGGGCAGCGCCGCGGGCTCGGGCTGCCCGGTGGCGGTCCGAAGCGGTACGTCGTCGACGTCGACGTCCCCGGCGCGGTCGTCACGGTCGGCGCCGAACACGATCTGCTCGTCGACCACGTCGACGTGCACGATGTCGTGTGGTCCGACGGCCCGGTCACCGGTCAGGTCCGTGTCCAGACCAGCGCCCACGGCGCAACCCACCCCGCCCACCTGCACGCCGCCGGACGACGCGTCGAGTGGGATGCGCCCCAGCGTCGGGTCGCCCCCGGCCAGAGCATCGTGTTCTACGACCCCACCGACACCAGGGTCCTCGGCGGCGGCAACGCGTAACGCCCAGAACCAGGTGCTGGGCGTTACGCGAGGCCGAGGGGGAGGCGGCGGGTCGAGGCGGCCGCGAGGACCTGGCCCGGTCTGGTTGGGGCGACCAGGCAACCGGTGAGGTGGATCGCCTGGCCCGACATCGCGAGCAGCACCGTGACCGGCTCGACGGTCCTGATCTCGATCGCGTGTCCCGACGCCGGACCGGTGCGGTTCGAGGTGCTGGCCATGGGGCGGGCGCTGATGAACGGCATGGGGTCGGTCCACTCGGCGGGGGTCACATCGTTCCAGGCTGACGAACACCTGGCCGCGCTGTGGGCCGATGCCGGTCGACCGCCACCGGTGCACGAGGTCGACTTCGGGAACCGGTTCGACCTGAGCATCACCATCCCCGACGATGCCTGCCCGCCCGAGCTGACCCGCTTCGACCGGCGTGAACGACCGGTCGAGGGCTAAGCTGACCTCGTCATCGAGCCCATCTTCGTCGAACCCCCCGGCGGGTGCGTTCAACCGCTGTTCCCCAAGACGTACATCGTGGCGATCGACTGGGAATCCGTTGGGGACGACTTCTGGCTGTTCCTTCCCGGCCAACCGACCTACGGCTACGACGACGGCTACTACCGCTTCATCCGAGATCGGGTGGCCGGCTCGAGCGAGGGGCCCATCGAGCCGGATCACAGCGAGCACAGGGCCGTCATCCGCGCCGCCATCCAGGCCGGGCTCGCTTCCGAGGTTCGCGGCGTGGCGATTGGCGACGGTCCGGGGCCGCTGGGGACTCCGGGGGCCATGGGCATCGCCATCGATCTGCCGCACAGCGCCGTTTCTCTGCTGAGTTGGGCCCCGATCACCGCGGCACAGCCGGAGGACCCGCGTCGAGGGCTGACCGCACCCACCACTGTCGGAACCGACGCCGGAGGAGTGGTCTGGATCGGGAAGCTGCCTCACACCGGCGCGGTGCTCAGATTCGACTGCGACGGAACCCGCTACCAGATCGAGGCCCGGACCGGACCGTCGATCCTGTTGGCCGTGGTCGACGGCCTCTCCGCCCAGCTCGGTTGCTCGCCCCCTGGTAGCGCTGCGCCGACCGAGTGCCTGGGCGAGTCTTACGACCCCGCGGCGTGCGCCGAGGAATGACGAACCTTCAGTCGCCGGGGGCTGGGGGTGACGATCCGGCTGTGGTCGGCGGGGTGCCTGGTTCGGCGACGGTGGTGGTGGTCGTGGTGGTCGTGGTGGTCGCGGCGGCCACGGCCTGGGCGAGCTTGCGCTCGGTGATTAGCGCCTCGGCGGTGGTGGAGATCATGCGCCGCGCTCCGGCCAGGTTGGGGTGGACGCCGTCGCCCTCGCGGACCTTCACGTCGTTGCCGTCCTCGTCGGGGAGGTAGGTGACGTACTCGCCGCCGGGCGAGAGCAGCGGGCGGGTGTCGACGAAGTGGGCCCAGGGCCGCACCGAGATCTCGGCCTTCACGGCCTCGGCCTGCACCGGCGCGATGCGCTCGATGTCGCTGCGGGTGGTGATGGGGAGTCCGATCCAGTACACGGTCCGGTTCGGGGCCTCCACCGCTTCCAGCACCTGCACCACCCGGCGCTGGTACTCCAGCTTCCACTCCTCGGTGCCGGCCTCGACCAGTCCGTCGTCGCTCGCCATGTGCTGCATGTCGTTGCCCCCGAACCCCAGGATCACCACCTCGGGATCGTGTTGGGCCATGTCGGCACCGAGTTGGGCCGGCCAGTTGAGGACGTCGGGGCGGGCCAGCCCCGTCCCCACGTTCCAGTCCTCGATCACCTCGATGGGGTACCCGTCGAGCTCCTGGACGAGGGCGGGACCGATGAAGCCCATGAGGGAGTCGCCGGCCACGAGGATGCGAACGGGTTCGTCGTCGGAGGGGAGGCGGAACTCCGGCGGTCGGGTGGTGGTGGTGACGCCCCCTCCGTCGGCGCCCGAACCCGAGCCGGAACTCATCGATTTCGCCGTGCAGTCGGGGTCGATCGTCGCCCTGCTGCGCATGGTCCCCAACCAGCCCACCATCTTCCTCGAAGAAGGCGCGCCCCGTTCGGAGGACGAGATCATCGCGTATACCTTCGACAAGTACATGAACAGCCTAGCAGCGGGTCAGCCCGATGAAGAATGGCCCGCGCTGTTCCCCATGACCAAGAGCGCCGTGCGCGCCATGGATGCCGTGCAGGCGTATGCCGGCGCGCTTGCCAGCCCCATCACGGTCAAGGATTTCGTCGTGACCGGCGCCTCGAAACGCGGCTGGACCACGTGGCTCACGGCCGCGACCGACCCGCGGGTCGTGGGCATCGCGCCCATGGTCATCGACATGCTTAACCTGGCGGCCCAGATGGACTGGCACTACTCCGTCCTGTGCGGCTATTCCGAACAGCTTCAGGATTACCTGGACCTCGGCGTGATTGCGCGCCTGCACACGCCCGAGGGGGGCGCCCTGCTGTCGATGGTGGATCCTTTTGCGTACCTGACGCGGCTGAACATCCCGAAGTACGGGTTGAACGGCACCTCCGATGATTTCTTCGTGCCCGATTCGGCCCAGTTCTATTACGCTCACGCCGCCGAGACCGGTTCCATGCATCTGCGGTATTTCCCCAACGGCAACCACGACCTGCTCGCCAGCCGCGAAGCCACCGTGCGCGGCATCTTGCCGTTCTACAACGCGGTTGTGCACGATGAAGCGCTCCCCCAAATCGCGTGGAACAACTCAGAAGCGCCCGGCCATGCCACGCTCGATGTGGTGCTGGACACCGTGCCTCTGTCGGCCCGTTTGTGGGCCGGCACACTGGACGGGGGCTCCGGCACCCGCGACTTCCGGTCGGGCACGGTAGGGACTGACGTGTGGCACTCCACGCCGGTCACGCCCGCCGATGCCGGGGGCAAGTACTACTCGGTAGTCGTGCCCGCTCCGGCGACCGGGTGGACCGGCTACTTCATGGCGTTCGAGTTCCCCAGCGGTACGCCCGGCGAGCCGCACATCTTCACCACCGAAGTCCGGTGCGTGCCCACGTCGACTCCCTGCGTCGCCTTTCCCGGCGGTTCCGGCACGCTGGCGACCGTGGGGGAGGGGACCGACCAGATCACCGTGGTCCGCTTGAGCGGCAACCGCTACCAGATGGGGTTCTGGTATGGTTATCTGCTCGCGGATCAGATCGATGCCGTCTGGTCGGTATTCTCGGCCGCCATCGGGTCGGAGTTCCCCGAAGGGGCCATCGACCTGGCCGTAAGCCAGCTCTGGAAGGCGGAGTACTTCGATGTCGCCGCATGGCAAACCGAATTCGAGGGCATCGCGCTAGGCTGCCAGGCGGCGGGATATCCCGGCATCACTGTGGACGTCCTCAAGAAGATCCTGGTCATCCCCGACCTGTCCGAATACAACTGCTCGCTGTTCGCCGCCTGGGGCGAGGCCACGGCCGGCGGCGAGATGTTCCAGCTTCGCAACCTGGATTGGAGCATGGACTTGGGCGTTCAGAACTACCCCGTTGTGGCCATTTACGATCCCGACGACGGCCTGAAGCATGCCGTTATCGGATTCGCGGGGCTGATCGGCATTGCCGGCGGCGGAATGAATGAGCGGGGCATCGCGGTTAGTGAGATCATGGGGTACTTCTGCGACGAGGAGTATCTCGAGGGGATACCGTTCCCCGTGCTCCTCCGCGATGTGCTCTATCACGACAACACATTGACAGAGGCCCTGACGCGCATGCAGAATGCCACCAGGACAAATCAGTACCATTATTGCGTAGGCGATCCGAATGCCGCAGACCCGAAAGCCCGGCTGCTCTTCACGAGCCGGGAACGGTTCGATATGTGGGTGGATAATGAATCCGTTACGGGGCAGCACCCCTGCCATCCGGACGTCAATCCGTTCCACACCCCGCTGAACGATGCCATCTATTGGAAAAATCACAACGGGCGCGACAACGAGATCCTGTACAACGGCTTGCTGGCACGCTATGGCACGCTGGATGCCGCGGGCGCCATCGAAATGGCGAGAGCGGCGGGCGTGAACAGCACCGTGCTCAGCATCGTGTACCACAACACGGGCCGCGATTTCTGGGTCGCCTACGCCAACGGTTTGGATCCGGCTCAGAATCAGGATTATGTTCACGTTGAACTCAGTCCGAGTCCGTGAGCCGGGTCTCACGGAGGCTGCCAGTGAGTTTTCTTGAAGAACTGGGCGCGTGGCCGCGCGCCCGTATTGAAGCACTGATTGAACAGGCGCGCCCTGAGGATGTCGCGGCCGCGATTGCGCGCGAACAGCGCACGCCTGAAGACCTGTGCGCGATGCTCTCGCCTCATGCCCAGGCCTGTCTCGAGCCGATGGCCGCCGAGGCCCGCCGCCTGACCCGCTGGCACTTCGGCCGGACCATCGGCATGTACGCTCCCATCTACATCTCTAACGTGTGCGGCGCCGATTGCGTCTATTGCGGCTATGCGGTCCGTTCGGGCAACCGGGAGCGGCGCCTCAACCTCAGTGCCGCCGAGATTCGAACCGAATGCGCGGCCCTCGCCGTGGAAGGCTACCGGAACGTGCTCCTGCTCACGGGCGAGGCCCGCCGCGCCGCGCCCGTCTCGTACATCGCCGAGGCCGTCGCGATCGCGCGCGAATTCTTCCCGTCCGTGAGCGTCGAGGTGTATTCGCTCGATGAGGACGAGTACCGGCTGCTGTGCCAGCGGGGTCTCGAGGGCGTAACCCTCTACATGGAGACCTACGACCCCACGGTTTACAAGGCCGTGCACCTGAAGGGGCAGAAGACCGACTACCGCTACCGCCTCGACGCGATCGAGCGGGCGGGCCGGGCCGGCGCGCGCCGTCTGAGCATTGGCGCGCTGCTCGGGCTCACCGACTGGCGTATCGACGGGTTCTGGACCGCCCTGCACGGCCGGTACCTCCAGCGGGCATGCTGGCAGAGCGCCGTGTCGGTGTCGTTCCCGCGACTTCTCCACACGCCCGCGCGGTTTTCCATCCCGCACCTCGTCACCGACGCGGAACTGGTCCAGCTCATGCTGGCCATCCGCCTCTTCCTGCCCGAGGCCGGCTTTAACCTCTCAACGCGCGAGCGGGGCACATTCCGCGACCATCTGATCCCCCTGGGCGTGACGATGATGAGCGCGGGCTCGTCGACCCGCCCCGGCGGTTACGCCACGCACGTCGATGAAACGCTCGAGCAATTCGCCATCGAAGACCAGCGCCCTCCCGCGGAGGTCGTGAAGGCCATCCGCGCACAAGGGTATGAACCGGTCTGGAAAGACTTCGATTATGCCTTTGACGAAACGCCGAGCCAATAGCGCCGCCCGAATGCCGGCGCGGGCGACGCCCGTAAACGCCTGGAGAATCGATTCATGAGAATCACGCTGAACGGCGAGGAGCGCGAGGTCGCCACCGGGACGACCGTGCACAAACTGATTCTCGATGCCGGACGCAAACCGGCCGCGACCGTCGTCGAACGCAACGGCGATATCGTCGACCGCGAGGCCTACACCTCGGTGCGCCTGGACGAAGGCGACACCGTCGAGCTGGTGCAGTTCGTCGGAGGCGGATAATGCTCCTCGCCGAACGAATGCGCCGGTTTGCCGGCGCGGATCTCTATGTGGTGATCACGGAGGCGTTCTGCGATGGCCGGCCCGCGCTGACCGTGCTCGACGCGGTCCTCGAGGCGGGGGTCCGGCTCGTGCAGCTTCGCGAAAAAGACTGCGCCGATCGCGAATTGCATGCGCGCGCCCTGGCTTTTCGCGAACGCACCCAGGCGTACGGGGCGCTCCTCATCATTGATGACCGCGTGGATGTGGCGTTGGCGGCGGGCGCCGACGGCGTCCATCTCGGTGAACACGATCTGCCCCTGGATGCCGCGCGCCGCATCGGCCCGGACCTCATCCTGGGCGCGTCGTCGCACAACCTCCGGGAAGCGCTGGCCGCGCAGGACGCGGGCGCGAGCTATGTGAATATCGGGCCGGTCTTCGCGACGCAGACCAAGCATGTGGCCACCGGGGCCATCGGGCCCGAGGCGATTGACGCCATTGCCCCGCGCCTGCGAATTCCCTTCACGACCATGGGCGGCATCAAAGCGCACAATATCGGGGAGGTGCTCCGGCGGGGCGCACGCCATGTCGCCGTGGTTACGGCGGTCACGGCCGCCCCGGACGTGTGCGCCGCGGCGCGTGAGCTGCGCGCCCTGATCCGCGGTCAGGCGAAGCTCTGACACGCAGGAAAAGCTCACGTGCCTGTGCTCAGCGCCTCCGCGATCCTGGCGCGCAATTCCGCCGGCGTGTACGGCTTCTGAAGGAAACCCGCCAGGCCCAGTCCGTGAAACCGCCGGGCCACTTCGTGCTCGTCGTAACCGCTTGTCAGCACCACCCGGGCATCGGGCCGGATCGCCCGGAGCCGGTGAAAGGTCTCCTCGCCGTCGAGATGGGGCATCGTGAGATCCAGCAGCACCACATCGATGGCGCGCGGGGTCTTCTGGTACTGTTGAAGCCCCTCACAGCCGTCCGAAGCCACGATCACGCGGTAGCCGCTGCGCTCGAGCATTTCCTGGGCCACAAGACGCGCGGCCTCTTCGTCGTCAATCACGAGCACTGTGGACCGCGGTTTGCCCTGCGCGGCGGCCGCGCCCGCGCGCGGCAGGCCCGGACGCACGGCATGGCCGCACGGGAACAACACCCGCACGGTGGTCCCTTTGCCCTGTTTCGAGTCCACCTTGACCGCGCCCCGGTGGCCATGAATGATCCCCAGGGCCGCCGCCATGCCAAGCCCGCGCCCGGTGAACTTGGTCGAGAAGAAGGGGTCGAACAGCATGGCCAGGGTCTCTTCGGCCATGCCGCAGCCCGTATCGGAGATTTCGAAATATACGTAATCGCCCTCGGCGCGCTCTTCGTCGAGATAGGTGGAGCCCAGATACGCCTTGCTGCAGTACATCGTTCCGGTGCGCATGGTGATGGCGCCCGGTTTGTCCTCGAGGGCTTCGGACGCGTTCATGGCAAGGTTCATGACGAGCTGGCGCAGTTGAGCCGCATCGCCTTCCATGTGCGGCAGATTCGGGGCAAGATCGAACACGATCTCGGCCTTTTTCGACACGGCTGAACCCAGGAGGGGCTGCATGTCCTGCAGCACGATGTTGAGATTCAGGGTTTCGATTACAAAACGGCCTTTTCCGGAATAGGCAAGCATCTGCCGGATGAGTTCGGCGGCGCGCCGGGCGGTCTTTTCGATCTGGGCGACGTTTTTCCGGATGCGCGCATCTTCCGGCAGCTCTTCCAGCACAATACTGGCATTGCCCAGGATGCCCATCAGCAGATTGTTGAAATCGTGGGCGATTCCTCCGGCCATGACGGCCAGGCTCTCCCGTTTCTGGGTCTGCTGGATCTGGGCCTCGAGTTGTCGCCGGTCGAGCTCGCTCTGCTTTTGCCGGGTGATGTCGACGCCGATGGTGATCGCGCCGGCCGGGGCGCCATCCGCGCCGTGGAGGGTCCTGCTGAAACACGCCAGGCTGCGCGTGCGGCCCGATTTGGTGTGGATCTCGAATTGCAGGTTCGCCGTGCTTTCCCCGCGCGCGGCCTTGAGCAGCACCGACCGGGCGCGTTCCCTGTCCGCCGGTTCGGCATACAACTCGTCAAGAAGGCTGCTGCTTCCGAGCACCTCTTCCCGGGGGTATTCCGTGATCCGTTCCGCGCCGTTGTTCCAGGCCAGAAACCGGCCCTCGAGGTCCTGCACGCTCACGAGTACGCTGCCGCTATCGAGGAGCGCGTCGCGCCATTGGGTCAGTTCCTGGACTGATTCCTCCGCACGTTTCTGGTCCGTGACGTCCCGGTTGGACGCGCGCCGGCCGGCCCAGTTGCCGTCGTTGTCGTACACCGGCTGGCTCACGTGAGCCAGCCAATGCTCCTGGCCGTTCGCGTCGATGATCCGGAAATCGAGAAACGCCGCGTCATTCGCATCCGGCCGGCCGAACACAAGCCCCCGCGCCCGGTCGCGATCGTCCGGATGCACGATTTCCTCGAGGAGGGATGGCCGGTCGTAGAATGCCTGCCGGCAATAGCCCGTGATGCGTTCGCATGACGGCGACACGTACACCTGGGAACCGTCAGGCCCGATCCAGTACTCCCAATCATAAACGAAATCCGCCAGGGTGCGGAACCGGTGCTCGCATTCATGCGCGGCCGACTCCGGATGCACGTAGCCCGACATATCGGTCATCACGCTGACAAACCCGCACAACGTCCCCTGGTCGTCCCGAACCGCCGTGGTCGTGACCAGGTAGTTCCGGGATTCGCCCCGATCCCCAGGAAGCTGCACCTGCTGGCAAACGGGCGGCGCGTCCGCGCCGGATGCGCCGGGCAGGGCCGGGTGAAGGAAGCGGAACCTCTCCGCCGTGTCCGTTCCCGACAGTTCCCCCGGCAGCTTCCCCAAAACGCCTGCCCGGGGCAGCCCCAGAACCCGCTCGGCGAAGTACCGGTTGCATTCGACAATGCGGCCGTCGAGGTCCTGCCGGATCAGAGCGCACGGAACACCGTCGGCGAGGCTGAAACCGCCTGTGCCGCCGTCAGGCTGCGCGCCGTCATCATCTACGGTCTGACTCATGCAACTACTCCGAAACTCCGGCATTCGCGGGCCGGGCAGCCCCCTGGGGGCCCCCTGCCGATCTTGGCGAACCGGGTGTCTTCATTGTCCTTGATGGACCTTTCAACGGGCAAGCGCACCGGCGCGCGGCGCGCAACGGCTTCATTCACCCGTGAGGCCGGACAAACACAGCCGTGTCACACGGCTCCCCTCACTCGCATACAGGGTCGTCACCCCCGCCCCCGGAACGCCCAAGGCGTGCGTTCTGTCCGTCATTGTAGCAGAACCGTCTCCGCGAGGCAGTCCCGTTGTTTCAAACCGCACAAGAACGGGGACCTGTTCCAGGCGCCGTCCGCGGCGCGACAACGTGTCCCCGTTCGGATGACCGGCGAGGGCGCCAGATTCGCGTGTTCGGGTCTTGTGTCGACTTCTGCACGTGGGATTCTCCCTGGACGGCGAACGTCCCTGCTGGAATACTCCCCCGGCCACGCGGTTCCGCGTGGCCACCCCCGCCAGCGGGGGACACGCGACCTGCGCAACGGTCCTGCAATTCGTTGACGCTGTGCCTGCGGATTCGTCCACTAAGTTCACAGCGTCCACCCCACGACGCAGGCGAGATGCCCACGCAGGGATGGGCCGTTTTGAAGGGAAACTCCCGGAGACCGGCAGACGGCCGGCGGAGACCCTCTGTGCGGACGGTCTCCCGCAACACCGGCCCCGTTCAGAATCACACGGCCTGCGCCAGGACATTTCGGAACGTGAGCTCGCCGTTCCTGGCTTCCGCCACCACGTGGTCCCCCTCTTTGACGCGTCCCTGCAGGATCTCGAGCGCCAGAGGATCCAGGACCATGCGCTGGATGATGCGTTTCAGCGGACGTGCGCCATAGGCCGGATCGTATCCGCGTTCGGCGAGCAGGTCGCGCGCCTCGGGCGAGAGGTCCAGCGTGATCCGCATGTCCTGCAGCCGTTTGGACAGCCGTTTGAGCTGCACGTCCACGATCCTGCGGATGTGGTCCCGGCCCAACGCGTGGAACACGACGATGTCGTCGACCCGGTTGAGAAACTCCGGCCGGAAATACTGCCGCAGCGTCCGCAGCACTTCCTCGGTCTTCTCTTCCTGCGAACCGCCCGCGCGATGGAACACCTCGCTGCCCAGGTTGGACGTCATGATGACAATCGTGTTCTTGAAGTCGACCGTGCGGCCCTGGCTGTCCGTGATCCGTCCGTCATCGAGCACCTGCAGCAGGACATTGAAGACTTCCGGATGGGCCTTTTCGATTTCGTCGAACAGGATGACGCTGTACGGACGCCGGCGTACGGCTTCCGTCAGTTGCCCGCCCTCTTCGTGCCCGATGTAGCCCGGCGGCGCACCGATCAGACGCGACACGGCATGCTTCTCCATGTATTCGGACATGTCGATGCGCACCATGGCGCGCTCGTCGTCGAACAGCAGGTCCGCCAGCGAACGGGCCAGCTCTGTTTTGCCGACGCCGGTGGGCCCCAGGAAGATGAACGAGCCGATGGGCCGCTCGGGTTCCTTCAAACCTGCGCGGGCGCGGCGCACCGCGTCCGACACCACGCGCACGCCCTCCTCCTGACCGATGACCCGTTCGCCCAGGCGTTCTTCCATCTTCAGCAGGCGCTGCATCTCGCCTTCCATCATGCGGGCGATGGGGATGCCGGTCCAGTCGGACACAATCTCGGCCACGTGCTCGTCGGTGACCTCTTCGTTGAGGAAGCTGCCCTCTTTCTGCAATTCCTGCAGCCGGGCGTTTTCGCGTTTGAGGTTGTTCTGCAGCTCGGTCAGCGTGCCGTAGCGCAACTTGGCCACGGTCTCGAGATCGCCCGCGCGTTCGGCGATTTCCTGCTGGCGTTTGGCCTCCTCGATCTCCCCGTTCACCCGGCGGATGGCCTCAATGACCTCCTTTTCGGCCTGCCATTTGGTCTTTTTGGCGCTGATGTCCTCCTTCAGTTCGGCCATCTCGCGTTCGATGGCATCGCGCCGTTCGCGGCTGGGCTTGTCCCTTTCCTTCTTGAGCGCCAGATGCTCGATCTCGAGCTGGCGCAGGCGGCGTTCCTGGACGTCGATTTCGTACGGCATGCTGTCGACCTCGATGCGCAGGCGCGACGTCGCCTCGTCGATCAGGTCGATCGCCTTGTCCGGAAGAAAGCGGTCCGAAATGTAGCGGTCGCTCAGGGTGGCCGCGGCCACCAGCGCGGCGTCCTGAATGCGCACCCCGTGGTGCACTTCGTACTTCTCCTTGATCCCGCGCAGGATGGCAATCGTGCTTTCCACGTCCGGTTCGCCCACCAGCACCGGCTGGAACCGCCGTTCGAGCGCCGCGTCTTTCTCGATGTGTTTGCGGTACTCGTCGAGGGTGGTGGCGCCGATGCAATGGAGTTCGCCGCGGGCGAGGGCGGGTTTCAGCATGTTCGCGGCGTCCACGGCGCCCTCGGCGCCTCCCGCCCCGACCAGTGTGTGCAACTCGTCAATGAACAGCACGATCTCGCCGTCGCGTTCCTCGACTTCGCGCAGCACGGCCTTCATGCGGTCCTCGAATTCGCCGCGGAACTTCGCGCCCGCGATCAGGGCGCCGAGGTCCAGGGCGGCGACCTGTCTGCCCTTGAGATTCTCGGGGACGTCGCCGGCCACGATGCGCTGCGCCAGGCCCTCGACGATGGCCGTTTTGCCCACGCCCGGCTCGCCGATCAGCACCGGGTTGTTCTTGGTCCGGCGCGACAAGACCTGAATGACCCGGCGGATCTCGCTATCGCGTCCGATAACCGGGTCGAGCTTGCCCGCGCGCGCCAGTTGCGTGAGGTCGCGGCTGAACTTCGCCAACGCCTCGTAGGTGGCCTCCGCATTGGGATCGGTCACCCGTTGGGTTCCCCGGACTTGCTGCATGGCCGCCAGCAGATTCTCGCGGGTCGCGCCCCGGTCCCGCAGCAGCTCGCCGGCCGGATCCTCGCGCAGCGAGACCATGCCCAGCAGGATGTGCTCCGTGCTGAGGTACTGATCTTTCAGCGATTGCGCCTCGTTCCAGGCGGCTTCGAGCAGCCGGTTTGCCGCGCCGCCGAGGCCGGCCTGTGAGGCCGCGCCCGAGATACGGGGCAGCGATTGCAGTTTCTCCTCCGTGGCGGCGAGCACCGCCTCCGGCCGGAGGCCCAGACGCTGCAGAATCGACGGTACGGCCCCGCCTTCCTGCGCCACCAGCGCATGCAGGATGTGCAGGGGGCTGATCTCGGGATGCCGGTGCTGGGCCGCGGTATCCATCGCCGCCGACAACGCTTCCTGGGCCTTTATCGTCAATTTATCCAATCGCATGAGAAACTCCTCTCCTTACGGTGCGGTACGGTCTTCAACGCCCAGTGGAAACGCAACGTTTGTGCCAACGCGACCGGCTGATATGTAAGGATTTGAGGCGGTTCCCGGCCTCGGCATGCTCCAATCCGGCACGGGGCCGTTTCATTTTGCTACAAACAGAACGACGCCCGGCGATGGGTGCCGGGCGTCCACTGGGAAGTCTGGGTGACGTGTTTACCGCCGGTTGGCCAGGAGCAGCATGCGCAGGAGTTGAAGGACCGCCATCGCGGTCGACGCCACATAGGTCATGGCCGCCGCGGTGAGAACCTTGCGCGCGCCGGCGAGCTCCTCGTCGGTCAGGTACCCGCCGCTGGCCAGAGCCTTTACGGCGCGGCGGCTCGCGTTGAATTCGACGGGCAGGGTCAGCACGGTGAATCCCACGGCGGCGGCAAACAGGAGGATCGCAATCTGCATGATGGTCTGCCCCGTGCCCGGTCCCAGGAACATGCCGACCACAAAGATCGGGAACGCCAGGGTCGAGCCGATGGCGCACACGGGGTAAATGAAGTTCCGCGCCTGCAGCGGCGCATATCCGCTGGCGTGCTGAACCGCATGGCCGACTTCGTGGGCCGCAATGCCAAGCGCAGCCACGCTGCGCCCGTAGAAAATGTCCTGCGAAAGCCGCAAGGTGTGCGACCGGGGGTCATAGTGGTCCGTCAGCTGACCGGCCACCGGTTCGAGCGTTACCCCCGCGCCAAGCCCGCCGCGTTCGCCTGCCATGGCGACGCCGGCATCGCGCAGAATGTGCTGCGCCACCTCCGCGCCGGTGATTCCCCTGCGGTTGCCTATCTGGGCATAGCGGGCATAGGTCGACTTGACCTTCCATTGCGCCCACAGGGACAACAGCAGTGCCGGGATCACCAGCAGAAACGTCGGATCAGCAAACATGGGGAACATCATGGTAGGGTCTCCTCAGCCTTGTATCGAGTATACGTGCCACCGGCTCACGATGGCAACCCGCAAGAGGATGCGCAAATTCCATGCCGTAAGAGAAAGCGGCCCCGGATCAGTCTAATGCATTGTGGGCAATTGACTTGTGAAAACCGGCCGTCTTGCGGTGGCACAATTCGCCGCTCTGAACTGTCTCAAATCGGGCCGTTTCCATCCAACTCAGGCGCGGTCCGCCACGTCCGGGCGTCTCATCCGCTTCCAGCGCGGATCCGGACAGTGGACAGATACCCGGTGTGGTCGCTGAGTCCCACTGTGCCTCCGGGCACGGCCACTTCGGCCTTAATCGGGACGGTGTCGAGCGCCTCGAAGGTGAAGCGGTCGTTCCGGACCGCGAAGATGTGATCGATGGCCGTGTCGATGGTCATCACGCGCTCCAGCCCGGCTTCCTCGACGAGCGTCTGGTACTGCGGTTCGCTTGCCCGGACGTTGAAGTCGCCGACCGAGATGGCGGGGACGGTCTTGAGCGAAGCCCGGTTGATGAACGCGGCCAGCTCATGCATTTGGCTCATGCGGACCTTGTCGTATTCGTCGTCGCCATACCGGGCGTGGGCATGGGTGTTGAAGAAGTCGAGGTACCCGATGGCCTCGGGCAGTTTGACCCGGACGACGCACACCCCCTTGCCCGCCCACCAGTCGCCATGGTGCACCTTGTGGGGTTTTCCGCCCTCCGCGTACCGGTGAAAGAAGGCCTCCTCGATGGGGTGGCGGCTTGCCACGAGCAAGCCGCTGCCCACCAGCCCGCTGGGGAAATACACCGCGTTGTTCAGGCCGCACTCCGCCAGCGCGTCCAGCACAATCTGCCGGTCGCGCGCGATGAAGGCCTCCTGAAATCCCGCGATGTCCGGCTGCAACTCCTGGAGCTTCCTGCCGATGGCGGC
>ERZ747221.2877-NODE-2877-length-14586-cov-2.532290_pt1 | contig 14586 bp, 8 predicted proteins | sample MGYA00374949_ERZ747221 | MGnify/ENA primary metagenome ERZ747221 (study PRJEB28779, sample SAMN05720172) | bioreactor metagenome | isolation source: Anaerobic biogas reactor | place: USA:Washington, USA | collected 2015-08-08 ... | reverse complement strand
AGAAATGCGCGCCGCCGCCCAGCGGTACCGTCACGCTGCCGAGCAAAATGCCCAGCACCACGACCAGCGCGAACGAGAAGAGGCCCTCGCGATCGAGCAGTATCAGCTTTTGGCGGATCGGCTTGACCTCGGTGAGGTTCGCGGCCTGGAACGTCTCGAGCTCCTTTTTCATGTCCACGCGCAGGATCTTCGGCATCAGCTGCACGAACAGCACGACGCCGACCACGCCGAACGGATACGCGATCGCGTAGCCGACCGTCACGAGGTCCTTCAGGTTCCCCGCGGCGTCCATCGCCGCCGACAGGCCCGGCGTCGACGTCAGCGCGCCCGTCATCAGCCCCGCCGCCAGCTCCGGCCCGATGCCCGAAATGCGGATGATCGCCCAGGTCGCCACCGCGCCGACCAGGATGATCACGAAGCCCAGCAGGATGTAGTTCTTCGCGTTCTGCCTGAAGTTGCGGAAGAACTTCGGCCCCGCGATGAAGCCGACCGACGTCACGAACAGCGCGAGCCCGAGGTTGCGCACGACCGCGGGCATGACGCAGCCGTAGTGCCCGAACACGAGCGCGACCAACAGCACGCCCGCGGTGCCGAGCTCGATCCCCGCGATCCGGATGCCGCCGATCAGGTAGCCGAGCGCCGCGATCAGAAAGATCGCCAGCAACGGGTTGAGTCCGGAGATGAATTCCGCCATAGTATCCCCCTCCAAATTCCTGTGTCCACCTCATTATATGGGATAATCATCCGCTTGGCAAGACAGAAATTCTGAAGGACAACCGCCATATTTAACATTTATATTCCCTTAACCGCGTAAAATGCATATTTTCGGTCGGAATCGGTTGAAATCCGCATCTGCAAATGCTATACTTGGGGCGAGTGAACCCAAGCGAACAGGGGCGAGGAGGAGCGGAAATGGCACAAAAAAGCAATCCCTTTGAGAACTACAAGGCGGTGCTCGACAAGGCGGCGGAGCTGCTCGACCTTCAGCAAAAGGACTACATAGCGCTCAAGTATCCGGAGCGCTCGCTGCGCGTGTCGCTGCCCATCAAGATGGACAACGGCGACGTCCGCGTATTCGAGGGCTTCCGCGTGCAGCACTCGAGCTCGCGCGGCCCCTGCAAGGGCGGCATACGCTACCATCAGGACGTCGACGAGGACGAGGTAAAGGCGCTCGCCGCGTGGATGACGATGAAGTGCGCGGTCGTGAACATCCCGTACGGCGGCGCGAAGGGCGGCATACAGGTCGATCCGCGCGAGTTGAGCAAGGACGAGCTCGAGCGGCTGACGCGCAGGTTCGTCGCGATGATATTGCCGCTGATCGGCCCGGAGCGCGACATCCCGGCGCCCGACGTCAACACCACGCCCGAGATGATGGGCTGGATCATGGACACGTACTCGATGCAGAAGGGCTACGCGGTGCCCGGCGTCGTCACCGGGAAGCCGATCGAGGTCGGCGGCTCGCTCGGGCGCAAGGAGGCGACCGGGCGAGGCGTGATGATTACGACGCGCCTGCTGATGGAAAAGCTCGGAAAGACGCTCGAGGATGTGACCGTCGCCGTGCAGGGCATGGGAAACGTCGGCTCCGTCGCGGCGGTGCTTCTGCACCGCGCGGGCGCGAAGGTCGTCGCCGTGTCGGACGTGTCCGGCGGCATCATGAACCCCGACGGACTTCCGATGGAGGAGCTGTTCCAATACCTCTCGACGCACAGGCTGCTCGCGGACTACGAGGGCGAGGGGTTTGCCCGGATCACGAACGAGGAATTGCTCGAGTGCGACGTGGACGTGCTCGTTCCCGCGGCGCTCGAAAACCAGATCAGCGAGAAAAACGCGCCGTGCGTGCGCGCGAAATACATCGTCGAGGGCGCGAACGGCCCGCTGACGCCCGAGGCCGACGAGATTCTCGACAAAATGGGCGTCGTCGTCGTGCCGGACATACTCGCCAACGCCGGCGGCGTCGTCGTCAGCTACTTCGAGTGGGTGCAGAATTTGCAGTCCTTCCGCTGGGAGGAGGACTACGTCAACGACATGCTCGAGCGCACGATGGTGCACGCGTTCGACGAGGTCTGGGAGATCGCGCACGAGAAGGGCGCGTCGCTTCGGATGGGCGCGTACATCTCGGCGCTCAAGAGGGTCGTCGGCGCGAAGAAATTGCGCGGCATCTTCCCGTAACTCAATTTCCTCCCGCAGCCGCCGCATATGCGGCGGTTGTTTTTCAGCGACTTCTTACCGATAATCGATAAAAACTAATTGACAAACGCGCTGCGGCGTGCTATACTCCCGTCAGAAATCGATAGGAGGGGACACACATGCAGACGAATCTACCCGAAGCGGAGAGCCGCCCGGCGGTCGAGGAGTGGATGGAGCCGGAGCGGGTCCCGGTCAACTTCAAGCGGCGCGAGTGGCTGCTGTTCGGGGCGCTCGCGGCGCTGTTCGCGATGTGCTGCTGGGGGTTCGACCCCGAGAGACTCGCGAACGGCCGCCTACCGGGGCTCGGCATGGCGCTCATGGTGCTCGCGCTCGAGGGCGCGGCGCTTCTGTACCTCGGGAAGCGCGCGAAACCGGGCCCGCTCGCGATCGCGATGCTCGCGTTCGACGCGCTGCTCGGGGCTGCATACCTGATCTACGCGAACCCGGCGCTGCGCTGGATGAACCTGATGCTGTTGTTCGCGACGCTGCCGACGGCGCTTTACGGCCTCGCGGGGAACTGCGTCCGGCCGTTCGACGGGCCGGGGGCGCTGTTCGAGGGCGGGCTGCGCGCGGTGCACGGGGCGTTCGTCCACATGGATAAGCCGTTCCTCGCGGCGGGCGAGGCGCTGCGCGGCAACAAGCGGCGGGCGCGCGGCGCGATTTTGGGGCTTCTGATCGCCGCGCCGGTGCTCATGCTCGCGGTCGTACTGCTGGCAAGCGCCGACCCGGTGTTCGCGAACCTGTTCGCGAAGATCGCCGTCGCGGTGCTGGGCGAGGTGCCGGTGTTTACATTGATGCGGCTGTGCCTGACGCTGCTGTTTTCGCTGATCGCGTTCTCGATGTTCTACGCGCTTCGGCGCGAGCGGGCGGAGCTCCGCACCGGCGAGAACATCAAATTGCGCGCGCCGAGCGCGGCGGTCCGGCTGCCGCTTCTCCTGTTCAACCTCGTCTACGCGCTGTTCGTCTACGTGCAGTTTGCAAACCTGTTCGGCGGCGCGCAGACCGCGGCGATGACCGGCGGCTACGCCGAGTATGCGCGCTCGGGCTTCTTCCAGCTCGCGTTCGTCGCGGCGCTGAACCTGTGCGTGTTCGGCGCCTGCCGCGCGCTCTGCCCGGACGACAGACCGGTGCGCGCGCTGCTCCTGCTGCTGGTCGCCCTGACGGCCGTGATACTCGCCTCGGCCGCGTGGCGCATGCGGCTGTACGTCGGGGCGTACGGGCTGTCGTTCCTCCGGATGCTGACGTTCCTCGGCATGCTCGCGATCGCGCTGGCGCTCCTGGCCGCGCTGTGGAAGCTGTTTTTCCCCGCGCACCGCGTGTTCAAGCTGCTGCTGATCGGCTGGATGGCCGCGTGGCTTCTGTTTAACGCCGCGGACCCCGACCGCATCATCGCCCGGCACAATGCCTCGCGCTACCTCGACGGCACGCTCGACAAGGTCGATCCGGACTACCTTTCGACGCTCTCCTCCGGCGCGCTCGGGCCGCTTCAGGACCTGCGCGACGGCGGCGTTCCCGGCGCGGACGAGGCGCTCTCGAAGATGTTGGAGCGGATCGACGCCCCCCTTTCGTGGGCGGACTGGAGCGTATACCGGTGAGTTTAACACCCCGGCGGCGAACGCTCCGCGTTCGCCGCTTTTCTTTTTGCCCGTTCGATGCTATAATAGGAATTTGGAGGGGATTTTTCATGCGTTTGACCGGAGACTGCATCCACTGCATCATCGACCACCACTGGGCGCTCGTCAAGGACTGCCCCGACGGCGCGAAGCGGGAACGGTTCATGCGCAAGGCCGTGCGCGTACTCTCGGAGAGCGACCCGGAGCTTCCGCCGCCGGTTCCGACCTCGAAGCTGCAGGAGGCCTATCGGCGGATGTTCCCCGGCGAGAACCGCTACGAGGAGCCGAAGCGCGCGTACAACGAGCTGCTTATGCGCCACCTGCCGGAGCTCCGCGAGCGCGCGTTCAGAGCGCGGGACCCCTTGAAGCTCGCGGTGTGGATGGCGATGGCCGGGAACTACATAGACTTCGGCGTGCTCAAGGAGATCGACGACGACCGGCTCATGGAGACGATCCTGACGCCGGACGAGGACGCGCTGAACCCGGACGAGCTGCAAAACCTGCGCGGCGACCTCGAAAAGACCCGTCGGCTCACGTATTGCCTCGACAACTGCGGCGAGATCGTGCTGGACAGGCTCCTGATGGAGGTCATCCGGAGCCGGTACCCGCGGATCGAGATCACGGCGCTCGCCAGGGGCCTGCCGGTCCTGAACGACGCGACGGCCGAGGACGCGCGCTTTGTCGGCGTCGACGAGGTCGCGCAGGTCGTCGGCAACGGCTCGAACATCTGCGGCACGCAGCTCGAGTTTTTAAGCGCCGAGGCGCTCGCGGCCGTCCGGGGCGCCGACCTCGTGGTCGCGAAGGGGCAGGGGAACTTCGAGACGCTCTCCGGAACCGGGCTCAACATCTACTACCTGTTCCTGTGCAAGTGCAGGCTGTACGCTCCGCTGTTCGGCATGGAATTCATGCGCGGGCAATTGGTCAACGAGCGCCGTTTTGCGGTTGACAACGCGCCCCTATAGGCATTACAATGGTTGTTCAAGGCGGTTTTTCCGGGGAGGATGCAGATGGTTGTTGTGGTGGGGCTGGGCAACCCCGGCCGGAAGTATGAGCACACGCGGCACAACGTGGGCTTTGACGTCGTCGACGTGCTCGCGCAGCGAAACAACATATCGCTCGCCCGGCTCAAGTGCAAGGCCGTCGTCGGCGAGGGGGCGATCGCCGGCAGGCGCTGCGCGCTCGCGCTCCCGCAGACGTTCATGAATCTGAGCGGCGAATCGGTCGTCGAGCTCGTGAACTGGTACAAGCCCGAAAGGGACGAGCTGATCGTCTGCTACGACGACGTCGACCTCCCGGAGGGCAAGCTGCGCTTCCGCGCCTCCGGCAGCGCCGGCACGCACAACGGCATGCGCAGCGTCATCTACCTGCTCGGCCGGGACGACTTCCCGCGCGTGCGCGTGGGCATCGGCCGCCCCCCGGAGGGCTGGGAGCTCGCGGACTACGTGTTGACCGGCTACAGGACGGCGGAGCTTCGCAAGACCATGTTCGACGCGTACGTCGCCGCCGCCGAGGCGGTCGAGCATCTGATCCGGGAGGGGCCGGACGCGGCGCGGCAGTTCGTCGCGTCCTTCAACGGGTGACTTGGCGATGGAGGTTGGCATGCTCGACAACCTGGGATGTCTTTTCCGGCCGCTCGACGACGTAAAGGAATTTCACGCGCTGAAACAGGCGCTCTCCCGCCCGGGGGTCGCGCTGGCCTGCGGGCTCGACGAGTCGCAGAGGCTGCACATGGTCGCGGCGCTGTCCCGCGCCCTGCAGCGGCCGGTGCTGTTCGTCGCGTCGAACGACATGGCCGCGCAGCGCGTCGTGGAGGACTTCAACCAGCTCTTTGACGGCGGCGCGGTGATGCTGCCGGGGCGCGACGTGTCGTTTCTCCGGACGACGGCGTCGAGCCGCGAGCTCTCGATGCGAAGGCTGGAGGCGCTCGGCGCGGCCGCGACCGGCGCATTGCACGCGCTCGTCGTGCCGGCGGACGCGCTGCTCAACCGCCTCGCGCCGAAGGAGCAGTTTTTAAAGAACGCGGTCGAGGTGGCGCTCGGCATGCGCGTCAACCCGACCGGGCTCGTCGAAAAACTCGTGCGCGCGGGCTACGAGCGCGTGCAGGTCGTCGAGGCGCGCGGCCAGTGCGCGCTGCGCGGCGGCATTCTGGATGTCTACCCGGTCGGCACGCTGAACGCGCTCCGGCTCGAGTTCTTCGACGACGAGGTCGATTCCCTGCGCACGTTTGACGTGATGACGCAGCGGTCGATCGCGAAGCTCGATTCCGCGCGGCTGTACCCGGCGAGCGAGATGCTCTTGGAGGACAGCGACGGCCTGCGCGCGGCGCACGCCCTGAAGCAGCTCTTGAACAGCCGCGCGGGGGCGCTGCGCGGCGGCGACCGGCAGAAGCGGCTCGAGCGCGAGTTCGACCTGATGCCCTTCGAGGACTTCCTGAAGCTGACCGGCGACGGCGTTGAGCGCCGCAGCCAGCGGCCCGGCGAGAGCGCGGTCGAGCGCAACTTCATGGAGGCGCTGTCGGCGCTCGAGACCGGCAGGAACTTCGACGGCGCGGACGCGATTTTGCCGGTGCTGCTGAACTACGCGTCGACGGCGCTCGACTACCTCGAAAACCCGATCGTCGCCCTCGACCAGCCCGACCGGTTGCGCGAGCGCGCGCTGAACCGCTGGCTCGAGTTCAAGGAGCAGTTCACCGCCGCGCTCGAGCACGACGAGGCGCTGCCGAAGCAGGCGGAACTCCTGTTCACGTGGGACCGGATTCTCGCGCGCGCGGACGGCATGTCCATCGCCGCGCTCTACCCGTTTTTGCGCTCCGACCCGGATTTTACGCCGACCGCCGTCGTATCCTTCGAGGGCCGGAACGCGACCTCCTACATGGGCAACATCCCCGAGCTCGCGCGCGACCTCGCGCGCTGGGAGGCGGACGGCTGGACGGTCGCGCTGCTCTCCGGCGGCGCCGCGCGCGCGCGGAGGCTCGAGTCGTCGCTCGACCAGCAGCAGATCGAGGCGCATTTTTCCGAGGACATGCCGGAGATATTGCCGCGGGGCGCGGCGACGATCCTTCCGACGACGGTCAACCGCGGCTTCCTCTATCCCTCGATCAAGTTCGCGGTCGTCGCCGAGGGCGACATCTACGGCGTCAACCGCCAGAAGGCGCGCGCGCGCGCGAAGTCCGGCGAGAAGCTCGCGGCGTTTACGGACCTCACCGTCGGCGACTGCGTCGTGCACGAGAACCACGGCGTCGGGCAGTACATGGGCACCGTCCGGCTCGCGAGCGACGGGACGTATCGCGATTTTCTGCACATACGCTACCAGGGCGCCGACAAGCTGTATGTGCCGACCGACCAGCTCGACCGCGTGCAGAAGTACATCGGCTCCGAGGGCGAGGCGCCCAAGCTCAACCGGCTCTCCGGCGGCGAGTGGCAGCGGCAGAAGGCGCGCGTCAAGGCGTCGATTCAGGAGATCGCGGGCGAGCTCATCAAGCTGTACGCGCACCGCGAGACCGCCGACGGCCACGCGTTCGACCCGGACGCGCCCTGGCAGCGCGAGCTCGAGGACGGCTTCCAGTACGAGGAGACGCCCGACCAGTTGGCCGCGATCGAGGACATCAAGCGCGACATGGAGAAGCCGAAGATCATGGATCGGCTGCTCTGCGGCGACGTCGGCTACGGCAAGACCGAGGTCGCGATGCGCGCGATCTTCAAGTGCGTGATGGGCGGCAAGCAGGCCGCTCTGCTCGCGCCGACGACGATCCTCGTGCAGCAGCACTACGCGACGATGATGAACCGCTTCCACGGCTTCCCGGTGCGCGTCGAGACCCTGAGCCGCTTCAAGACCTCGGCAGAGCAGAAGGAAGTGCTGAAAAAGCTCGAGTCCGGCGGGCTCGACGTCGTGATCGGCACGCACAGGTTATTAAACAAGGACGTCGCGTTCAAGGACTTGGGCCTGCTCGTCGTCGACGAGGAGCAGCGGTTCGGCGTCTCGCACAAGGAGACGATCAAGAGGATCAAGCGGTCGGTCGACGTATTGACCCTGACCGCGACACCGATCCCCAGAACCCTGCACATGTCGATGGTCGGCATCCGCGACATGAGCCTATTGCAGTCGCCGCCCGAGGAGCGGTACCCGGTCCAGACCTACGTCGTCGAGTACACGGACGGGCTCGTGCGCGACGCGATCCTCCGGGAATTGTCTCGCGGCGGGCAGATCTACGTGCTCAACAACCGCGTGCAGACGATCGACGTCACCTTCCAGCGCCTCAAGAAGCTCGTCCCCGAGGCCCGGATCGCGATCGGCCACGGCCAGATGCGCGAGCAGGCGCTCGAGGACGTGATGCTCGACTTCTACGAGGGCAAGTTCGACGTGCTGCTCTGCACGACGATCATCGAGGCCGGGCTCGACGTGCCGCGCGCGAACACCCTGATCGTGCTCGACGCCGACCGCTTCGGGCTCGCGCAACTGTATCAATTGCGGGGCCGCGTCGGGCGCTCGAACCGGCTCGCGTACGCCTATCTCACCGTCAATCCCGCGAAGGTGCTGACCGAGGCCGCCGACAAGCGGCTGAACGCCATCCGCGAGTTCACCGAGTTCGGCTCGGGCTTTCGCGTCGCGATGCGCGATCTGGAAATCCGCGGCGCGGGCAACCTGCTCGGCGCGGAGCAGTCCGGCTTCATGGCGTCGGTCGGCTACGACCTGTACGTGAAGATGATCGAGGAGAGCGTGCGCGAGCTGCGCGGCGACGCCTCGCAGGGCGACGTCGAGACGCGCGTCGACCTCAAGGTGGACGCGTACCTGCCGCAGGAGTACGTGACGAGCGACATCCTGCGCGTCGAGATGTACAAGCGCATCGCGTCCATCCGCAACCGCGACAGCCGCGAGGACCTGATCGAGGAGCTCGTCGACCGCTTCGGCGACCCGAACCGCCCGGTGATGAACCTCGTCGAGATCGCGCATCTGAAGGCGCTGTGCGAGAAGCTCGGCATCGACAACGTCAGCATGAAGGGCGGCGACATGGTGCTGCGCTTCGCGATCTCGGCAAACCCCGACGTGCTGCGCCTTTTGACCGCGGTCAAGAAGCACGAGCGGAAGCTCAGGATGGTCGGCTCGAACCCGCCGTCTCTCTACTACTTCGACGGCAAAAAGACCGCCGAGGAGCTGCTCCCCGGCGCGGTGAGGATCATGGAGGACATCGTCGGCGCGGTGTTTAAGAGGGATTGACAGAATCGGAATTTTCTGATACGGTGGCGTCGACGGGCGGCGCAGGGGCGGATTCGCTTCGGACGTTGTGCCAAGGGCGCGAGCATTTGGCGTCTGTTGATCGCACGTCCTTGTATTTTTACGGGGCCCCTTATCGGGCCCCGTGTCTATTATTGGTACAGCGCGCCCACGATCTCGGAAAGCCCCTCGACGATCCTCGGCCCGGGGCGCGAGACGAGGTCCTCGTCGACCGCGTACACCCTGCCCTCTTTGACAGCGCGGAGCCCCGCGTAGTTCGGGAGCGCCGCGAACTGCTCGACGACCGCGCCGTCGCCTACGTAGTCCGAGATCAGAATCACGTCCGGGTCGAGCGCGACGATGCCCTCGGGGCTGTACATCGGCCAGGCGTATTGGGCGTCCGCGGCGGCGTTCTTCGCGCCCGCCATGCGGATGAGCTCGTCGAGGAAGGTTCCGGGGCCGGCGGAGTAATCGCCGAACTCGCCGAACGACAGCGCGAAGTAGACGGTCGGGGCGTCGACGCCGCGGTCGATGGCCGAGAGCGCCGCGACCTGCTTGTCCGTGATCTCCTCGAGCAGCGGCCCGGGGTCGGCGCCGACGATCCGGGCGATCCGCGCGATTCCCGAGAGCACCTCGCCGTAGTCGTCCGGCTCGACGCACACGACCGTGAGCCCGAGCGATTCGAGCTTCTCGACGGCGTCGATCTGCAGCTTCGTCGAGGCGAACACGACGTCCGGCTGCGCAGCCGCGATCAATTCGACGTTCGGCCCGGAGTAGTCGCCCATCCTGGGGATTGCGGCGGCCTCCGCCGGGTAGTCGCTGTACGTGTCCGCGCCGACGACCTTGTCCCCGACGCCGAGCGCGTAAAGGATCTCCGTGTTCGCCGGCGTCAGCGAGACGATCCGCTCCGGCACCCTGTCGAGCGAGACCGCCCGCCCGAGCCCGTCGATCACCTCCGCCGCCGCGGCGCCCATCGCCAGCAGCAGCACCAGAAGCCAAACCAGTATCCTTCTCTTCACCGGGTCCTCCTTCTCGCGGCCCTCCGCCGCGAAAGCAATGTATCCATCCGCAAGGAGCGTCCGCCAAGGTCTCCTGACTCGGTTTCACATTCCGCGGTGAATTTGCCAATTCTCCGAATTGTCAAATTCAGTCGGCTTCGTCGACTTGAAATTCCTTCGGAATTTCAACCTTGCCGCCTTCCCATTCATTTTGAACAGTGGCATTTCGGCGCGGAATCCACCTTACAGTAGCGGGGGCTGTGCCGGTCTCGCACCGGCTTCCCTTGACGCGGACCGCGGATGAACCGCATCCAGTATACACATTTTTAGGAATCCGCGCAAGCGGGGAACCCGGCGGGAGTTCCCTGCGTCTTAATCGGTGTACAGGAAAGAGATGGGAGGGATCGGGGATGAAGAGGGTTGTGTGCGCGCTGATCGCGGTGCTTTTGCTGATGTCCGCGGCGGGCGCGGAGGTCTCGGGGAATCCGCTCGGGCTCCGGGCATTGGCGAAACTGACCGACGGGACGGAAAACGCGGCGGTGTCGCCGGTGAGCCTCGCGCTGGCGCTCTCGATGGCGCGCGAGGGCGCGGCGGGGGAGACGCTCGCGGAACTCGACGACCTGCTCGCGGGCGAACCGATCGACGTCAAAGCGCTCGTCCGCGCGGGGGTCAGGAGCGCCAACGCCGGGTTCGTGTCGCCGGACTACGCGCTGCTCGACGATTACATGGCGCGCGTCGACGCCAAGTGGTTCGAGATGGGCGGCGATGCGATGGGACAGGTCAACGCGTGGGTCGAGGACATGACCGACGGGCTGATCCCGCAGATACTCGACAACCCGCCGACCGACCTGACCGCGCTGTACCTCGTAAACGCCTTGGCGATGGACGAGGAGTGGCGGATTCCGTTCTGGGAGGGCGGCGGCTACGAGGATGTGTTCTTCGCGCCGTCGGGCGAAAAAACCGTCGACTACATGTACGTCGAAGGCGACTTCTTCTACAAGGAGTCGGGCGGCGCGCAGGTGATTCAGCTCCCGTACATGGACTCCTCGCTCGCGATGTACGTCGTGCTGCCGGAGGACGGCGGCGTGCCGGCGGTGCTCGCGGCGCTCTCGGAGCAGGGATTCTCGTACTTTGACGGCATGGACGACGCGCCGAAGGTGCACCTGTCGCTGCCGAAGTTCTCGATCGCCGAGGGCGGCTCGCTGCTCGACGCGCTGAAGGCGCTCGGCATGAAGATTTCGTGCTCGGAGGACTTTGCGGACTTCTCGCGGATGTGCGCGGAGCCGCTCTTCATCGCCGACGTGATCCAGAAGGTGCGCATCGACGCGGACGAGGCCGGCACGAAGGCCGCCGCCGCGACGGTCATCGAGATAATGCCCGCGATGGCAGCGCCGCCGCAGCTCGAGGAGGAGCCGATCGTGATGAAGGTGGACCGCCCGTTCGTCGCGGTCATCGCGGACGCCTCGACCGGGGCGATCGCGTTCGCGGCGGTCGTCGCGGAAATCTAGAGCGCCCTCTGCGCTGTTTGCAGCGCCCAGTTCCACACCGACAGCGCCCTTCGCTCGATCGCGGCGAGGGCGCTGTCGATTTTCATGAGCCGGAACACCCGCGCGCGCAGGAAGTCGATCGCCATGCACGCGGCGAATATGGCGAACACCGCGCCGAGCACCGCGAGCGGGAACACGAGCACGTGCATGCCCGCGAAGGGCGCGAACGTCCTCTCCCACCCGTCCCAGAGCATCGGCTGCATGTGGATCACGTACACGCCGAAGGTCAGCGGTGCGGCGAAGGAGATCGCCGCGCGCGCGGCCCTGTTCTTCGGCGAGAAGCCCCGGAGCAGATAAAACAGCGACAGCGCGATCAGCACGATCAGCGGCGAGATGTCGCGGATGAACAGCCCCCGGCCCGGCCTGCGGCCGAGGATCAGCTCGGCGGCCCACGCGATGACGTATTTGCTGACGGTCGACGCGGCGATCGCCCCGATGAGCAGCAGCGCGGACAGGCGGCGCGGCCACGGCCTTGCGTGCATCCGGACGTACGCGCCGACGATGTAGAGCACCCCGAGCCAGAGCACGTTGTGCCCGCGGTCGTTGATGCCGAACGTCTCGGAGAACGAGATCGTCGCAATCCCGCTGAACAGAAAGAGCAGCACCAGCGCGAGCGCGAGGTGCTGTTTCCGGTTGAGCGAGCGCAGCAGCCGGTTCAGAAACGGCGTGATAAAAAACAGCCCGAAGTACGCGGAAACGTACCACATCCGCTTGAAGGTGACCGGGAGCACCGCGGAGAGGAGCTCCCAGCTCGTCACCGCCCGGGGCGCCACGATCAGCCGGAGCCCGGTAAACAGGAGCCCGTAGAACAGAACCACCGACCAGAGTCGGAGCATGCGCATCAGATGGAACCGGGACCGGCACAGCATATAGCCCGTGGTGATCCCAAAGCAGTTGACCGAGCTCATGCACACGCTCTGCAGGACGACCGCGCCCGCGGAGTTTTCGGTCCCCCCCCACGCGGCGTCGAGCGCCCCGCCCTGGTTCAGCACGTGCGCGCCGATGACCATCAGCGCCGCGAGTACCCTGAGGAGGTCTATGCCGAGGTCGCGCTCCCTTTCGATCGTCGGCGTGCGCAACCGTGCCTCCGCCCGCCGACCCGAAAAACCTTCGGTTTTGCCGATTGTTTCCATGCGAACTCCTTTCCACCCTCTGCCAAACCCAACGGCCTTAATTATAACATAAAATGGCACAGACTGGAAGGAATGATTGCAGATTCATTAATAGATCATAAAAAATCCGCGTCAAAACGCGCGAAAACTATGGGAATCTGACAAAAAAGCCCCTCCCTATGCGGGAGGGGCGGAATGCCTGTCCGGTCACTTCTTCTGGTTCTTCTCCTTGATCGCGGCGTGCGCGGCGGCGAGGCGCGCGATCGGCACGCGGAACGGCGAGCAGCTCACGTAGTCGAGCCCGACGCGGTGGCAGAACTCGATCGACGACGGGTCGCCGCCGTGCTCGCCGCAGATGCCGAGCTTGATGTCCGGGCGGGTCTGGCGGCCGAGCGTCGCGGCCATCTCGACGAGCTTGCCGACGCCCGCCTGGTCGAGCCGCTCGAACGGGTCGGCCTCGAAGATCTTCTTCGCGTAGTACGACTCGAGGAACTTGCCGGCGTCGTCGCGCGAGAAGCCGTAGGTCATCTGCGTCAGGTCGTTCGTGCCGAACGAGAAGAACTCGGCCTCGGTCGCGATCTTGTCGGCGGTGACGGCCGCGCGCGGAATCTCGATCATCGTGCCGACCTTGTAGGAGAGCTGGACGCCCTTCTCGGCCATGACCTTGTCGGCGGTCTCGACGACGATCTTGCGGACGAACGCGAGCTCCTTCACGTCGCCGACGAGCGGGATCATGATCTCCGGATGGATGTCGAAGCCCTTCTCCTGCGAGACCTCGATCGCGGCCTCGATGACCGCGCGGGTCTGCATCTCGGCGATTTCGGGATAGGTGACGGGCAGGCGGCAGCCGCGGTGGCCGAGCATAGGGTTCAATTCGTGCAGCGCGTCGATCTTCGCCGAGACCGCGTCGGGCGTGGTGCCCAACTCCTTCGCGATCTCGACGATCTCCTCGACCATGTCCTTGCGGGGCAGGAACTCATGCAGCGGCGGGTCCAGATAGCGGATCGTGACCGGGCGCTCCTCCATGACCTCGTAGATGCCCTTGAAGTCGCCCTTCTGCATCGGCAGCAGCTTGTCCAGCGCGTGCCTGCGCTGCGCCTCGGTGTCGGCGAGGATCATCTCGCGGACGGCCGCGATGCGGTCGGGCGCGAAGAACATATGCTCGGTGCGCGTGAGGCCGATGCCCTCGGCGCCGTACCTGACGGCGACGGCGGCGTCGTGCGGCGTGTCGGCGTTCGTGCGGACCTTGAGCCTGCGGATCGAGTCCGCCCACTCAATCAGGGTCGCGAAGTCGCCGGAGACCTCGGCGTCCATCGTCGGGATCGCGCCCGCGTAGACCTTGCCGGTCGAGCCGTCGAGCGAGATGAACTCGCCCTCGTTGTAGGCCTTGCCCTTCGCGAACAGCTTCTTGTGCTCCTCGTCGACGCGGATGTCCGAGCAGCCGGCGACGCAGCAGGTGCCCATGCCGCGCGCGACGACCGCCGCGTGCGAGGTCATGCCGCCGCGTGAGGTCAAAATGCCCTCGGAGTGGTTCATGCCCTCAATGTCCTCGGGGGACGTCTCCTGGCGGACGAGTATGACCTTCTGCCCGGCCTTGGCGGCCTCGGTGGCCTCCTTGGCGGTGAAGTAAATCTGGCCGCAGGCCGCTCCCGGGGAGGCCGGAAGCCCGGTCGCGATCGCCTCGGCGGCCTTCAGAGCCTTCGGGACGAACGTCGGGTGGAGCACCGCGTCGAGCTGCTGCGCCTCGACCTTGAGCATCGCCTCTTCCTTCGTGAGCATGCCCTCGTTGACGAGGTCGACCGCGATCTTTAACGCCGCCGCGGCGGTGCGCTTGCCGTTTCGGGTCTGCAGCATATAGAGCTTGCCGCGCTCGATCGTATACTCCATGTCCTGCATGTCGCGGTAGTGCTTTTCGAGC
>ERZ747221.2867-NODE-2867-length-14611-cov-2.878629_pt1 | contig 14611 bp, 11 predicted proteins | sample MGYA00374949_ERZ747221 | MGnify/ENA primary metagenome ERZ747221 (study PRJEB28779, sample SAMN05720172) | bioreactor metagenome | isolation source: Anaerobic biogas reactor | place: USA:Washington, USA | collected 2015-08-08 ... | reverse complement strand
GTCCGGTGATCACTTCATATTCGTCCAGCATCCAGGCCATGATCTGCGGGTTGGTGTAGACGTCCGGAGCAGGAACGTCGATCTCCGGACCGATGACGTGTGCGATCTTGCGCATATACGCTCGGCTCAGTCGCTCTAACTCGGTTCGCGAAAGACTTCTCGGATCACAGACGACTCCGCCCTTCCCGCCCCCGAGGGGAATATCCACCAGCGCAGTCTTCCAGGTCATCCAGGCAGACAGAGCGCGCACAGTGTCGATCGTTTCGTCAGCGTGGAAGCGAATGCCGCCCTTGGCAGGGCCGCGGGCGGTGTTGTACTGGATGCGAAAACCCTTAAAGACCTCATAGGTGCCGTCATCCATCTGCACCGGAAGCGAAAATGCCACCTCCTGCATCGGCTCGCGCAGAAACGCGTGGAGATTGGGCGCCATGCCTAGCAGCTCGGCTGCCTCATCAAGCTGGCGTTGGGCGGTCTGAAAGGGATTGATGGGCGCGGACATACGACTCTCCTCATTTCGAATTGTGGGTTGAGTGTGGCGGCGTCTGACCGGTCATTGGTGGGACGCGGGGACAATGGGGGCGCGGAACCGCCGTTGCGCATGCAACGGCGGGGATCTGCTCTGACCTGCACCAGCAGCGCCCAGAATAGCACATGCACTCAGGAATGCGCAAGGGCAAAAAATGGCGTGAACCGCCGCGTCAGCGTGCCTGTTCGTGCTATAATGGCGAGGATTTCGTCTTGCGATGGAGAGGCGCATGCTTCAGCTCACGGATTACGATCGCGCGCTGCTGGAAGGCGAGCGCGGCCCGGGCGCACAGATGGCCATGCGCATCATCGTGCGCATGGCCGGCGTGTTCGGCGCAGAGCGGCTGCTGGATATCACCGCGGCACATATCGACAGCACGATCTTCATGGGTGATGCCACGCTCGAATACGCGGAACGGCTGGCCGGCCTGGGTGCGAGGGTCGCTGTCCCATCCACGACCAACGTCAGCGGGGTAGATGAGCATGGCTGGACCGAGTGGCCGGTCCCGCCCGATTGGGCTGAGAAGGCGCGACGCCAGATGGACGCGTACCGGCGCATGGGTTGCATCCCCTGCTTCACCTGTGCCCCCTACCAGAGCGAGCCTCGCCCCGCCTTCGGCCAGCAGATCGCGTGGGGCGAGTCGAATGCCATCGCGTTCGCCAACTCAGTCCTCGGCGCGCGCACGGAACGTTATCCCGATCTGCTCGACATCTGCGCGGCCATCACGGGTCGGGTCCCCGCGGCCGGTCTGCACCTGACCGAAAACCGCGCCGGGCAGATCCTCATCCGTCTCGACGGCATCCCCAAGGCCCTGCAGGCCGACGACAGCTTCTACCCCGTGCTGGGCCACCTGACCGGCAAACTTGCAGGCGAGCACATTCCAGTGATCGAAGGAATCACCGTGCAAGCCACGGAGGATCAGCTCAAGGCACTTGGCGCTGCCGCCGCATCATCGGGCGCGGTTGCGCTGTTTCACGTAGTCGGTGTGACACCCGAAGCGCCGACCCTGGAGGCAGCACTCCAGGGCCGAGCGCCTCTCTCGTCGATCGCTGTGGGCATGCCCCAGCTGCGCGCTGCACGGCTAGAACTGACCACTGCAGCAGGTGATGGACTGGATATGGTCCTCCTCGGCAGCCCTCACTTCTCGCTGGCCGAGTTCCGGCAGCTCGCCCCTCTCCTCGTCGGACAGGTCCGGCGCCCGCGCGTGCGCTTCCTGGTCACCACCAGTCGGGCCGTCGCCGCGCTGGCTGAGCGCGGCGGGCTGTTGGAGCCTCTGCGGCGCTTCGGTGGGCAGATTACGGTGGACACGTGTCCGCTGGCCTCGCCGATGCTCCCGCCAGAAATCCGCACGCTGATGACGAATTCGGCCAAGTACGCGTACTATGCACCGGGGTTGCTGAACACTCAGGTGGTCTACGGCAGCCTGGCCGATTGCGTACGCTCGGCCGCGGCAGGCCGCGTGGTGAGGGATGAGAGGCTATGGAGCGATTGATGCAGGGACGGGTGCTTGTGGCGGGAGAGGCGTCAGCGCAGCTTCTCTACAGCGATGCACCTCTGAGCTTCTGGGGTGGCTACGATGCCGCCACCGGCGAGATCATCGACCGGCGGCACCCGCTCTCCGGCCAGATTGCAGCAGCCCGGGTGCTGGCGATACCCTTCACCAAGGGTTCCAGCACGACCACTGCGGTCTTTCTGGAGGCCGTGCGCGCGGGCGCAGCACCGGCAGCGGTCCTCACTGCTACACCGGATGCCTTCCTCAGCCTGGCATCCATCGTAGCAGACGAGATGTACGGCCGTCCCGTGCCGGTGATCGCGCTCGCAGCAGAGGACTTCGCCAGCCTGGCGGAGGGCGGGATCGCGACCATCCGGGGGGATGGAATGGTGATCGTAGAGTGATGAGCACCCCGTCCTCTGCTTCCTTTGGCGTATCACGGCTGCCTCCGACGATCGAAGACGTACGCCGCATTGTGGCTGTGTCCGATCCGGTCGTTCGCAACCTGCAGATCACCCAGGCCTATCATGACCTCTCTACAGCGATGGCGCGGTTGACCGGTGTAGGCGCGAACTGGTGTACGGTGGCCACGTGGGCGTCCAGGCAGGCCGGACAAAGCATCCGCCGGGAGGACTTGCTTGCCGCACTCGAGCGGGTGCTCCTGGAGACACCCGAGGCCCAAGCGAACATCGACTCCATGCTGGAAGCCAGCATCGCGATCAACGGCCCGCAGCCGGAGAGCTTCTTTGGCGCGCTCGATACCCTCTGGAAGGCAGTGGACCCGGCAGCGGCTTTTCGACGGACCAGCGACGCCTGGAGCCGCTGATCCAGGCGCGCGATCAGCTGGCCGAAGAGATTCAGTGGGCGGGGCGCCGGGTCATTACGGCAACGCTGATGACGCTGGAGCTGCCCACCGGCGAGGTGCTGAAGCTGGATCAGGAGCTCCCGGGCAGGCATCCCGGTGTCCTGAAGACCGTCGATCACCCGCAGTTGTCTGCGTTTCTGACGCAGATCATGGCAGGCGCGGGTCAAGGCGCCCGCGTCGCGGACTGGGGCAACCTCGCCGAGCGTATGCGCTTCATTGCAGGTCTCTTCCGCACATACCACGTGGCGCCCGCCTTGTTCGATCCGCCTTTTGATGCCGGGCAGGTTGCCGTAATCCGCTCAGGTGGACGGCCGGAGGGCAGGCTGTAGGGCATCGACGAAGGCCACCTGGCCCATGCCAGAGGCCATCTCGCTAGGCCGCCTCGGCGGCCGGCGCCGCAGCCCCTACTGGCTCCTGCGTCGCCTGCCCCAACAGGGCCGGCACGGGCAACGGCGGATCGGGATGGAGGATCAGCCGGCGGTAGGCGAAGATCGCCAGCCCTGCCACCAGGATGCCCCCCAGCACTCCGGGCGCCCACGCCCCTAACGCGCCCAGCAGCCAGCCGCCCACCGAGGGAGCAATCACGCGCGACATGCTCTCGAAAGCGCTGGATGTGCCCAGCGCGTCGCCCATCTCCTGTGGCAGCACCGCCCAGCTTGTTGCGCTGCCGATGACCGTGTTCAGCACGCCGGTGGAAAATGCCATCGGGATCATCACCAAGAGAAGGACCGGCATGCTCGCGGTGAGCGCCCACCCGAACATGCCAAGGGAAAGCATCGCGATCCCCCAAAACATGAGCTGGGCATTGGGAAAACGCCTGGTGAGGGGACCGATCAGCCCCACCTGTGCAACGATCGACAACAGGCCATTGTAGGCCATGACATACGAGGTGACCTGCGCGCTCAGCCCCAGGCGATCCTTGGCCCACAGCGTGAACAGGGCCATGAACAATGACATTGCGAGCGACACAAATAGGCGAATGGTCAGCAGTGGCCCGAGACGCGGCGCTCCCAGCTTTCTCATCATCGCGGGCAAGTTGATCAACGACGTCTTCCTCTGCCCCTCTTGCCGCATCAACTCCGCCTTGCGTGCTGCGGTCAGCGATTCCGGCAGCAGGAACAGGATCGTTCCCAGGTTCAGCAGGGCCATGCCGGCCGCGGCAAACGCTGGGACCGCGAAGCCCCACTGGCTGAGCACGCCACCCATCACCGGGCCCACGATGAAGCCCAAACCAAACGCTGCGCCGATCATGCCCATCCCCTGGGTGCGACTGCTTTCGTCCGTGATATCGGCGATATAAGCCTGGGCAACCGTGATCATGCCTCCGAAAAGCCCGCTGATGATGCGCGAGAGGAACATCACGCCCAGGATCACGCTGTTTTGCAGTGCAGGGGTCGGATCGGCGCTGAACACAGCAGCCAGCGCCTTGCCGAGAGGCTCGGCCAGGCCCAGCAGGCCAAAGCCGAACGCAGTGCCCGCCATGCTGACGACAAGAATGGGACGGCGGCCGGTGCGGTCGGACATGCGTCCCAGGATCGGCGCGCCGATGAACTGGGCGGCCGCGTAGGCCGCCACGAGGAAACCCACCACGGAGGAACTGGCGCCGTATTTGCCGGCGAAGAACGGCATCAGCGGCATGATGAGGCCGAAGCCGAGCATGACAATGAAGACAACGAGGAAGATATTGACTAGCTGAGTACGCTGCACGGAGAACCTCCGGTGGCGGGCTTAGTCCGCAGGGGACAAACCGGCCAGGGCGCTGACGATCAGATCGACTGCCTGCGCGGGCGAAAACCTGGCCATATTGATGACCAGGTCATAATGCGCCGGGTCGCGCCGGTCAATGCCAAAGTGGCGCTGGACGAAGTCGTGCGAAGCAACATCCCGCTTCGTCACGATCTCGGCCGCTGCTTCGATGGTTAGCCCTGCCCGTTGGGCATGGCGCCGGACCCGCTCTTCCTTCGGTGCAGTCAACCGTACGTGCAACGCATTGGGTGATCCCCCAAGCACGGCCTGCCCGCCGCGGCCGATGATGACAACGTTTCCCTCATCGTAGGCAGCCCGAATCAGGTACTTGATCCGCTCAACCGTCAGCTTCTCCTGCTGCTCAGCTGCCGCAGCCGCCGCCCAGGTGTCAGGATCAGCGTACGGGGCAGCATAGTTGCCGAAAAGCCGCTCGACCAGCGTCTTGGCGCGCCGCTTTTCATCCGGCAGGTCTTCCACCAAATCGGGCGCCAGGCCCGACTGCGCGGCCAGACCCAGCATCAGGTTCTTGTCGAAGTAACGGTATCCCAGCCGGTCGCAAAGCAATTGCGCGACCGTGTCGCCGTGACTGCCGAACTGCCGCGAAATGGTGATGGTTGCCATGGTCTGCCCCTTTGGATGATTGCAGGCGGTGATGCGCTTATTATCGCATCTCCGCAGGGGCGCGTCAAAGGGGCATGACAGCGGTCTCTGCCCCTGCGTCCCGCGTCACCCCCGCGCACGATGTAAGTGATACCTATCACATGACACGGGTCATGGACATAAATTTTGAATTTGTGTACAATGCGTTGCAGGATAGAAGAACCGGCCGCACGGCCGTCCGATCGGTGCGCATTTCCCCGCGCCTTGAGTTGAAGTAATGATATCAGCAAGCAGAGGAGATCCGAGTATGAGCACAGAGACCGCCCAGGAGACCGCTTCGTTCCCGTGGATGGACAAGTCCCTGTCCCCACGTGAGCGCGCCGAAAAGCTCGTTGCCGCTATGACCCTGGACCAGAAGATCCAGCAGTTGCACGGCAACATGGAGACGATCGACATCTACGGCTTGTCCGCCAAGGCTACGACGAAGGAAGAGATGGACCGGCTCGCCGCCCAGATCCGCATCGAACGTCACGTCAAGGCCATAGAGGAACTCGGCATCCCGCGCTTCCGCATCACCAACGGCCCCGTCGGCGTCGGCATGGGCGACGGGACTCCCAGCCCGCCTGCGACGAGCCTGCCGATGACGATCGCGCTGGCCGCGGGCTTCGACCCTGAGCTGGCTTACCGCTATGGCGACCTGATCGGTTCGGAAACCGCAACGCTGGGCCAGCACGTGCTCGAGGGTCCCGGCGTGTGCATCGAGCGCACCGCGATCGCGGGCCGCAATTTCGAGTACTTCTCAGAGGACCCCTACCTGTCGGGCGTGATGGGCGTCGAAGTGACCAACGCCATCCAGGCCCACGACATCATCGCCATGGCCAAGCACTACGTGGTCAATGACCAGGAGTACGAGCGTTTCCGCACCAGTGTCGAGGTCGACGAGCACGTGCTGCGCGAGCTCTACCTGCTGCCGTACGAGATGGTGGTCAAGGATGCCAAGATTGCGGCCATCATGAGCGCGTACAACCGGGTGCGCGGCGTCTATGCCACCGAGTACCGCTACACCCTCCACGACATCCTGCGCGACGAATGGGGCTTCGAGGGCTACGTGCAGTCCGACTTCTGGTCTTGCCGCTCGTGCGCCGCGTCGCTCAACGCGGGCTTGGACCATGAGATGCCCGACGCCAAGTGGCTCAACGAGACCAACGTCAAGAATGCACTTTATGACCACAGCCTCGAGATCGAGACGGTCGACCGGGCACTGGTGCGTCGCTTCACGCAGATGTTCCGCTTCGGCCAGTTCGAGCGGCCATACAACCCGGGTGTCATCGACGCCAAGGGCCACGGCGCTATCGCCCGCCAGATCGGCGAGCAGCTCGCCGTGCTGCTGAAGAACGAGGGCGGGATCCTGCCACTGGACCCAAAGACAGCCGGCAAGGTCCTCATCGTCGGCCAGGCCGAGTATGTCGATGACGCCTGCCAGGGCGGCGGCGGCTCCTCGAAGGTGACCCCGCTGTATACGGTCCCGCCGGTCGAAGGCATGCAGGACGTGCTGGCTCAACTCGGCTCGGATGCCACCGTCAGCAAAGTCACCGTCGCTCGCGACCTGTCGAACCTGGAGGAGGCCAAGTCCGCCGTCAAGAAGGCTGACACTGTCATCCTTATGGCCGGCGTCGTCGCCACCGAGGGGATCGACCGACCGAGTGGGGACATGTTCGACGACCAGAACAGCATGCTCGACGAGCTGCTTGGACTCAACGCCAGAACCGTGGTTGTGCTGAAGGACAGTTCCCCGGTACTCATGCCTTGGATCGACAAGGCGCCTACCATCCTGGAGGCCTGGAACCAGGGCACGGAGGACGGCCACGTCGTCGCGGACCTGGTGTTCGGCCTCGTCAACCCGTCCGGCAAGGTGCCGACCACTTATCCGGCATCCGAGAAGGACACCCTCTACCACAACAACCCGGTCCGCTACCCAGGCACGGACGAGGGCGGCGGCTTCCCGGTGATCCGCTACACCGAGGGCCTGCAGGTCGGCTACCGCTGGTTCCAGTCTCAGGGGATCAAGCCGCTCTTCCCGTTCGGCTTCGGCCTGTCGTACACCACATTTGAGTTGTCCGATCTGTCCGTATCGGGCACTGAGAATGACGGCACGCAACCGAGCACGGTGGCGTTCACGGTGACCAACACCGGGAAGGTCGCCGGCGCGGAAGTCGGGCAGGTCTACCTGGGCATCCCCGTCAAAGGCCAGCCGCCGAAGCGTCTCGTCGGCTTCAAGAAGGTCCACCTCGAGCCGGGTGAGTCGCAGCGGGTCAGCATTGTCATCGACCCGGCGGCAACCAATCACCCGCTTTCCGTGTGGGACTACTGCGTGCATGGCTTCGTCGTGAAGCCTGGCGAGTACACGGTGTACGCCGGCAACTCCAGCGAGAACACGCCGCTCACCGCGACCGTGACCGTAAGGTAGCACCAACTCACCAGACGTGGGGACCGCCGTCCTTCCCCGTGGGAGACGGCGGTCCTTTATTAGGAGCTGGAGCGACACGTGATTCGAATCGACGGCGCCCACTTCAAAGACGAGCACGGCCGCACCCTGATGTTGCGCGGGATCAACCTGGGGGGCAGCAGCAAGGTGCCCTGGCCCAACGGCGCGACGCACCTCAGCGAGGGGTTCTTCGACCATCGCGACGTCTCCTTTGTGGGGCGGCCGTTCCCCCTGGATGAGGCCGGTGAGCACCTGGAGCGGCTCAGCGCGTGGGGTCTCACCTTCCTGCGCCTCCTGGTGCCGTGGGAGGCGATCGAACACGCCGGGCCGGGTATCTACGATGAAGCTTATCTCGATTATGTCTACTCTGTAGCCCATAAGGCCGCAGAGCACGGTCTCAGCCTCGTCATCGACCCGCACCAGGACGTCTGGAGCCGGTTCTCGGGCGGAGATGGCGCGCCCGGTTGGACGTTGGAGGCGGTCGGGTTCGACCTGACAGCCTTTGCGGAGACCGGCGCGGCCATCCTCCATGCGATCCACGGCGACCCCTTCCCAAAGATGATCTGGCCGACCAATGGGAGCAAGCTGGCCGCGGCCACCATGTTCTCCCTTTTCTTCGGCGGGGATGACTTTGCACCGCAGACCCGTGTCGATGGTGAGCCGGTCCAGCAATTCCTGCAGCGCCACTACCTCGCGGCCTTCCAGCAGGTGGCCCTGCGTCTCCGAGGGCTTCCCAACGTGGTCGGGTACGATATGCTGAACGAGCCGCTGCCAGGCTTCATCGGCTGGCGAGACTTGAACTCAATGGAGGACGCACTCACCCTGGGCCCCTGCCCCACTCCTTTCCAGGCGATGCTGTTGGGCGCAGGCATGCCCCAGGAAGTGGCTGTGTGGAAGCTGGGGACGGTCAGCTTCAGGCGGGCCGGGACGCGACTGGTGAACAGCGCCCGGCGCCGCGCCTGGCGGGAAGGCTGTGACTGCATGTGGCGGCAGAACGGCGTGTGGGACCTCGATGCCGCAGGCGCGCCGCGACTCCTGCGCCCGCACCACTTCTCAGAGGTGCGCGGGGCCCGGGTTGACTTCGGACGGGATTACCTGCAGCCGTTTGCCCGGCGTTTCGCCGCGGCAATCCGCGCGGTCGATTCCCGGGCGCTGATTTTTCTCGAGCCTGAGCCTGGCCACCTGGAGCCGCCGTGGAGCGCGGAAGACACCGGGGGCGTCGCCTTTGCACCGCACTGGTATGACGGCCATGTGCTGATGTCGAAGCACTTCAGCTCGGTTCTGGCCGCCAATGCCCACACCCGAAAGCCGATCTTCCTGCCCGGGCCCATCCGCAGATCGTTTGCGCAGCAGTTGGCTAACCTCAGGCAAGGCGGGGAACGCGCCGGCATGCCGGTTCTGCTGGCTGAATTCGGCATCCCGTTCGACCTCGCCCATGGCCGCGCATATCGCACCGGCGACTTCGGGGCGCAGATCAAGGCCCTGGATCGCTCCTTCCGCGCGGTCGAGGACAATCTGTTGAGTTGCGCGCTCTGGACCTACACGGCAGACAACACAAACGCCCGCGGGGATGGCTGGAACGGGGAGGACTTCTCGATCTTCAGCCGGGACCAGCAGGATGAACCCGGCGACATGGACTCCGGCGGCCGCGCGCTGCGGGCAATCGTGCGTCCCTACGGGCGAGCGATCGCAGGGGAGCCGCTCCGGCTATCATTCGACATGCGGCGCCGCGTTTTCGAGTTCGAATTTCGCCACGATCCCGCCGTGACCTGCCCGACGGAGATCTTTGTTCCCCACCTCCAATACGGGCAAGGGTTCCGGGTTGAGGTGAGCGATGGGTCGGTCGAAATCGACCGGCCGCGGCAGCTGGTGATTTACCGCCACGACGCCGGGCTTGGGGAGCACTGGGTGCGGATCACTCCCGCCGGAGCCTATTGAGCACGCCGTCATCGAAGGGGTTGCGCCCGGCGCGCAGCTCGCTGATCCACTCGCGCACCCGGCCCACTTCTTTTTCCAACAAGGGCGGCTTCAGAGCAGCCAGGTAGGCCTCCAGATCCTCCGCGGCCAGGACATACTCTTCCGTGAGGGCATAGGCAATCGCGCGGCCATGCCGCGCAGGCCCGCTGTCCGCCGCGGAGAGCGCCTGCTCGCACCACGGCAGCGCGTCTTCGGGCCGTCCCTGCACGGCATGGGCCCAACAAAGCGACTCCAACGCCCCAGGATGACCGGGTTTCAGCACCAGCACCCGCTCGAAGTCGTCCTCCCAGCCCAACTCGTCCGTCCGCAGTCTGGCCAACCCGCGGTTGAGCAGGGCCTCAACCGAATCGGGCATAAGCTTCAGCGCCCGGTTGAGGTCGATGAGAGCCTGCCTCGCATGGTCGTTCCCGCCGAGCAGGAGATGAGCCGTGCCGCGGTTGGTCAGCGCCTCCGCTGCGTCGGGATAAGCCACAAGATAGCGCGTCAGGTCTGCAAGCGCGAGGTCGACATCTCCCGCTCCCTGCCGCTTCAGGCAAGCGACAGCGCGGTTGTGAGATGCGGCGACCAGGTCTGGCCGGAGCGCCAGGGCCCCTCCATAGGCCCCGATGGCGGCATCCAGATCGGGCGGCTCCTTCTGCTGAGCCGCGAGGCCTGTCAGAAAGTACAGCGTGACCCTGGCGGCATCGTCCTCGACCGGATGGCTTGCGGCTTGCGCCAGCAATGCGACCGCCACCTCCGGCCGTCTCCGATCGATGAGCACCTGCGAGAGATTGAGGAGGGCCAGAAAGCGCGTGTCCTCGGGCAGGTCCGAGTTGATGACCGCGGACAGGTCGTCCGTCGTCGAAAGCAGCTTCTCGAGCGGAGCCGTCTCGCGCACTTCGCCGCCGTCGGACACGGTAAATCGTGCGAGAACGCGGCCGCTGTCATATTCGCCCCAGATCACCAGCGCGGCTCGGGAGCGAGCGGCCACTTCATCCGCGACATCCTGCGTCCGAATCGGGTCGGGCCATTCCGCCACGCGCACGTTCGACAGGCGCGCGGCCGTGATCTCGCGCTCCAGCGCCTGCCTGATGCGGCCGGGTATGTTGTACCCCTGGCTGCCGCCGGTGTAGTTGACGAAGTGGCCAACCACGATCAGGGTCTCATCCCCCTGGCTGACTGGGTAGACCGCGCGCGGACGAAATAGAAGCCAGGCAGTCAATGCACCGAGCAGCACCAGGCCAAGCACCAGAAGGAGGCGGAGACGCGTTTGCGCCGGTGCAGGTGCAGCCAGCATTGGGGCCATCACGTGCTCTGCGTGATCCTCAGCGGCGTCGCCCACGGCGCCGGTCATGTCACTCCCGGCATCCAGGGTGAGTGAAGCCGGCAGCCGGGACGGGGCGGCCACGACGGGCGGGAAGCCGGCGGCCAACAGGAACTCGTCCCGCTCCTCATCCGAGAGCCGCAATTTGCCCGCCAGCCGCACCACATCCTCTGCCGAGCGCGGCCGCGCAACCGTGCCCTCCTTCCAACGGAAGATCGTCTGTCTCCGAACGCCCACTGCGCGCGCAAGCTCGGCGTCGCTGACGCCGGTGCGCTCGGCATACTCTCGGAGAAGCTCGGCAAAAGTGCGCATGATCGCCTCGGAGGCGTGTTGCGTCCTTTGTTACATCCAATGTGACACTACTGGTGCTTGAAGTGTCCTCGCATTGCGGTATGAATGAGGCACAAAGGACGATTTCAGTCTAGCCCAAGTGTCTCAGGAGGACAAAATGAAAATGCTCCGACTCGTTCTATGGACGACCGGTCTGGTCCTGACCTTGCTTTCGGGGGGATGTGCGGCCCCGATGGATGCCTCGAAATCGCTGAGCCGCTCGGTCATTCGCAGCGGCGGCATTGTCGACGCCGATCAAGTCCGCGTTGCAGAGTACCTTAACTACTACGAACAGCGCTTCCCTGAACCCATCACAACAACGCTAGGGCTCGACCTGCGGCTGGGCAACGGCTCCGCGCCGGCTGCAGGGGGCGATGCATGGCTGCAGATCGGCGTGCAGGCGAAATCTGCCCGGCCGGAGGAGATCGCGCCGCTCACCTTGGCGCTCGTCATCGATTGCAGCGGTTCCATGGCGGATGCGGGCAAGATGGACTGGGTGAAGCGATCACTCCACGTCTTCCTGAACAGCCTGGCTGCCAACGACCAGGTGACCCTTATCGGCTACAGCGATGATGCCTGGCGCATCGAGTCGATGCGGACAGTGGGCGATGGCGCCTGGATTGCCGCGGCCATCGATCGGCTGGAGCCCACCGCATCGACGAATCTGTACTCGGGGCTGATGCTTGGACTCCGCGAGGTCGACCGGCGTTACGATCCTGCGCGCAATAACCGGGTCATCCTGTTGACGGATGGCATCGCCAATGTAGGGGTGACCGATCCGCAGGCCATCGCTGCGGATGCCAGGGTCTACAACGATCGTGGCATCTACCTGGCGACGATTGGACTCGGTCACGACGTCAATGACGCGCTCCTGTCCGAATTGGCGATCCAGGGCAAAGGTCCCTATCACTTTATCGACTCTGCCCAAGAGATGGACAAGGTATTCCGCAAGGATGCATTGGGCCTGATGGCCAAGGTTGCCGCGAACGTGTCGGTGTCCATCCGTCCCGCGCCTGGTGTACAGATCATGGATGTGACTGGCTTCGAAGGCACGCTCCCCTCAGGCCCGGTGCAGGTCAGCCTGCGCGATCTGGCGCCGGCTGACAACCAGGTCCTGCTTGTGCGCCTCAGGCTCGCGCCGGATGCGCCGGGCCAGATGCCCCTTGTAGCCGTGGAGCTGAGCTATGACAATCTGAATGCCAGCAGGCGTGAGGTTCTGGCCTCGGACACACAGATATTTCGGGCCCATGTGTCTGCCTACGACCCGCTCCTGGATGCCGAGGTTTTGCGCAACGTCACGATTCAGCGCTCCGCAGAGGGTTTGAAGGAGATCAGCCGGCTGGCGGACGAGCAGCGCTACGTCGACGCGTGGCGCCTCGCGCACGATCTGGAAGAGGCGCTGCGCCGGGTTGCGGAGTTGACCGGCGACGAGCAGATGGTGAACGACGCGGAGATGATGGTGCGTTACCAACACACCCTGGCTCAATGGATGCCCGAGGAGCCACGGAGCGACCGGGAACGGTCACAGCCCACACGTTTCTACCGCGGGGGTGCTGCGACGCCGCCTGTCATCGAAATCAAATAGCTTACACCGCAGGAGTCCCAATCCACGGAGTGAGACCTCACCTCACTCCGTGGTTTCTGCCACGGGAAAGTAACACACGCCGGCGGTGCCGGGTCCGGAGTGGACGCCCAGAGCCGGGGAAAGCTCGGCAACCAATGACTCGACGCAGGTCAGCCGCGCTTCGAACATCGCCTTGAGCTTCTCGGCCTCTTCCGCGGCCGCAGCGTGCACATACGCGATCTTGATCCTGCCCATCTTGCCCGCGGCTTCCTCCACCATCTCGACCATCTTCTCGTAGGCGGCACGACGGCTGCGCACCTTGCCCAGCGGCACAATGACGCCATCTTCCATTCCGATCAGGGGCTTGATATTCAGGAGCGAGCCGACCAGGTGCGTGGCCTTGCCGATCCGCCCGCCCATATGGAGGTACTTGAGCGTGTCTGCAGTCTGGATCATCCGGGTGACCGGCATCATGCGCTTCACAAGTGCCACGATGTCGGGCAGCGACTTGCCGGCCAGCGCCGCGCGGGCCGCCTCGATCACCATCCAACCCTGGCACATCGCGACGTTAAGGGTGTCGATCACCTCGATGCGCAGGTCGGGCACGGCATCGACAAGCATCTGGCGTGCGATGAGCGCCGCCTGGTAGGCCCCGCTGCCCTTGGATGTGATGTGAATGCTGGCAATCTCACGCACACCTTCGTTGGCCAACTGCCGGTAGATCTCCAGGTAATCGCCGGCACTGGGGTTAGCGGTCTTGGGCAGCTCGGCCGCAGTGCGCAGCCATTCGTAGAAAATGGCCCCCGGTGCAGTGACCAGATCCCGCAACACCACCTTCCCCTGGTGGATGTAGTAGGGCGCCCAACGGATGTCGAGCGCATCGAGCAGGGGCTGCGGGATACTGGCTACACTGTCGGTGACGATGGCTACTTTGGACATACTCGCCTCCCTGGCAGACACGCAGCATTGTGTGCATGCGTGTCCTTCGAAACCGCTCCTGAGGAAAGTTTACTACAGCCTGGCCCGAAGCGCCACAATAAGCTACGTACATCATCGTGAGTTCGATGGAAGGAGGGCCTGGTGAGTCGCTGCCTGCGTCCGGTGAAGGGGGCATCCATTGGCATCGGCTCGGCAGCACAGCGGGGACAAGGGGAGATGCTTACTCGCGACCCGCGGGCGCTATGCCATCCGTAGAACCCTGAACATCATTGGCGTGTGCGTGGGCTTGTTCTGGTCCGCCACCTTCGTCCGTCCATTCTCTATCGTCAGTGGCGCTGCCCGTCTGGCGCTGCAGAAACCGTAGAAGTGCATCGAAGTCCGCAAAACCATGGCACTCGCCGGTGTGTGCGTCCTGAAGGGAAGCACGCCACACCGGCGAGCAGGGGTTGCCGCTCTGCCACAAGCGCAGCAGGTATGCCAGGTAGCGCGGTCTCCGAAGGTTCATGGTCAGCTCACCGCGCAAGTATCGCCACTGGTCTTTCGCTTATCGATCGGTATGTGCGCATTACTTCGCGCGCGGCAACTTCTTGCCCGCCAGAGATTCCTTGCGATCGGCGCAGGCGTCATCCTCTCGATGATCTGCGATCTGCGGGTTGTGGCCCCCGAGGCGTACTTTCAGTTCCCGGTCGCGAAATACGGTTTGGCGCTGGACAACTGGAGCATCCGACGATTGACTTCGCTGGTCGGCGCCGGTCGTGCGCGGGGGATGCTGCTGGCTGCCGAA
>ERZ747221.2865-NODE-2865-length-14624-cov-3.268646_pt1 | contig 14624 bp, 7 predicted proteins | sample MGYA00374949_ERZ747221 | MGnify/ENA primary metagenome ERZ747221 (study PRJEB28779, sample SAMN05720172) | bioreactor metagenome | isolation source: Anaerobic biogas reactor | place: USA:Washington, USA | collected 2015-08-08 ... | reverse complement strand
GGAAGGGCTGGAATTCAAAGTGATGAAGAACTTCAGCCACTGGGTCATTGCCGTGCCCCAGGATGGGGTGTACCAAGTGGAAGTCTACAACCTGGAAGGCCACCGCCTGCACAGCGAGCGCGTGGAGAATACCCTGAGCATTCCCGCCCCTGAAGGGGCAGTGGTCATTCGCGTCACCGATGGATTTGAACGATCGGCAAGCCAGGTGGTCATGTAGGAAGTAGAAAGTAAGAAGTAAAAAGTAGGAAGTAAGAAGGAAACCTTAAACCTGAAACCTGAAACTATGAAGATTATCGCCTACGTCCTCGCTTATAACGAACGCCGTCTCATGCCGTGGTTTCACCGCTGGATGAAACACCAGGGCATTGAGTTGTTTGTCCTGGATAACCTAAGCACCGATGGCACCACCCAATACCTGCAGGAGCAGGGAATCAGGCACCGCATGGTGGACACCGGCGGGGCCTTCGACCTCGACCGATCCGGCGCTGAGCGAGGCGGTGTCGCTGCCCTCCGAGCCGGTGATCGTGATCGTGTCGTTGCCATCGTCGGCGTCGATGCGAATCTCGGTGACCCGTGGCGACAGCAGCAGCAGACTGCCCAGGCTGAACTTGGCGTAGACGCTCTTGGCTCGCAGGATCGTGTCGTCGTAGAACAGGTCTTCTCGCTCGGGACGAATGACCATGCCGTCGATGGAGACGGACGCATTGCGGGAAAAGTTGAACGCCCCCATCTCGATCCGCGTGCTGGTCAGCCGGCTGATCTCCGCGGCGGCAATGCCGGGCAGCGCCCGGGCCACCCACACCCCCAGGATGACCGTCGCACCCAGGAGGATGGCCAGCAGGGCTGCCAGACGCACGAGGACCCGGCGACGCCAGCCCTGCTTGGTGAAATCCGCGTCACTGCCTGAACGTAAGGATCGTGCCATGAGAAACCACGCACTCTTCGAACCGCAATGCTATCGCAATCGCCGAATCGCCTTGTCGGAAATATCGCGCCGGCAGCAGGCCCCTTCGAAGGCGATACAATCGACGGCCTCATACGCCCGCGTCTTGGCGGCCGCGATATCCTGCCCGAGAGCCGTCACGCCCAGGACGCGTCCGCCGCTGGTGACCACGTGCCCGTCCTGCTGCTTCGTCCCGGCGTGAAAAACGACCACATCGGCCAACGATTCGGCTTGCGCGATTCCGCTGATGATCTTGCCCTTCTCGTAGGCGTCGGGATACCCTCCCGATGCCATGACAACGCACACGGCCGGACGCGGGTCCCACTGGAGACGGATCTGGTCCAGCCGCCCATCGCACACCGCCAGGAACACCTCCAGCAGATCGCTCTGGAGCCTCATCAGAATCGGCTGCGTCTCCGGATCCCCGAAGCGCACATTGAACTCGAGAACGCGGGGGCCCCCGCTGGTCATCATCAAGCCGGCGTAGAGAACCCCTCTGTAGGGCGTGCCGTTTCGATTCATCGCATCGACGATGGGCACGAGAATCTCTCGCGAAATCCAGCTCATCGTCTCATCGGTGACCACCGGCGCGGGGCTGTAGGCCCCCATCCCACCGGTGTTGGGTCCCGTGTCGTCGTCGCCGATCGGCTTGTGATCCTGCGACGATTCCATCAGATAGATGTTGCGCCCGTCGACGAAGGCCAGGATCGACGCCTCTTCCCCCAGAAGCTTGTCCTCCACGATCACACGGTCGCCGGCGGCGCCGAAGATCCGGTCCACCATGATCCGCTCGGCCGCCAGGATGCCGTCGGATGGTTCGTCGCACACAATGACGCCTTTGCCCTTGGCCAGTCCCGCCGCCTTGATCACCACGGGCTCGTCGCGGCTGGCAATGTACGCCTTCGCATCGCTGAAGCGATCGAAGACGTGTGACTCGGCCGTGCTGACCGCGCTGGCGCGCATCATCTGCTTGGCGAAGGCCTTGTCGGCCTCCAATTGCGCCGCCGCACCGCTGGGACCGAATGCCTTGATGCCGGCCGCCTCCATCGCATCGACGATCCCGCCGGCCAGCGGATCTTCGGGACCGACGACGACCAGACCGATCTTCTGCGTCCGCGCGAAGTCCACCAGGGCCGCGATGTCGTTGTCCTCGATGGCGATATTCTGGCCGCAGAGGGCCGTCCCGGCATTGCCCGGCGCGATGTAGAGTTTGCCGAGTTGCTTGGATTGTTTCAGCTTCCAGGCGATCGCATGTTCGCGTCCCCCGCTGCCGACCAGCAGTACGTCCATTCTTCTACCTCAACTGTCATCCTGAATCCGGCGGCAATCGTAGCCGAGCACGCTGCCTGTCGCCCGCCCCGGCCGATCATGGTGGTCTACTCTACCAGAGACCTGCCGCGTGCTCAAGGCGATTGTTTCTCATCGGACACGCTCGGGGATCCACAGGGGGCCGGAGCGAAGCGGAGTGGGAGACGGGGCGTCGCGCACGGGGGCACTCCGGCCGGTGCAGCGTCACACCCGCACCGGGCCCACCCGGGCGTCGGCCGGCTGGTCGATCCGTAACAGAGGCGCAGGCCCACCGAGGCGTGCAGGCTACGGCACGGCGTACCAGGCAACGCCCTCGTAGTACCAGACGTCGCTCGGGAACTGGCGGAGCCTCGCCACTTCGGTTTCGCTCGGGGTGTAGAAATGCACCGCCGCACTGCGCGACCAGAAGCGATACACCGGGAGAGCCCACGAAGGCTGCTTTCCCGGTGGATAGGCATAGAACGCGACGCCCTGGTACGTCCAAATGAAGGACTGCTCGTTGATGAGCTTGGCCGCTTCCTTCTCGCTGAGCGTATACAGGTGCGACATGGTCTGGTCCGACCAGAAGCGATACACGGGCAGGCAGTTCGGGTCCGAGGTGTCGGGGAAGGCGCGAAGCATGGTGCCCTCGAGCTTCCACACATCGGAATACTCGTTGACAAGGTTGTTCTTCTCCGATTCGTTGATCGTGAAGAAGTGCGCCTTGTTCACGGGGGACCAGAAGCGATAGACCGTCTTCAGCGACGCCTCGATGATCTTGCCCGCCTCCACCACGATGTTGTCCAGATAGGCGCGTCCCGCGGTGATGGTCAGTCCGGTCGATCGCCCGCCGAGATACACGTACAGGGGTCGACCTCCCCATGTCCCTCGGACCAAACCGTCGAAGGTGGCCCAGGCATATTCGGGACCATAGCCGCCGAGACTCATGTAAAGCACGTCGTTCTGCGAATCGTACGAGACGTACAATGTCCCGTCGTTCTCCCACCGCTGGAAATACCCTCCCAGGGTGGAATACCCATGGACCCGTTCGTAGCGATAGCTCCGGAAGTTCTCGACGCATCCCACGCTGAGTTCGACCCGCCGAGAGGACAGATTCTCCGGGCTGGGTGTCAGCCCGATCCCGATGCTGCCCTCTTCGTTGAGAGTGAACAGGTCATAGTGGAAATCGACCTTCATCGCGAAATCGTATCGTGGGTCCAGCCGCCAGGCATTCGACAGGAACCCTGCGAATCCGCCGGTCGCCAGCGCCGAGGTCCGAAGCTCGAGACGCTTGTTCGCCTCCACCACGCGGCCGTTGTTGGGATCCTCGAACAGCTCCTTCCACAGGGGGGCTCGCTGGTTGTCGTCGAAGGTGTCCTTCAGGGCAATCTGATTGAGCGAGTCGGTCGAGCCATCGCTGACGATGATGGTCGTGCCGTTCGCGTACGCGTTTGTACAACACACCAAGGCAGCACAAGCGACCCCCAGAGTGAACACACAAAGGCGTGCATTTCGTGTCATCGTTTTCATCCCCCTTCTCCTTTAGTTAGGGTGCTTGCCATTCCTGACCACGCAGACCATCCGCGCAAGGCGGCCTTCTGCACACGAGACTCATGGGAATCCGTTCCGAAAGGTTGCGTCCGAACCGGCGCGATCACCCGCCGATTCCACCTCGATCAGATGGCCCCGGCGTCCCTATCGCAACGCGCAAAAAGACCCGCCGATCCCGGATCAACACCCTTGTTTGGACAATTGCCGCTTCCTTGGCAGATATAGCAGTCCTTGACCGCTCACTATCCACTATAGCAGCCGCCTGCCCGATGTCAAGCATTCAGGGAAAAACTTGGAGTCTTTTTCGCCGCCCCCCCACCGTGCCGTCAAACAGCGGCCTCCGCCCGGTTTCAGGGGGATTTGCTCGCCTGGCCGGTTCCGCCGTAGGCCCCCATATTGACGCGTCTTCCATTCGGATCGGGCTCGTCGCCGGCTGCATCGGCCGGGTTGCCGGCATCGATGCAGGGGCTCGTGGTCCCGTCGATCACCCAGACGCCGGCTTGGGCATTCCAGCGTCCGGCCGCCGACTTGAGGTGGTAATCGCCCGTGTTCGAATCCGCGAAGAGCGGATCGGCCTCGAAGTTGCCTTCTCCCTGCCAGCCCCCCCGAATGTTGTTGAATCGGATGTCATATGCCCCCGCCGAAACGCCCGGCTCGACATACACCTCGTTCTCCCAGACAATGTTGTTCCGAACCGACGCCTGCCTGCCCGGCCCCCCCGTCGAATCCAGGTGCAATCCGTTGGGCCGGTTGCGGGCGATCGTGTTGTTGACGATCAGCGGAATGGAGTTCAGGCAGTAAAGGCCGCCGCCCCAGTAGGCGGAATTCCGGGCGATGACGTTGTTGGAAACGGTCGGCTCGGCGGCATAGATGTGCAGGCCACCACCGTCCCAGTCGGCGGTGTTGTCGACGATGGTGTTGTTCGTAATCACAGCCTGAGAACCGTCGTGACAAGCGATCGCACCGCCACTGACGGCATGGTTGTCGGAGAAGACGCAATGGTCGATCGTCGGGCTCGAGGCAGGACCGGCCGCCACAGTCCCGGTGATCGGATCATGCGTCTTGCAGCAGAGCACCGCTCCGCCGACCAGATCGACAAAGTCGGCCGCCCCCGCGTAGGGTTTGCCGGCATACTGAAAGCGGCAGTATTGCAGCACATCGTCGTCGCCGGAGTGGACGAACCGAATACCAAGCCAGCCTTCGCCGGTATCGATCGCACTGAACTTGATGGGGTCGCTCTCGACACCGACGGCGCGCAGCGTCGCATCCCGACCGACGGTCAGCCCGAAGTGGCCTGCGAATCGGACGGCCACCCCCCGCTGAATCGTCAACGCCTGCCCAAGGGGAACCTGGATGTCACCCGCAACGATGTAGGGACCGTTGGCCTTGGTCCAGACACCGCTGACCGGCCCGGCGGGAATGAGGGTGCCCGCCCCCCCCACCGCATGCAGTCCGATCCTTCGGTAGGGAGCGTTGCTGCTGGTCGAGGTGACGTGGAGCAGGCCGGTGTAAACGCGCTCCCGGTCCGGAGCGAAACGGACTCGTACCTCAACCGACTGTCCCGGCAACAGCGTATGCTGGCTCATCGGATCAAGGAGGGAAAATACCCCTCTGGCATCGGAGAGACTCAGCGAACTGATGTCGAAGCTGACCTTGCCGGTATTGGCCATCGTGACCGTGAGGACCTCTTCGTCGCCCACGGCGACGCAGCCGAATTCCAGCATCCCGGCCGGCCGAATGGCAATCAGGGGCAGGTCCAGATGATTTTCATAGGCCCCGATGTCGATCACCCCGCTGTACACCCGTGCGTTGCCCGCCAGATCGGCGGTCCCGGCGGCGTCCTCGTTTCCGGCGTTGATACAGGACGAGCAAAGCTGCAGCGTCCAGTTGGCGGCCAGGCCGTCGTAGTCCGCTCCTGCGGCGGTGCTGGGATCGACAAAGCACGGGTGGCTGTCGATGTTCTCTCGGCCGGCGTATCCCCCCTGGACATTGGAGAACGACACGGCCACCTCCGACTCGTAGGTCTGGATCTGATACTCGGCGTTGCCCCAGACGATCGTGTTCGTCACCTCGGTCCCGTACTCGGACTCGCTGAAGACTCCGCCCAGTGCGTTGTGAACGATCGTGCAGTTGTCGATGGTCACTGTGCTGCCGCGGTCACAGCAGATTCCGCCGCTCTGCGGGACGCCGCCGATCGACGTGTTGTTCGCGACAAGGGTATTGCTGATAACGGCCGAACTGCGATAGCAGTAGATTCCGCCGGCCCGGTCGCAGATGTTGTTGACAATCTTGCAGTGCGTGATGGTCGGGCTCGACTCGTGACAGCAGACGGCGCCGCCGAGGAGATTGTTGCCCTCGTCCGCTGTGGCAATCACGCCCGCGGCCGCCTTCTTCGCGTACGTGATCGAGCAATAGCTCAACACATCGTCCTGGCCGGAAGCCACGAAACGCAGGCCTTCCCAGCCCCTCTGGCGGTTGCCGGCAGTGAACTCCACCGGCCGGGCCGCCGTGCCGCGGGCGCGCAGACGCGCGTCTCGACCCACGGTCAGGCTGTACGGCCCCATGAACATGATGCGTACACCCGGCTCGGCGACCAGTTCGCGCCCCTGAGTGACGTGGATGTCGCCGAGCACATAATAAGGCGACCCGGCTTCGGACCACGTGCCGGACACCCCGCCGGGCTCGACCGGCGTGCCGCCGGAGGTCGCCACACCGTCGAGAGGCACGAACTTGACCTGGCCGCCGTGATAACGGACGGCGAGCATGCCATAGTAGGCCCCCGCCGAAGCCGGGCTGAATTTGATGCGGATGACCGCTTCCTGCCCCGACTGCGGCACCTGGAATGCTCCGATGCGATCCGAGTACTGGCTGTCCGTCCGCGAGATCACAAACCCGTCGGGGCTCTCAATCGAGTCAATCGACAGAACGCCGGTCCCGCTGTTCTTCAGCGTCAGGGTCAACGCCTCCGACGTCTGCCCGGGAATCCCACGAAAGCTCAGGGCCGTCGGTCTGGCCTCGATGTCGGGTGCCTTCGGCCGGACATCGACCAATACGGCAGAAATCGCATTCAAAGAAGCGGGAATCCCCACCGGCAGGCGATACCATGCGTCGGCGATGCGGTCCGGATAGAACCCGCCCCACCCGAAATTCAGGTGATACTCGCCGTCGGTGTTGTAGCCGTCGCACACGACGGCGTGCCCGGACATGCCGTCGGGCGAGTAAATTCCCAGGATCACCGGCAGCCGATTGCTGAGATTCTCGTGGAGCGTCGATACGGTCTGCTCCGAGAGGTCGCCGATCAGAACGGCGGAGTGAAAACCGAACGTCTCGATCATTCCCTTGTACATGTCGTAGGCCGCGGCCCCCGACCCCTCGCTCGAGTAGTCCATGCGCGAGGCGACCCCACAGGCGAAGTTCAAAGCCGCAAGGTCTGTATGATTCAAATCGGCCTGCGCCCCATACTTGAGCCGAACCGTTGCCAGCAACGCATTGAGTTCGCCGAACGAAGGAAAGTCATAGCGGACGGAATCGTCGTCGATGTCGATCCCGCTGACCATCGTATAGGAATCGCTCTCGCGGAAGACCGCGTTGCACAGACGATGATAGTGAATGACCTGGGCCATCGCCGTCGCGACGCAGCCCACGTAGGACCGCAGACCGTCCACCGGGTCCAGCGGACAGAACGCATTGTACGGCGCATCTTGATGCCAGACCGTTTCCAGCCATCCGCCGGTGGACGTGCTGCCTTCGGGAGGCCATTGCTCAAACGTCTGCCCCTGGGCCGTCGCCGCTCGCGGTTGGGAATACAGACTCCACTGCGTATGATTCTGACCGGCGTCGAACGAATCGAGATCGTCTTGCGCCGCGAGGCGTCGCCGCATGTCCTGCGTCAGCAGGTGGTACAGCGGATGACGAACGTCCGACCAATCGGCCGATGCGCTGCGAAGAGAATAGGCGACGATCGGTGCGATGGCCGTATCGGCCGAGGTCACCACGAACCCCCGAGGCTCCAGGTCGATCGCGTAGGCAAGGACCGTTCCATCCGAATCGCAGATGGCCTGAGGGCCCGATGCGCTGACCTCCGCGGCCGCGCTGTCCTTTGGCAAGACGGACATCCAGGGCGACGCCTGTGTCGAGCGGAATTGCCTGGCCCGGAGAAAGGCGCTCGCTGCGGTGCGCGCCTGTTCGGGCGAGATCGAATCGGCCCGGAGTGCCGGACAGCACAGCAAGACGAACAGCGTCCCCATGACGATGGCAACCGGACGATGGACAGCGCAAGTCATCGATCATTCTCCCATCTGATTATCCGTCATTTGCAGCCGAGGCAGCCGGCCCCGCCGTTCCGGGACGCAGAGCCGTGTGAAACGACCAGACGGGCCCCTCGACCCAACCACAGGCACTACGCGCCACCACCTGCCAGTAGTATGTGGTGTCCTTGCGGAGACCCTGCGGTCGGTACCGGGGGACCACCACATCCGTCGCCACACAATCCAGACGCGTCGGATCGACGCCCAGATACACGTCATAAACAGGCACCATCATACCAAATGCCGTGGCCCGCGTTACATCTTCCCATTCGGCTCCGTCGTCGGACGGACAGCCGCCGTCCGGACAGACCCGCGATCGGTCGCAGCCCATGGCTACATCTTCGACAAAGTCGTCCATGCCTCGGCAGACAATTCCCTCGACCTGCATCGAATCCGCATTGATGACAGGCGACCCGGAATTGCCCTGGTACGTATCCAGATTCGCCTGAAAGAACGTCGGCTCGGTGTTCTGCTGAACGGTCGCCCCGGCGTCATACTTTCGCGGCAGCCCCCAGGGATGCCCGATAACCACAAGCCTCTGGCCGTCGGCCACCCGCCCGTCACGGCGTAGCGGCAGCGGCGTGCGGCCGACGACGTGGCGGTTCAGCCGCATCAGTCCCCAGTCGGGATAGCCCACGTGATAGCCGATGACCTCTGCCACGTCGTAAATCTGGTCGCCATGGAATCTCGTCACCGGCGTCAGCGCGTCTTCCATGACAAAATCGAACAGGACAACCCAATCCACTGCCCGGTCGCACGCCACGCAGTGCCCCGCTGTGCCGACCAGATCGGACGCCACGAGGAACACCGCACACGTGCCGACCGACGGCTGATCGCGGAAGGGCTCGTCGAGACACAGCGCATGGCCCGTGCCCAGCGGATCGAGTTGCTGATACCACCATGCAAAGGACTGCGCCGCCAGTTCAAACATGCCGCCCCCGAGATCGACCAGGTCGGCCCGACGAACGAGCAGACCGACCGCACTGCCTGCGGCGCGCAGGTTCGGGTCCGTCACCTCATATTCTTCTACACGGTCGTCCGTGCCGTAAACGGTAGCGAGCCGTCGAGTTCGATTCCCGCTGAGTTGGATCGCCTCACGGTTTGCCTCAACCGCCGGAGAAGCGCCGTCCCATGCAAGAACGATCTCAATGCGATCGACTTCGGCGCCGTTGGCAGGGTCGGGCTCATTCGGTCGAGTGGGAAGCACGGCGGAATGCGAACGGACGGTCAGCGTGTAGTCGCCCGTTTCTTCATCGTAACCCGCCACCCGGATCAGGTACTCCGTTCCCGCGAGCATCGGCATCATGATCATCGAGTCGGTGCCTTCACAGTCATCGTCTCCACAGGCCACCTCAACGCCCGATGGATCGTAAACGGCCAGGGTCGTGTCGAAGTCGTCGCTGCGCACGCGGAGCGTCGTCAGCGCCGTCTGCACCGGCGTGTAGGCATGCCAGACGTCCAATGCATCGCGGACGCCACAACGACTCTCGCCCTGGCCGGTCGCACCGCGCGTCGTGCCCGAATACGGAACGCCATCGGTCACGACAACGGGGTAGTTCGGATCATCGGGCAGGCCCACATCCCACGGTCCTTCATAGTAGACCTTGATCCACCACGAATCGATGTATCCGACATTCCCCGCCCGCGCGTCAGTCGCCCGCAGGCTCCAGAACTGGTTCGCCCGCTCGCCGGCAAATTCGGTGATGCCGGTCATGGTCTTTGAAAGACCCTGTCCGTCGTGCGTTTCCATGAACCACACATTGCAGCGGCGCGTTCGACTCTCGTTGCACAGATCGATCCACAGTTCTTCGACGGCCGGATGCACGACTTCGATATGCACGTCCACACTGGTCACCACCGCCTTCGACGGCGCCTGGCTCAGAAGGATGTCGCTGTAGACCCATTCCCACTCGGAGATGGCCAGATCCATTTCGTTGCTGTCGCCGACGGCGCCCTGCGAGTGAAGCGACGCACGGGCCGCGCCCGTCTCCTCGCGCGCTTCCATCTGTACATCGAGCTTCTCCGACAGCATGATATCGCGCAATACGGTCACATCATGTCCCTGCTCGATCAGATCACCGACGATCTCCGCCGCCAACTGCGCCGTGGCGCGCCGGCCCCCATCGAGCACGCGCACTCGACTGCCCGGCGCCTGGGGCAACCGCGCCAGCGCGACGGCCGTCAACGACTCGTTCAGCGACACCTCGATCTCTGCGAAGTGGGCATACGGCATACCGACGCCGTCCCGCCATCCGTTTGAAGATCGCAGAGCCGTTTCACTCGCTCGATCGCGAACGGCGGTGTGTTGGAAGTGCTTGCCCCCGACCTCGGCCCCCGACAGAAGCATCATCGACACGACGGCGATCGACAGACGACGCCCTCGTCCTCCGATTTGACTCGGCCACGCCACCCTCACGGCACGCTCCTTCCATCCATCCCTTGTCCTGCGTGCATAATGCGGAACGATCGCTCCGTCCGGGCCCGTCCGGACCCCCGGGTTCGATACCATCCATTATAGCGATAGGCTCTCCGCATGACAATTGCCCAGTTCGCCTATCTCTCTCACGGCCTGCAATCTGCCTATTTCCGGACCGAGCGGGCGTATCGCCAGGACCTCGTCCCGCCGGAAACCCCGAGTCACGTGGTTTGTCGTATCTCTTGCAGAATGCCCACTTTGTGACCCCAGTCCCATAAAAGGTAAAGCTTTTCAATTGGCCTTGCCGATGAAGAAGAAGGGGTGATGGGCCCTTTCTCAGTACTGGAAACGTCGTCCCCGAAACGCCATACGGCGTGATCCGATCTTCGACAAAACGCCTTCGGGAACGCCGGAAGAAAGCCCGTTGCACGGTCACAAGAAAGGAGTCACAATGAGCGTAAGGAAGGAACTCGACACGAGACGATCCGCCATCATGGCGATCCTATTCAGTGTCCTGCTGGCCGTCGCGCTCGGCGCCGCCGGTTGCGGCGATCAGATGGCGCGCATGCAGGACAATCAAATCAAGCTCCAGGCCATGGTGGCCGCCAACGCCCGCCAGCTGGCCACCCTCTCGTCTCAGGTCCACGCCCATCAGGGCGAGACGGCCGAGAGTCTGGCGGAACTCCAGGAGGACGTCAACAGCACGGATGCGAAAGTCGCGGCAGTCCGGAACGAGCAGACGGAGCTTCGTCGCACGGTGGCGGCAAACGACCGCGATCTCAATGCGAAGGTCGCGCAGCTTGTGGACAACCAGGCGTCACTGCGAGAAGGCATCTCGCACATGGCTGACATCGCGCAGCGAACCAACGCCACCGTCAACACGGTCGCGCGCGATCAGGCAACGCTACACCAGCTCGTGCAGAACCACAATCGGGAACTGGCCGACAGCATCACGGCCGTTGCGTCCGACGTGACCACGCTCGGCAACGAACAAACGGCGCTGCACACCACCGTCAGGAGCAACACCGCTACGCTGGCCGAGAAGATCGCCGTGCTCCAGCAGAACCAATCGGATCTGCAATCGGTCATCGACCGCGTCGCCGACACCGCCGACGCCACGGCCGACAACATCACCGCCGTGGCGACGACACAGGCGACGATGCAGCAGACTCAGACCTCACAACACGAATCGCTCATGGGCCGACTCACCTCGGTCGCCCAGACCCAGCAGGAACTTCACGCTGGCATCAGCGGACTGCACAATAAAGTGACCGCCGGTAACGAACGGCTTGCCGGGCTGGCCGCCGGTCAGGATGCGATCGCAAGCACGCTGAAGACGAACAACGACGTCGTGACCGCCGGGCTGACCAATCTCGATAACAATCATCAGGATCTACGGAATCAGCTGAACGCTCTCCGCGACAGTTCGGACCGAGTGCTCGCGGATCTTTCGACGGTGACAGGCGAACAGACCTCGCTGCGACAGGCGGTCTCCCACGGCAACGAGAGTCTCGTCTCGATTGCGGAAGGCCAGAACGCCCTTCAGGACAGCCTGCGCGATCTCGACGGCAAGGCAACGTCTTTATCGATGGACGTCTCGACCGTTTCTGAGAGACTCCGCACGCTGGATGACAGCGTCCGCGCCGGCCAGGAGGCCGCCGCCAATCAAGCCACCGCCCTGGCCGACAACCAGCGGATGATCCAGGCCGGGCTGAACACGATGACCTCGACAACCAACCAGGGCGCGCTGACCATCCTGACAATGGCCAACCGACAGGCCGAGATGGAGCAGACGATCCAGACCGGGATCGCCGGCTTGACCGCCGAGACACGGCAGCTCGCCTCCGGGCAACAGAACATCAACCAGGCGATTCGCGACCGCACCGAATCGCTCAACACACAACTGGCCCATCTCTCACAGGAGCAACAGCAACTGCGAGGCGGCTTGGACACCCTGACCGCGACGACAAGCCAGGTCGCAACGGACGTGCTGGCCATCCATGACACCCAGGCCGACCAGGACCAGGTGATTGCCGCCAACCAGCAGCAGCTCGTCGCCCGGCTCGATGCGACCACGCAGGGTCAGCAGCAGATCAGGGACGATCTCGACACGATCACCGCCACCACCACACAGGTCGCCCTCGACGTCCTGAGCGTCCATGAGAACCAGGCCGGACAGACGCAGGCGATGCAGAACAACCAGCAGCAGCTCGTCGCCCGACTTGATGCGACAACACAGGGCCAGCGGCAGATCGGCGAGAGCCTCGAGACGATCGCTGCGACCACCACGCAGACCGCTCTCGACGTCCTGACCGTCAACGACAGCCAACACCGACAGATTGAAACCGCCCAAGCGAATCAGCAACAGCTTGTCGCCCGGCTCGATGCGACAACACAGGGCCAGCGGCAGATCGGCGAGAATCTCGAGACGATTGCTGCGACCACCACGCAGACCGCTCTCGACGTCCTGACCGTCAACGACAGCCAACGCCAACAGATTGAAACCGCCCAGGCGAATCAGCAACAGCTTGTCGCCCGACTCGATGCGACAACACAAGGCCAGCAACGAATCGGCGAGAGCCTCGACACGGTCGCCGCCACCACCACCCAGGTCGCACGTGACGTCCTGGCAGGCAACGACAGTCAGAGCCAGCAGGCCCAGGCGATTCAGGCCGGCCAGCAGACACTGGCCTCGGAACTGGCGACCGTCGCTCAGGGCCAGCAGCGGATGCAGGGCCACCTCGACACCATCGCCGCCGATACGACACAGGTTGCTCGCGAGGTCGCCACGGTCGGCGACAACCAGACCCGGCTCGAACAGGCCTTCGACGCCAACCGCCATGAACTGGTCTTGCGACTGACGCAGATCGCCCAGGGCCAACAGGAGTGGCTGGCCCGGTTCGACGCCGCTCAGGCAAACATCGAGACCATGGCCACGGGCATCGCCTCTTTGGAAAAACGCGTCGCGAGTCTCCAGGGAACTCTGCAGAACAGCCTGAACGATCTCAGCACGCTTCTCGATGCAAGCCAGCAGCGGCGAGCCCAGTTCGAGGAGACACTTCGCTCGGACGTGCAGTTCATGGGCGATTCGCTCGTGCAGTTGCGGCAGGCCCAAAGCACTCTGGAGAACCAGTTGCAGCAAATGCACAACAGCAGCGAGAACCAGACGGAGGACCTCCTGACGGCCATCGAGCAGTTGCGTCGAAGGACCGAGACCGACGCCGCGACCGCGCCGGGCCAGATCCGCAGTTCCAAGGCCCAACCCGAGGAGATCCTCCTGCCCTGACCGGCCAACGCAGTACCGCGTCTGGAAACGACCAAGGGGATGGCCCGAACGCCATCCCCTTTTCTATTGCATTCCTTCGGTGCCCGATGCGGGCTACAGCAGCGCGATTCCCGCCGCTCGACACTTCGCGATCATCTCTTCAGGCCAGACGCTGGCGTGAACCTCGCCGACGTGCAGCTTCCGCAGGAAGAACATGCACAGTCGCGATTGACCGATCCCGCCGCCGATGCTCAGCGGCAGATCCCCTGCCAGCAGGCGTTTGTGCCACTCGTATTCACGACGCTCCAACGCCCCGCGAATCTCCAGTTGTTGCAGCAGGCTGGTCTTGTCGACCCGAATCCCCATCGAGCTGATCTCAAACGCCCGACCCAGTAGCGGGTACCACAGCAGGATGTCGCCGTTGAGCCCTCGCGTGCCGTCGCTCGTCGGCGTCACCCAGTCGTCGTAGTCCGGTGCACGGCCGTCGTGTAAGGTTCCGTCGGCCAGTTCCCCCCCGATACCGATGACAAAGACGGCCCCCCGCTCCTGCACGATCCGATCCTCCCGCTGACGCGCGGTCAGATCGGGCCAGCGTTCGAGCAGCTCCTCGCTGTGCACGAAGGCAATCTCTTCCGGCAGCATCGGCTCGATGTGCAGGTACCGCTCGCACACAGCCGTCTCGGTCTCGCGCAGGACACCATAGATCGTCCGCACAATGTGTTTGAGGAAATCCAGGTTTCGCTCGCTCTCGCGGATGACCCGCTCCCAGTCCCACTGATCGACGTAGATCGAATGCAGGTTGTCCAGGCACTCCTCGTCAGGCCGGATCGCGTTCATATCGGTGTACAAGCCCTC
>ERZ747221.2858-NODE-2858-length-14636-cov-4.884745_pt1 | contig 14636 bp, 12 predicted proteins | sample MGYA00374949_ERZ747221 | MGnify/ENA primary metagenome ERZ747221 (study PRJEB28779, sample SAMN05720172) | bioreactor metagenome | isolation source: Anaerobic biogas reactor | place: USA:Washington, USA | collected 2015-08-08 ... | reverse complement strand
GGGAAGTTCTCCCTTAAAGGCATGGCAGCCTGGCAAAGAGCAGAAGGCCTCATCGGCATCGCCCACCCCGACGCCCGGGACGAGCTGATCAAAGCAGCAGAAAAACAAGGCATCTGGCGCCGGACCAACAAATTGTATTAAGTTGAACAATGGTTAAACGATGGTTAAACGATAGTTAAACGATAGCCAAGCAATAGCCGAACAATGGCCGAGCGATAGCCGAGCAATTGTTAAGCAATTGTTGAACAATAGTTTAACGATAGCCAAGCAATAGCCAAGCGGTAGCCGAACAATGGCCAAGCGATTGTTAAACGATGGTTAAACAATGGTTGAGCCATTGTTGCTCCTGCAACGCACGAGCCCGCCATAGGGACAGATCTCTTACGGCTCAGGTTCGCTGAGCCCCTCGCCATAGGGACAGACCCCTTGTCTCCCCTTCGGCTCCGCTTCGCTGATCCCCCCGCCATGGGGACGGGCCCTTCGTCTTCCCTTCGGCTCCGCTTCGCTCCGGACAAATGGTCCGTCCCCAAGGCTCCTGACTCCTCGGCCACCACGGGCCGACAGAGGCGTCGGCCCCTACAACCGCGCGCCAGCGCGGTTTCGCCTCACACCTCACTATCCCGGCCCCTAACCCCTGGCCCCTGGCTCCTGGCCCCCGGCCCCTAACCCCTGGCCCCTGGCCCCTGGCCCCTGGCCCCTGGCCCCTAACCCCTGGCCCCTGGCCCCTGGCCCCGGACCCCTGACCCCCGTCCCCTAAAATTCTGATACTAGGACTTATCGACGTAATTTTCAAAAAATAGCAATACAAAAAAAGGAATTATTGTCCTTGATGTAGAATAAGATACCGAAATTGCTATAATTATCTAATTTGAAGTGTTATAATTAAGGTCGTAACCACCATGGGCACCGTGATTCGACGGGAATGTTGAAAAAATCTTTTTAATCTAAAAAGCTCCGAAAGGGGACTAATATCGGCTTTCTAAGTCGTTTTTAAGGAGAGTTATAGTGGCAACTCAGCGCAGAATGTTGGGTGAAATATTAGTTGAAAACGGGCTTATCGATGATAAACAATTAGCCCAGGTCATAGAAGAGCAGCAGCACACCAAAGAAAAAATCGGCAAGATCCTGGTCAGGTTAGGCTTCATCAATGATGAACAATTGATGGAGGCCCTGGAATTCTCATTGGGGATCCCCCGGGTCAGGATCAGCCAGATGGAACTGAATCCGGATATCGTCAAAATGCTGCCGACTACCATGCTCAGCAAGCACAAGATCCTGCCCCTGTCAGTGAACCAGGGGCGCATGACATTGATCATGTCCGATCCGCTGAACTATCATGCCATTGATGATGTGCGGATCCTGACCGGGATGGATGTAGTACCGGTCATGGCCTCGGAAAGGGAAATGGAGTCGGCCATCCAGCAGTATGTCGCCTTACAGGTGGACAGCAAAATGGAGAAACTGCTGGGGGAACTGAGCCAGTATAATTTCGGCTACAAGGTGGATGTTGACAACGGAGTGACGGAACTGACCGATGATGCACCGGTCATCCGTATGGTGAACTCACTGCTGAGACAGGCAGTGCAGGGCGGCGCCTCCGATATACATATAGAACCGCTGGAACATGATGTCAGGGTCCGCTTCCGTATCGACGGGGAATTATGGGAGGTTTTGTCACTGCCCAAGAAATCATTCCCCGCCACAGTTTCCCGCATCAAGATCATGGCCGACCTGGACATTTCCGAAAAAAGGGTCCCCCAGGACGGCCGGACCCGTCTGATAATCGACGGGCGGGAGATAGACTTCCGTATTTCGACACTGCCCTCCATCCAGGGAGAGAAGATCGTCATGCGGATACTGGACCGCACCAATGCCATCATGTCACTGGAAAAACTGGGCTTCGGCGCCGACAACGAAGGGAAGATAAGATCTCTGATCCGCCGGCCCCACGGCATGATAATCGTCACCGGACCGACTGGTTCCGGAAAAACCACTACATTATACAGTGTATTGACAGAACTCAATAACCCCAACCGGAACATCATCACACTGGAGGACCCGGTAGAGTACAGCCTGCCGGGGATCAACCAGGTACAGATAAATACCAAAGCCGGGCTGACCTTTCCGGCGGGACTGCGGTCCATCCTGCGTCAGGACCCCGATGTCATCATGGTAGGGGAGATGCGGGACGGGGAAACCGCCGAACTGGGAGTAAGAGCGGCCTTGACCGGGCATTTATTCTTTTCCACACTCCATACCAACAGCTCGGCCGGCACCATTGCCCGAATGGTCAACATGGGAGTGGAGAACTATCTGTTATCCTCCTCCCTGGTGGGAGTAGTATCCCAGCGCTTGATCCGCCGCTTATGTAAAAATTGCAGCCAGCCCTATATATTGGATGAAGAAACCGCTGTCCAGCTGGGGATACCTGAATATATCGGCCAGGAGTTTTTTGAACCGGTAGGGTGCAATATGTGCCGCCAGTCAGGATATTCCGGGCGCATGGCCCTCCATGAAGTAATGGAAGTAGGGGCCGAAACCAGAAGTGCCATCAATCACAATGTCCAGTCCGAAGACGAACTGGAAGCCATAGCCGTTGGCGAAGGGATGATAACAATGGCCATGGACGGAGTCCAGAAGGCCTTCCGGGGCCTGACCTCATTACAGGAAGTGATGAAGGGGGTATATCTGGGTGGTTAAATTCGAACAGGTAATGAAAGTAGTGGAACTGGCCCGCATCGGTGTGGAAATGCGCGCCTCCGACATCCATCTGACAGTGAGCAGGCCCCCCAGTTTCCGCGTGGACGGAAAGCTGGTGGGACTGGACGGCTATCCCGACCTCAGCCCCGACGACACCTATAAATTTGCCCAGGAACTGATGCCCGACGACCGGACGATCAAACAGATCGAGACCCAGGGCCATGCCGACTTCTCCATGTCCATCCCCAATGCCGGCCGGGTCAGGGTCAATGTCTATCTGCAGCGGGGGTCCTATGCCATTGCCATCCGTCTGATCCCCCCCACCGTTCCCGACATCGATTCACTGGGTCTGCCGCCGGTGGCCAAAGACCTGATAAAAGCCAACAGCGGCCTCATCCTGGTAACAGGACCGACAGGCAGCGGTAAATCCACCACCCTGGCCGCCATGATCCAGCTGCTGAATAAAACGGCCAATGCTAATATCATAACACTGGAAGATCCCATCGAGTATTTACATAAACACGGGACCTGCATAATAAATCAGCGGGAAGTAGGCACCGACTGCCCCGACTTTGCCCAGGGCTTAAGAGCCTCACTGCGCCAGGACCCCGATGTTATTCTAGTAGGGGAAATGCGGGACCTGGAGACCATCTCCACCGCCATGACAGCAGCGGAGACCGGCCATCTGGTAATGGCCACCCTTCACGCGGCAACAGCTGTCCAGACAGTAGAGCGGGTCGTTGACGTATTCCCGCCCCACCAGCAGTCCCAGATCCGGGTCCAGCTGGCCGATACCTTACTGGGAATCATCTCCCAGCAATTGATCCCCCGGGCCGACGGCACCGGCCGGGTTTTAGCCTGTGAAGTAATGGTAGCCAATTCGGCAGTAAGGAATCTGATCAGAGATGCCAAGAGCTTCCAGCTTAATACAGTCATGCAGACCGGGACAGCTCAAGGCATGGTAACAATGGATAAATCCATCAAGACCTTTGTGGAAAGAGGGCTGATATCCTCAGAAGAAGCCCAGAGGCGCTTGATGAAGCTGAAACAATAAAAGGCAGGAGGGGAGAAAATGATTTATTCCTACCGGGCTCTGGATGCAGCCGGCGCCCTGGTGACCGGCACCCTGGAAGCGGAAAACCGCAATATGGTGGTGGAAGCCCTGCTGGGGCAGAACTACACAATAGTGGACCTCAAGGAAGATCGGCAAAAGGCCATTACGGCCAAAAGCCAGATCAATATCACCCTGTTTGAAAAGGTGAAAATCGCTGATCTGTCACTTTTTACCCGCCAGTTATCGACAATGATCAGTGCCGGCCTTCCCATTGTGAGAAGTTTTGAGATCCTGGAGGAACAGACCAGAAATCCCATGTTAAAAAGAGCCGTGGGAGAGATCAAAACCAGCCTGGAAGGCGGCATGACTCTAAATGCCAGCATGGCCCAGCACCCCAAGATCTTCACCCAGATGTATCACAGCATGGTCAAAGCCGGGGAGACCGGGGGAGCACTGGACACGGTCCTAAACCGTCTGGCCGATACACTGGAAAGAGACAGAGAGATCGAATCCAAGATCAAATCCGCCTCCGTCTATCCCATTATGGTACTGATAATGGCCATACTGGTGGTGGTGATAATCCTGACCTTTGTCATGCCGGTTTTCGTAGCCCAGTTCGCCTCCTCAGGAACGCCCCTGCCGGCTTATACCCAGTTCTTCATGAACATCAGTGATGCCATCCGCAGCCGCTGGTATGCCATCCTGGGCGTCATCCTCATCCTGGTCTTTGGCCTTAAATATATTGGAACAACGGAAAAAGGCCGCTTGTTCTTCGACGGGATGTACCTTAAAATGCCCATAATCGGCAAGGTGGTCAACCGCATCGCCGTCTCCCGCTTCACCAGAGTATTAGGGACCCTGCTGAAATCCGGCGTCCCCATACTGGAAGCCCTGGATGTCCTTAAAGGAGTGGTAGGCAATCAGGTGATAGGCAATGCCGTCGGCGAAGCCCGGGCCAGTATCAGAGAGGGCCAGTCAATAGCCGCACCAATAGCTGCCACCGGGGTATTCGAACCCATGGTCCCCCAGATGATAGCAGTTGGTGAAGAGACCGGGGCACTTGATGACATGCTGGAGCGGATGGCAGGTTTTTATGACAATGAAGTCACCTTCGCTATCGATGCCATGTTAAAAGCCATGGAACCAGCCATGATCGTCATAGTTGGCGCACTCATCGGTTCCATAATCGTAGCCATTTATCTGCCCATATTCAATATTATTACTACTATCTCTTAGTCAGTAACGCACCCGCGTGCTGTAAATAAAAAGCTGTTGTTTTGTTGCCGGAAAAAATTGAAGGGGGGATGCTTAAAAAAATCAATTAGACATGGTAGGGGAACACAGCTATGAATTTATATTAAAGAGGAGCGTGAAATAATTGTTGATGAAAATGCGCAGTAAAATGCAGAATCAAAAAGGTTTCACCCTGGTAGAATTAATGGTAGTTGTCGTTATTCTGGGTATCCTGGTAGCTATTGCAGTGCCGGTGTATAACTCGGTAACTGATAGAGCCCAGAAAGCGGCAGACGAAGCAAATGTCAGAACTTTAAATGGTGCAGTAACTGCTTATGTTGCGACAGTTGAAGGCGCAGAATATGCTAATTTTAATGGACTTAAAATTGGGTATGGTACAAATGGAGTAGGGGTATTAACAGGAACATGGCCAAATAAGTTCTCTGGGACAGATGGTTTTATTGAAAGTAATCCCAATCCTTCTAAAAGTGGTGTAACTTATGAATTTGAAGGAACTAAGTTTGTTCTTAAGAACCAGTTACCAGCAGGCAACGATGGCTAGGAAGCATGGGAATCTTCTTTTGACTTGAATTAACGTTGCGGAGACGATACCAGCGGGCGACCTCTGGTATCTCTCCAGTCATCCTATGTTAGTAAGGAACTAACGAAGCATAATTAATTGTGTTGCCAACTGCACATTGTAGCCCCTGCAGGGGTGATTTTTTCAAGTGGTATCGAAGCCTTATTGCAATCGTGAAGGAGGTACTTGGAAATGTCTGAGTTCCGGTTTATAAGAGATCAAAAGGGCTTCACCTTGTTAGAATTGCAGGTGGTGGTGGTTATTATTGGTATACTGGTGGCCATTGCAATACCAGTGTATGCCAATGTGACTATTAAAGCCAACCAGAGTATTCACGATGCCAATGCCAGACTGTTGCACTCCGTTGCCCAGTTGTATATGGTAAAAGAATGGGATGAGAAAGAGAAAACGGCTGATGTCATGAAGGATAAGCTGAAGGCTTATTTACAGGAGGGAGAATACCCAGCTAACCCGATTAATCCTGATAAGCCCTATGAAGTAAAAATCAGTGCTGAGGGTACGATTACTGTAAGCCCGGGAATAGGCGAATATTAAGGGAAGCATTCAGAACAACAACAGCCGAGGAAAGAGACAATGAGGGTAGGTTAACTCCTCACCCCTCACGCCTCACTCCTCACTACTAAACAAGGAGGACACCAGTGGACATCGTTATATCTATAATAGTTTTCATACTCGGCCTCCTGTTCGGTTCTTTTACCAATGTGATCATCTACCGGATGCCCCGGGAGGAGTCCATTGTTCAGCCGCCCAGTCATTGTCCGAGCTGTAATACCCGGCTGGGGGTCCTGGATTTGATACCGGTTTTAAGCTGGGTGTTCCTGGGGGGGCGCTGCCGGTACTGTCAGGGGAAAATCAGTCCTCGTTATGCAGTTGTGGAGTTATTGTCCGGGTTATTGTTTTTAGTGGTTTATCTGCGTTATGGTTTTTCGATGGAGACGGTGGCCGGCTGGGTTTTCGTTATTATTTTACTGGCGGTTTCCTTCACTGATTTAGATGAGGGGATGATTCCGGACCGTCTGACTTATCCGGGGATGGTTTTAGGATTGGTCTTAAGTTTCTGGACGATTGGTTTTTTACCGGCTCTTTATGGATTTCTAGCTTTTGGGGGCTTGATGCTGGCAATAGCCGTTATATCCAATGGGGGCATGGGGGGCGGCGATATCAAGCTGGCGGCCTGTATCGGGGCTTTTACCGGGCTCATCGGTTCGGCCATTACTTTGATGATGGCAGCCCTTTTAGGAGCGGTTTTTGGTCTGGGACTTATTTTCCTTAAAAAAGGGGGGCGCAAGACAATGGTGAAGTTCGGGCCCTTCCTGGCGGTTTCGGCTTTTACGGCTTATTTATACGCCGCCAATATCTGGTCCTGGTATATGGGAAGCTTCTTTTAGAGATGATTTTATAGGTGACGAGAAAGATTCCCCCTATCGGGGATTACAATGTGTCGCAAGCGACACAATTAATGAAACTTCGCTTCGCTCAGAATGACATAGGAGGGGAGTGCTCAGAATGACATAGGAGGGGAGTGCTCAGAATGACATGAGAGGGGTGCTCAGAGTGATATCTTATGTGTCATCCTGAGGACCGAAGGGACGAAGGATCTTGTGGGGTGGATGCCATGTATTACGTATATATGCTTACCAACTGGAACAATAAGGTTTTGTATACTGGCATCACTAATAATCTGGAACGCAGACTATATGAGCATAAGAATAAATTAGTAGAAGGTTTTACAACGAAATACAATGTGAATAAATTGGTGTATTACGACTATACTTCGGATGTATCTTCTGCTATTGCAAGAGAGAAAGAGATTAAAGGTTGGACAAGACAGAAGAAAAATGAATTGATAGAAAGTGTAAATCCTGAATGGGAAGATTTGTCGGAGGGGTTTAGGCGATAAGATTCCCCCTTCGGGGATTACAATGTGTCGCAAGCGACACAATTAATGAAACTTCGCTTCGCTCAGAATGACACAGGAGGGAAACGCTCAGAATGACAGCATATATGTCATCCTGAGGGAGGTACGACCGAAGGATCTTTCCCGGTGGACGGGAGCGATAAGATTCTTCGCTTCGCTCAGAATGACATAGGAGGGGAGTGCTCAGAATGACAGCATATATGTCATCCTGAGGGAGGTACGACCGAAGGATCTTTCCCAAAAGTAAATATGACTGGGCATGAAGCTGGCTTCCTCTGTGAGACAGGGAAAGGGAGCTTTGCGCACCAGCAAAAAAGTTTATATATAATCGGGTTCTGGTTTAAGAAAGAGAATGACTATTTATTTAAGGAGGGATGCGGCTTGTTTGACAGGACATCAGTAGGTTTGGATATCGGCAGCAAATGGATCAAACTGGTTGCCGTGGGGAGAAGCGGTGATGGCGGCCAGCTTAAAACCTTCGGTCAGACTGAGACTCCGGAGGGCCTGGTGGAAAACGGCCTGGTCAATGACCCTGAAACTGTGGGGGCTGAACTGGGGAAACTGGTTGAACAGCTGAAATTAAAGGGCAAAAAAACCATCTCGGCACTTTCCGGGCAGCAGGTCTATACCCGGCTGATGACTCTGCCGGCCATGCCCATTGAGGACATGAGGACGGCGGCCCTTTATCAGTCTACCAGTTTTCTGCCCATCAGTGTTGATGATGTGACATCGGATATTCTTCCGGTCCGCCAGATGGAAGACCAGGAGGGGAAGAAGGAGGAAGTCTTTTTTGTCGCTGCCCGCAAGACCCAGGTGGAAAACCTGCTCAAAACATGCCAGATCGGCGGGCTGAACCTGACAACTGTTGAGATCGAAGCCCTGGCCTTAAATACCCTTTATAGATCTTACTTTATCAGTGATAAAGTTTACGGCATCATCAATATCGGCGCCCAGCGCAGCTATTTATCGGTATTCCAGGATCAGACCCTGGTATTTAACCGGGCTATCGGTTTTGGCTGCAGTGCCTTTTATGACCAGATACCCAAACTGGCCGGCAATGAGATCAGTCTGGAGGAACTGGACGCGGAAGAACATGAATGCCAGGGCATCCTGGGGGAACTCATCGATGAATTGGCCCGCTCCCTGGACTATTTCCGCCTGCAAAACTCCAAAGACCAGATCAATAATATGCTGATCTGCGGCGGCTGTGCGCGGCTGGGGGGCATCGAACCCTATTTGAGCCGGGTATTGGATATGAAGGTGCAGGTGGGGAATGTGGAACCCCTGATCAAATTGCCTGGTAATGTAAGTGAAGCCGAAAGGACGGAATTGCGGTTTGAATACCCGATTGCGCTGGGACTGGCTTTGAGGGGGGGAAAATAGCGGATGAAGAGCAAAGAACCCAGGATCAATCTGCTGCGCTACCGGCAGGAAGCAATATCAGCCAAAAAAAGCGGCGTGAGATTCGCTATAATACTGGGCCTGGCGGCAATCCTGTGCTTGGGCGCTATTGCCGGGGCCTGGTGGTCCCAGAATCAGAAGCTGCAGGCCCTCCAGCAGAAGAACCAGCTGCTGCAGGAAGATGTGGATCAGTTGGTGCAGGAAGTGGCCCTGCTGGAATCAGGCCTGGAAGCGCCGGGGGATGTCCTCACCCGGGAGAACCTGATAAAGCAGCTGAGCCGGGAACCCCGCCTCAAGGCTGATCAGCTCCTGGAAGTATATGAAATGAGCGACCCGGGAGTCACGATAGGCAGTATGCAGGTCAAAGCCGAAGAATCTGTTACCATGTCGGCTTACTGCCAGAGCCAGGCGGAGTTCATCCAGTTTTTAGACCATCTCCAGAGCCTGGACTATATAAAAGAAGTGAAAAATGTCTCCTCCCGGCGCAATGACAAGACCGGGGAAGTCAATTTCAATATTACGCTGGTTTGGGGGGTGAAGTAGATGAATATATCGCGTCGTGACCAGGGATTGCTGGTTATCATGATACTGCTCCTGCTGGGGGCGGGCTTCTTCCGTTTTGTCTACATGCCCAAGAGTCAGGAGATACAGACCCTCAATGCCGCCAGCCATGAACTGGAACTGGAAAAAATGCGTTTGACGGAAATTAAAAACGCCCCGGTGAAACCCGGTGAAGGGGAGGACGAATTTGCCCATCTGGACAAGAGTCTGCCCAGCCAGGAGGAATTAGTGCCCCTTTTGACCCTCCTGGATGATACCATAACCGAATGCAAACTGCCCTTTGGTTCTCTTGATTATCGGGGAGCCGCCGCCGGACCGGATGGTGTCAATACACTGGTTTTCACAGTGGGTGTCAAAGGCAGTGTTTATCAGCTGCTTAATTTACTGACCAAATTGGAGAACACCGAGCGCCTCATCAGTGTTGGTGATGTGTCCTTTTCCGGGGTGAAAAAAGAATCGCCCCAGTCATCGGCGGTGGAATCCGAAGGCAGTCCGCCGGTGTATTATATAGAACCACCGGGGATACCCGAAGCCAAACTGCAAAGGATCAAGCTGGAAGTAGTTGCGGAAGAAACTCAGTCCAGTGCGTCTGAACCGGAAAAACCGGTTGCCTCCACCTTCCTGGCAGATAATTATGATATGAAGATAACCATCAAAGCCTACTATCTGGAGGGTGGCGAAACTGAGGAGCCAGGCGGTCAGGGTGAGGATGCCGCAACAGGGACGGAAGGTGAGGTATAGATAATGGATAAAAGAATTAGAGCATCTGTCAGTCCATTAAAAACAGCAGCTGCCCTGGTCTTGACCGTTTTCATACTGGGGAGTGTCATTGCCCCGGCTGCAGCCCTGGATCTGCCTGCTTCGACTTTCCTGCCTTTTGACGGGCAGCAGACCCTGGATGTGAAGGCCGCCGGCGAAAAGGCCCTGTATCCACGAGGCAGCAATTTCCTGCTGGTATCTGAACATGAGGACATAGTGACAGGTGCCCAGGATATCAAAGTGCAGATGCTGGATGCCAGCGGCAAAGAGATGTGGAGCAAGATCTATGAACTGCCCGGGAACGATACCCTTAAAATCATGCACATGGATAAGGATGGTTTTGTCATGGGGGTGTCCAGCCGGGACGGAAGCAAGAACACCATCAGACTGGTCAAAGCCGGCAGTAATGGTGAGGAGATCTGGAAAAAGGATCTGCCTTTAAAAGAGATCAACAGTATCGCCAACACCAATGATGACGGCTTGATAATCGCCGGCAGCACCGGTGAAAATGACCGGGATATCCGGGTGATAAAGATGAACAAGGATGGGGTGTGGTCCGGTCTGGGACGCAACGCCTCCCAGTGGATGCAGACCTTCAGCCAATCCGGTGATCAGAGGCCCGGCCAGGTCCTGCAGGTGCTGGACAAGGATGAATACAATGACGGCTATATACTGGCCGGCTATACCGATAACAATACCAATGGTAAAAAAGACCTCTATGTAATGCGCCTCAATGCCTACGGCGAGATCAAATGGGCCCGCAATCACGGCGGTTCCCTGGATGAAACAGGCGTGACAGTGGCCCCCGTTGAAGACGGCAATGATGAGATAGTGGGATTCCTCATTGCCGGCAATGGGCAAACGGCCAAAAATGGCCAGGACGTTTATATAGTCTACCTGGACAAATACGGTTATCAGCGGCCCTGGCCCGGTTATCAGCGGATCGTTGACGGCCTGAAAGAAAGGTATTTCGGCACCGTCGCTGATGAGTATGTGGTTTCATTAACTGCGGCCCCGAAGGGATTTAAGGAAAACCGCAAATCCCGGGGCAAGGATATTGAAGGCGAAGGCGGCGCAGTCCTGGTGGTTTATACCCCCGAAGACAAGAGCGTCACTGTCATAAGGATCAATGAACATGGCCAGGTCCTGTGGGAAAGGAATATGCCCATACCGGGGAATGTACTGGTAATGCCCACCCTGACCAGGGATGAGGACAACAGCCAGGACCTCCTCTGCAGTCTGGCCTACCCTGCACCGGGGGGGCTGAACATGGAAGTCCATACACTGCAGGTATATTTAGAAGGGGTCTTAGATGACAGCGATGATAAAACAGTGCCTAAAAGCGATCAGGAACTGGAAAACAACCGGGAAGCAGTGCGCTGGCTGAAGACCACCCTGCCCTATGCAGCCCTGCGGGATATCGGCAAGGAACTGAAAGAACTGCTGGCTAAACAACCGATAGTCCCTAACACTGGCATCAGCGGACGGGGAGATATCGATTGGCCCGACACCAGTTATTATCTGGGCAATCTCCTCATCGGCAAAGCTGACGGCGAAGGCACACTGGCCTTCCCCAACGGCATCTGGTATCAGGGGGCCTGGAAGGATAATATGTTCAATGGCTCAGGCTATCTGCGCTTCCCCACCGGGGAGAACTACACCGGGGATTTCAAATACCATATGATGAATGGTTCCGGGGTATTTAAATGGCCCACCGGGGAAGTCTATGCCGGAGAATTTAAAAACAATCTGAAACACGGCGAAGGCATAATGAAATGGCCTGGCGGCGTCGAATATGAAGGAGAATTTGCCGAAGGACAGGCCGCCGGTAAAGGAATCATCCGCTGGCCCAATGGCGAACGCTACGAAGGCGATATGGCCGGAGGCTCCGCCACCGGGAAGGGCAAATACTACTTCCCCAGCGGCGAATGGTATGAAGGAGAATTCAGCAGCCTCACCTTCAGCGGCGTCGGTGTATACCACTGGCCCAGCGGCGCCTACTATGTAGGACAATTCGCAAATGACCGCCTCAACGGCGAAGGCTACTACATCTGGCCCAACGGCGTCCAGCAATGGGGCTACTGGAAAGACGACCGCTACGCCGGCACCGCCCCCGAAGCCATAGCCACCACCGGCTCCTGGAAGAAGTAAGTACAGGGGTTAGTTGGTTAGTTAGTTAGTTGGTTAGTTGGTTAGGCCCGTAGGGGTCAGGGGTCAGGGGCAAGGGGCCAGGGGTCTGTCCCCATGGCGGGCTCAGCAGCAAACAGAAGCCTCGGGGACGGACCATTTGTCCGAAGCGAAGCGGAGCCGAAGGGAAGACAAAGGGCCCGTCCCCGTGGCGGGGGGCCCAGCAAACAAAAACACACCAGGGGGCGCACATCGTGCGCCCCCTTTAATTATCCTTTATGAAGACCGAACTCCGTGAGGTCATTTAGTCTCCTTTTCCACTTTCCGCATTCCTCTTTCTTCTTACTTCGCCTTCCTCCTCGTCTTCGCCGCCGGTTTGATCGCCGGAACCGAACCGGCACTGAGGGCATCGAGCAGCTGGCTGTCGACCTGGCTGTCAAAATTGGTGACCCCGGCATCGATCATATTCAGATCGATCAAATTCTGCAATGAGGCATCCATTGTCAGCATACCGAATTTGGTACCAGTGAAAATGGCATTGGGGATCTGATGATATTTGCCTTCCCGGATCAAAACCCGGATGGCATTGGTGCAGACCATCAGTTCAGTCGCCACCACCATACGGGTATTGGCCTTATTGGGCAAAAGCCGCTGGGAAATAACCGCCCGCAGGCAGTTGGCCAGCTGGATGCGGACCTGCTGCTGCTGATGAGAAGGAAACACGTCCACCATCCGCTCAACAGTCTGAGCAGAATTTATAGTATGCAAGGTAGCCAGGACCAGATGCCCGGTTTCCGCTGCCGTAATGGCCGTTGCGATCGTTTCCAGGTCCCGCAGTTCCCCGATCATGATTACATCAGGATCCTGTCGCAGTGAAGAGCGGAGAGCCAGATTGAAATCCTGGCTGTCAATGCCTATTTCCCGCTGGGTTATATAGCTCATCTTATTTTGATGGATATACTCGATGGGATCTTCCAATGTGACAATATGACTGTTGCGCTCACTGTTGATGATGTCGATCATGGAGGCTAAAGTCGTTGATTTGCCGCTGCCCGTCGGACCCGTCACCAGGATCAGGCCGCTGGGATAGCGAGCCAGGGCCCCAATAGTTTCCGGCAGTCCCAGTTCCTCCAGGGAGGGGACCTCTGATTTGATGATCCGGGCCGCAATCGCCGTCTTCCCCTGATGGCGGTAAATATTTATGCGGAAATTGCCGACTTTTTCCACACGATAAGAAGTATCGATCTCCCCGGCGGCTTCATATACCTTATAGGCCTCCGGCCCCAAAATATACAAGGCCAGCTGCTCCATTTCGTCATTACTAAAAATAGTATCATCCAATTGCTCCAGCTGCGTATTAAGACGCATTATAGGAGCGATCTGCGCAGACAGATGCACATCAGAGGCATCTTTATCCACCGCTTTTTTCAGTATCCGGTCCAGTTGCATTTATTAACTCCTCCTTGGTTTGTATTCTATTTAAGGCTCAGCAACAACCGGGTTGCTGACTTCCTGCCATTCGACCATTTCCCAGCCAGAGTGTTTAGGTCCTGCAAAACTTGGAGGGGATTCATACATCATGCGGGGATCATGGACAAAAGTTCTGCCGTAGCCCGATAGTCGATCATGCAGCGGGTCAGGAATGTCAAAAAAATTGTCTAAATCTGCGAAGTTAACAGAATAGCCTGCTAGAGGACCCGTGCGGTTTTGTATGATGGAACCAACTATGGTGACATCTCCCTTCTTGGGCCCGTCTCGATGTTCTTCATACTCGAAGGAACCGGTGACTGCGGCTGCAGCTGCATGTACATTTATATTATAGGGGGCCACGTCATAATGAGTGATCAAAGATCTTTTCCAGTAATAATCGCCATCACCCTTGGGCCAATTGTAATGTAGTATCCTGATATTGCGGTTAGCAACCAACCCCAACATATCATTGCAATCAGCCATCAATGATTCAGCGTTTTCCGGAGTAAAAGTTTTGCCAACCAGATCCGAATAAGTTACTCCACCGGTTGAAGGGGCAGTGGTGCTTGGTTGACTCCAGTCGGTAGGATCGCCGGCAGTAATATAAATATCGTTTTCAGCAGCAATTGTCAGACGCCCCTCAAGAACGCCGCTGATAAAAACATTGGCAGTTTCCAGTCCCCATTTGTTGTTGCCGGTATTGCCTTTAACATAGATTATGCCATTTTCCGGGATGGTTTTGGTTACCGAACTACCGTTTTTATTACGTATGGTCATGCTGGTTCCGTTTAAATAAATACAGGTCCGGCCCT
>ERZ747221.2851-NODE-2851-length-14661-cov-3.563494_pt1 | contig 14661 bp, 9 predicted proteins | sample MGYA00374949_ERZ747221 | MGnify/ENA primary metagenome ERZ747221 (study PRJEB28779, sample SAMN05720172) | bioreactor metagenome | isolation source: Anaerobic biogas reactor | place: USA:Washington, USA | collected 2015-08-08 ... | reverse complement strand
CCAACTTACATTTAAAGCGACTATGGCATATAAAGAAACTAGGACATAATATTTTTTTAAAGGGATTTAGGGAGTAAAATTTATGTCGCTGATGCATTTCTATGTTATTCAAATAAAAAAGGAAAATTACACTGGACACTACTGATGCAAAGTTTCGCATCTATTCTTAAGCTTTTTTAAGTTTTACATTTTGTAGTTAAACCATAGGACTAAAGGGGAGAGGTGATTGATATAATATATGGAGTAATTCTTGCGGGAGGAACCGGGGAGCGCTTCTGGCCCTTGTCACGCCGGGAAAAACCCAAGCAGTTTTTGCCATTATTTGGAGAGCGGACTATGTTGCAACTTACTATGAAAAAACTTAACGGACTAATAGATGCAAAGAATGTTTTTGTAGTTACGGATAAGGCATATGAGGATTTGGTAGCGGATCAACTGCCCGAACTACCCCCACAGAATATAATTTCAGAGCCCTGCGGCCGTGATACTGCCGCAGCGGTGGGATTGGCGGCGGAGCATATTGCTCACCGAGACCCCCAGGGGGTTATGGTGGTTCTGCCGGCAGACCATTACATAGCTGATGTTAAGGAATTCAGACGGGTATTAAAAGCCGGTATAGATGTAGCCGGGGAAGGGAAATGGGTATTAACTATAGGAATCAGGCCTTCCCGTCCGGAAACCGGATACGGATACATACAACAGGGAGAGCAGCAGGGAGAGAGGCAGGGAACTGCCATTTATAAGGCGGTTGCTTTCCACGAAAAACCGGATTTAGACCGGGCCCTAAAATACCTGGATTCAGGTAATTATCTCTGGAACAGCGGTATGTTTATCTGGCGGGTAGATTTAATCCGCAGCCTGATTGCTTCTTTTTTGCCGCAGTTAGATGCGGGCTTGGCACAAATAGCGGCCAGTATCGACAGAGTGGAGGAGGAGCAGGTGACTGCAGCGGTGTATCAAGACCTGCCTCGTATTTCGGTAGATTATGGCATAATGGAAAAATGCAATGAAGTGCTGGTGATACCTGCTACATTTGGCTGGGATGATGTGGGTTGTTGGACTGCTCTGGCACGTTACGGTAAGGCCGATCAACAGGGGAATGTAGTAAAGGCCCAGGGGGTTTTTGTTGATACTTACGATTGTTTGGTTTATGTGCCCAACCGGGTAGTAGCTACTCTGGGGGTTAAGGACCTTTTAATCGTTGATGATGGTGACAGCCTGTTAATTTGCCAAAAAGATAGGGACCAGGAGATTAAAAAAGTAGTGGAAGCCCTGCGCCAGGCGGGCCATCATGAGGTGATATAAACTCAATGTCTATGTCATATTAAGAGTTGAGGGGAGAGGAGAAGGTAAAATGATTAAGGCCAATATATTTAGACAATATGATGTTCGCGGGGTGGTAGACCAGGACTTAACCGAGGAAGCAGCGTATAGGATAGCCCGGGCGGTAGCTACTCAGGCCGCCGCCAGGAATTGGCATACAGTTTTACTGGGAAGGGATAACCGGAAGTCTTCCCCACGTTTACGTGAGGTAGTAGTAAAAGGGCTGCTTGATTCCGGTTGTGAGGTTATAGACCTGGGAGTAGTGGTGACCCCCATATTTTACTTTGCCGCTCGTCATCTAGACATTCATGCCGGCCTTATGATTACTGCCAGCCACAATCCCGGGGAATACAACGGGTTTAAGATACTTATGGGTGAGGGTACTATTTACGGGGATGAGATTCAGGACTTACGGCGTCTGGCCGAAAGCGGGGAGTTTGTAACCGGCTCTGGTGGTAAAGTGACTGAGGTAGATGTAGTTGATAACTACATGAATATGATAAAAGAAAAAATCCAGCTAGGACCGAAAAAAATTAAGCTGGTAGTTGACTGTGGAAATGGAACTGCTTCTCTTTTTGCCCCACAACTTTTTCGGGAATTGGGCTGCTCGGTGGTGGAATTATACTGTGAGTCAGACCCGGAGTTTCCCAATCATCACCCCGACCCGGTGGCAGTAGAAAACTGTCAGGACCTTATCCGGGTGGTGCAGGAAGAGGATGCTGATCTGGGTATTGGTTTGGACGGAGACGGCGACCGCCTGGGGGTGGTAGATCGCCAGGGTAACATTATCTGGGGCGATATGCTGATGATTCTTTTCTGGCGGGAGATATTGCCCCAATATCCTGATAGCAAGTGCATTGTAGAAGTTAAGTGTTCGCAAAGTTTGATTGATGAAATAGACCGCCTGGGAGGAACCCCCATGATTTATAAGACCGGGCATTCTTTAATCAAAGCCCGCATGCGGGAGATAGGGGCAGTTTTTACTGGGGAGATGTCCGGACATCTATTTTTTGCGGATGAATATTACGGCTTTGATGATGCTCTATATGCGGCAGCCCGATTGTTAAGAATTCTTTCTAACTGTGAACAGGATATTACTGCATTGCTGGCTGATGTCCCTAAATACTATTCCACTCCTGAAATCAGGGTAAAGAGCAGTGATGAAGAAAAATTCCAGGTGGTAGACAAGGTGCTTAAGCATTTCCAATCGCGCTACCAGGTTATTGATGTTGATGGCGCCCGTATCCTTTTCCCCAATGGGTGGGGTTTGGTCAGGGCCTCAAATACTGGTCCGGAATTGATTCTCAGGTGTGAGGGGAAGACCCCCGATGACCTGGAAATGATTAAGCATGAGTTATTTAGCTTTTTAAATCAGATTGCAGTAACAATTCCTTCCTTTGACTAAACTTGACCTTTATGCTATTATTAATAATAGGGAAAGTGTTAACCTTCCGACGGTTCCTGTTACCATGGAATCAATTTCACTTGCGCTGTTTTTCTCATCTTTATTTCATTTGTTTAATACATTTAACAGGGCTTTTTTAAAAAAAGGCCCTTACTTACAAATAAAGCTGATTGTTATTACGGATTTAAGGGGGTGAAGAGGCTCTTTGTATTAATAGCCAATCCTTAGAATCATAAAGATGGGATTTTGTAATCCGGGTTGCATTAATGCAAGTGGTTTCTGCGAAAAAACTAGGAGGTGAGGCAGAAATGAAAGCTTGTTTAGTTGTTAGTACCTATACCCCGAGAAAGTGTGGAATTGCGACCTTTTCCAATGATTTGAGGGACAACTTGTTATCTAAAGGGCAAAAAGTTCTTATCGCTGCTATTTCCGAACCGTTTAGTTCTTATGTTTATCCTCCAGAAGTAGCCTTTAAAATCCGGCAGGAAAGAAAAGCCGATTATATCTCCTGTGCTCAGTGGGCCAATCATAATTCAGATATTGAAATGGTTATTATTCAGCATGAATACGGTATATTTGGAGGACAAGACGGCGATTATGTACTGGAACTGGTCTCTCATTTACAAAAACCATACTTACTGGTCACCCATACGGTTCTTCCCCATCCCCATGAAAATCAGAAAAAAGTGCTCATGAGGCTGGCCCAATCTGCTGATGGCATTATATGCATGACGGTCAGAGCACGAAAACTACTGTCCAAGGTATATAGTGTACCCGGGGAAAAAATATTTGTGGTACCACACGGGGTTCCTAATTTTCCGATAAAAGAGCGGGAAGCTTTGAAGGCCCAATATGGTCTTAAGGGCCGCCGTTTTATTACTACTTTTGGATTTATAGGTCCTGGTAAAGGGTTAGAGTTTGGTTTAAAAGCACTGGCTAAAGTGGTAGACAAGCATAGCGATGTTTTGTATCTGATTGCGGGGAATACCCACCCTATGCTGCTTAGAAGTGAAGGCGAACGCTATCGCGATAGTATATTACAATTGGTTGAGGAGCTTGAATTGCAAGATAATGTACTTTTTGTAAACCGATTCCTGGATATTGCTGAAATAGGAGATTATCTATATATGACTGATGTATACTTAAGTCCATATCCCAATATGGATCAGGCGGTTTCCGGTCCGTTGTCTTTTGCTGTAGGATGCGGCCGGGCTATCATCGCTACACCCTATGAATATGCCCGGGAAATCCTGGCTCAGGGCCGCGGTTTAGTTGCTCGCGAAGCAACCCCGGAAGCCCTGGCAGAGCAATTGGAGCTCATCCTGGGGGATACGGCCATGCAAACTGAGTTGGAACAGAAAGTAGCGGAGTTCGGCCAATCATTTAGCTGGGAAAGTGTGGCTGAAATTTACTTAAAAATTGCTGAGGAGGTACTGGAGCTTTATGATGCTGGGAACGTACAAAAATATGGATTATAGGCATTTACAGCGCATGACTGATGAACGCGGGATGCTGCAATTTGCCTGCGGTAGTATTCCTGACCCCGGCAGTGGATATACGGTAGACGATAATGCTCGTGCTCTAGTTGTAGCCTTACAATCCGATTGGGAAGACCGGACCGAGTATGCCCTGCGTTATGCCCGTTTTCTTTTTCGAGCCCAGCGTAGTCAGGGAGATTGGTGTAACTGGTTGCTCCCTGGACGTGGTTTCGTTAATGATATAGATTCAGATGATAGTATAGGACGGGCTTTTCTAGCCTGTTCCCTGGGAGTGTCAGTCGATATTGATGAAGAACTGCGACTGCTTTGCCGCCAAATGGTGGTGAAAGCGCTGTCAGAGGTAAAAAACCTGAAACATCCACGTAGTATAGCTTATTCACTTATGGGTTGCAGTAATTTAGTGCAAAGCTTTCCTGAGCATAGCCGGGAAAGCTTTGAGATGGCCAAGCGGTTCGGGCAAAATCTGACAAACCTTTTCTTTCGTAACCGGGTTGCCCATTGGAGATGGTTTGAAGACCGTCTAACTTATTGCAACGCTATTTTACCCCACGCTCTGTTTGTCTATTACGGCATAAAATCGGATAAAAAGACTCTTAATGCAGCCCAGGATTCTCTGCGCTTCCTGGGTGACCAGCTTTTTGCTAAGGGCTATCTTAATGTTGTTGGTAACCGAGGTTGGTGGGTGCGGGGTGGAGAAATACCGCTTTTTGACCAGCAGCCCATAGATGCCTGCTCACTGGTATTAGCCTGCCAACAAGCTTATGAAGTTACCGGTCGTAATGAGTTTCGTCAGATGGGGGAACTGGCCTATTTATGGTATAGTGGAAAAAATATTTTGGAAATGCCGCTCTATAATCAGGAAAGCGGGGGCTGTCATGATGGTTTAACCCCGGATGGTTTAAATGCTAACCAGGGAGCAGAAGCGGTTCTCTCATTGCTGCTGGCTAATCAGGCTATAGCCGGTTTTAGTAAGAAAACAGATCGGGAAATTTACGCAGATAGCGTCCTAAAGGGCACACTGATATGATGCTATAGCGTTATAGCGGGACGTTCTTTCTATAACACATTTGTGTTACAGAAAGAACGTCCCGCTGTAACATTTACGTCTTACTCTTCACCATTTCCCGTATTTCTTCGGGAATAAGATCTCCCACTGTACCGCTGGCGGCACACAGGTAATGGTCGGCGGCACCGTAGTAAACGATAATCTCATCATCGTCGTCCAATATTTCCTTATCCTCAGCGGGAACTGCCCCGCAGGTGAATACTACGTTAGGTACCCAGTGTTCACCAGGTATACCTATCTCGTATTCGGTTTCCGGGGATAAAATGGGATTGGGGGAACGGTACAATACCCGTTCAGGATTCTTCAAATCGACCAGCATCGATCCCAACCGGTAAACCCGGTTTTTGTCTACTCCATGATAAATCATCAGCCACCCATACCTGGTCTTCAGGGGTTGAGTTCCTGCTCCTATCTTAAGCGAATCCCACATACGCCCGGAGCGTGGGCCTAATATTACCCGGTGTTGTTCCTTGGGAGCGGGAAACTCCAGTTTATCCAGGTGGGAAACCCAGATGCTAGGTTCGATACGGTGGTATATTACATAGCGGCCGTTTATTTTTTCTGGAAATATTATGGCGTCCTTATCCCAAATATCCTCGAAGGCCAGGCCTTTTCTTTGCCAGCGGTCAAAACGGTGATGTAAAAAGTCATCCAGTGATATAGAAGCTGCAGCAATCTGGGCTATAACTCCGTTATAGGCAGTATAGAGCATATAAAGCTCATCTCCGATAATAACTACCCGGGGGTCTTCACAGCCTTTTTCTTCCTTTTCGTCGGCGGGGGAAAACACTGGTTCGGGTAGCCGCTCCAGAATACGGTAGCCATCGCTTATGGCCAGACCAATGCGAGAGACCTCATCATCACCAAAAGCCCGGTATAGTATATAAATCAGGCCATTAATTCTTATAGCAGCGGCATTAAGTACATAGCGTGATTCCCAGAAGTGTTCCTTAATCGGTTTTAATATGGGGTTATCCGGATATCTGGTTAGACCCCGGGCAGGAGGGAAATCAAGCATTTCTAGCGGAACTGCCACTACGTCTTCAGGTATGACCCCCAGAATCACATCCAGCAGGTCGTCACTGGCCCGACTCTCCCCGATTAACTGGATAACCTGGTCTTCAATTTCGCCTGGATTATATTCCATGGCAGTATAGATTTCCTCTAACAGGTGATGATTAAACCATTTTTCTTCCACTTCAGCCGATAACGGGGTGGGGACGTGTTGGCCTCCTTTATAGCTATAAGTTGCCCAGGTCCAGGCTGAACAGGGCAGGAAAGTTCCATCCTCCAAAATCTGGCTAAGGCCATATGATTCCACCAGGTGCGAAAGAATTTCCCCTTCCCTGCCTCTTCCCACCGTCTTCAGGGTATCAGCCATAGCCTGAATATTATTTACCATTAAACGCTGATGATTATTTTCGAAAATATTATAAACTGAAAAAGTTCCGGACTGATACCATCCCAGTAAAGAATTGCCCACCTTTTGCCCCAAATTTCTTTTTTCCTGAGCATAAACCCGCCATAAGCGAGAGTAGTTAACTGCCAGGGCTACCTGATAAGCTACCATTAAGCAAAAATAGAGATGTGGGTATTTACCACCGATACCTTTACTGTATGGGCTTACTACTATTCGGTTGGAGAGCTTGTCATAGTTACAGGTAGGGAGCAGATGATAAGAGCCATATTCCGTTCTGTCACCCAATACCAGAGGCTTGATAGTTACTTCACCCATATTCTCGGGAGTAAGATTTTTAAGCAGCCATTGCTGGCTTTTTTCTACGTACATCTGATTTTCTATAAGACAGGCCAAACTCCAGGCGTCACGTACATCAACTTTTTGCAGTAACTCTCGGGGGTGCTTGCACCCCAGTGGAATCATGACGTTCATAGGAGGAAAACGCAGTATAACTTCTTGTAACAGTTCATTTTTAACCGAGAACATACGGGGGACGGGTAGGAAACCAAACAGGCCGTCCAACACTGCTTGTAAACCTTCCTCACTGTGGAGGTCACCCGGTAACAGCCCTGTCAGGGTATTCTCCAGGTGCTGCATAAAATTAGCTATCCCGTTTACTAATTCCTTGGGACTGGCATCTAGAGGAAGCTGCAGTTTTTCGTGGACCAAATGGTCGAATTTCTCCTGGTAGTTATTTTGTACCCGGTTAAAAACCTCTTCCATATAAACATCAATTCCACCTGACCCCTTCAATTGCTTGGGCAGGAGCAAAGGTGCTCCCGGAATAAATTCCATGAAGTGAGCCGGGGTAATCGGGGGACGGGTTTCCTGAACCATATACCGCCATTGTTTAAGAAAAGTCTCTCTGTATTCCAGGAAGCTGCTGCGCTGTTCGTCCTTAAGCGACTGTGACGCATAATGCAGGATGAGCTCACCTTCCAGCTCTTTTTCTAAAGCCAAGGTAGTGAATTTATCCAGGGTAGATAGAAAACCAGCTATGCGTCCATTAAAAATAAAGGTAAGACAATTTAAAAGGTCATCGCGAGAAACACCGGGGTCAAATCGGTATCCCAGCAGGAACTGGTACACCGCCTCTACCCACAGGCGGTGATTAAAGGAAAACTCAGTCCCCGGGGTGTTCAAGGCCTGGTGCAGGCTTTCTGTCAGCGCGGAAGGTAAAATTAAATTGCTTAAGCGCTCATATTGACTATAGTTTTGTTTAAATGAAGTTAACATATCAGTAAAGGAAAAAGAACTTTCCTTAGCTTTATCCGGGTAGGTGGTACCGGCATAAACATCCAGAACCCGATATACTGGCGCCCGCGCAAGCCAGATTTTACTATCGCGGGTAATACACTCAAAAAGAGACGTAGCCGTCTGGGTAAATACAAAATTTAACTTCTCTTTGGAAATATGAGCTAGTTTTGCTCCCAGTTCTACCTCGCAGATACGTTTATTCCAGCGCAGGGCTCTGGTAATCAGCCAGGGATCGATACCGTAGCCGTTGGTTATATCCGGCCAGAACTTACTATCCTGGCATAAATCTTCTACTAAATCATGGCTGATACCATACATACCGCTATGAGGATCACTAACCCGGTAGCCATAAAAGACCTCCATTAAAGGGGAGGTAAAAAGTCGACCCAGCAAGTCTTCCAACTGATGCCGTTTAAAATTAACCAGGGTTAAATCATATTCGCCCTGGAGGGGTTGTGCCATTTGCTTGAGCCACTCTACTTTGAATCCCTGCCCCTGCTCTTGCCTCAGGTCAGCAGCAATAATAATCAAATCTGACTCCAGGTGTTTGGCTATTTCCAGCAGTGCCTTGATACTGGCCCCCCGACCATTGGCACCCGGTTTCATTACAAAAGCAAAATGAGGTATAGATAAATTAAGAGCTTTAATCTCTTCTATAATTTCCAGGCCGGCAGGGTCGCCACAGCAGACTAACAGGGTATTAGATGAAGGCAGCTCTTCTACGCTACGGCCAATCATCTGCAATATTTCCAGCAGCGATTCCTTCTCATTATAAAACGGAATGCCAATTATGGTGTTTATGGGGCCGAAACGCTTGAGGTAGGGAATGATTTCCTCAAGGGTCTGGTTGAATAGAGTTTCAGAACTATTAGAATTGGAATTATCGGTATTCATCGTAAAATCCTCCTCATTTGCCAGGTGGCTGCTCAGAAGTGTTTACCCTAATTATAGTTAAAGTTAACTAGCATTGGAAAGCTTTGCCTGGTAATGTAGGGTCAGGGTAAAATGAGGTAACTACTGTATTTCCAAGCAGAATGAGGGCTTAGCCTCAGCATAAGAATATACGACCTGACAAGAAGGCCGAAGTCACCTGTGCCATAGAAATGGATTAATATATACTGTAAGGAAGGAAGAAGGCATATAACATTATTTAAGAGTTGACCCATAATTGATATAGTATGTAATATAATGTTTAAGGAATATTCCGATAATTTTTACCAATAGTTAGGAGGATACAGTCATTATAAGCATATCCGTACCAAAACAAATAAAAATAAACATTTCTCCGGATAAAATGAAAGCCTTTTTGTCAATCCACTTTACTCCCGGGCAGGAAATCGAGCCGGAGTATGTCTTCCACATACTTAAAGAAGAAGGAATTGAGTATGGTGTTGACATCGATAAAGTTAAGGAACTTTGCCTTAATAAGCAGGACGTATATGATGAAGTAATTGCCGAAGGTACGTACTCCATACCGGGAGAAGATGCGGATATTACTTATTTTTATAGTAAACCTGATTATAAACCTAGATACACCGAAGATGGCAGGATCGATTATTATGAGCTGGGCAATATTATTGCTGTGAAAAAAGGCGATCGTATAGCCCAGCGAAAACCTGCGACTGAAGGGATACCCGGTTGTAATGTGTGCGGTGAGACTATTCCAGCGTTAGCAGGTAAGAATCAAAACTTTCAAACCGGTAAAGGAATTGAAATTATTAATAACCAGGCTCTGGCAAAATACGACGGAGCACTTCACTGGCAGGGCACAAAAATACTGGTTAACAGATTAATGATAGTAAAAGGCAATGTTGATTTCTCCGTTGGCAATATAATTTTTCCGGGAAAAGTTAAAATCTCAGGAAGCGTTCTTAGTGGTTTCCAGGTGGAAGCTGAAGAGGATATAGAGATTGCAGGCGGAATAGAAGATGCCAAAGTATTTTCCCAAAAAGGCTCAATATTCATTCACCGCGGCATCATTGGAATGGGAAAAGCAATTGTAAAAGCGGCAGTCAATGTAGAATCTAGTTTTATTCAAGAAGCTACCGTAGAAGCGGGGAAAAACATAATAGCAAATGAATATATTATCAGATCTAATATTAAAGCTGGAGAGTCAGTTATGGTACAGGGGTCTAGAGGAAAAGTCATGGGCAGTAACGATATAGTTGCTGGTAGCCGTATAATGGTTAATACGGTACAAACTTCCAAAGACCTTAATCTCATGATAGCCGGTATAAATCGTAACGCAACTTACCTCAGGATTAAAGAAATTAACCAGAGTATGAATACGATGGAAGCCCAAATACGCTCAATGTCAGTAAAAGTACGGATGTTAGCTACTACTAAAAAGCAAAATGACACCCGAGAAATCAGGGAGGCTCTGGCAGAGTATGTAGCTATGATTGATGAAGTTGAACAATTAAAAGCGGAGAGAATGTCTCTGGTAAATATGCTAAAGTCCACTAAAGGTGAAGGTATGATCGAAGTAAAGAAAGAAGTGGAGCACGGACTATCGTTAAAGATTAAAGAAGAGAGAATAGAGATAAGTAGAAACCTGGCAGACGTTACTATATATTATGATCATGAAGAAAAAAGAATAGTTGTTATACAGAACTAGGTAATGATAGGAGTGAGGCTTTGAACCAGTTATTTCAAAGTGCGAAGATTCTAACTTCGAACATGCTTTATCAACATATGATGCAGATTATTTCTAACTACATAGAAATTCAAGATGCAATATTACTAATACCAAGTGATGAAGACAAAAGCATTTTACAGGTAGTTGATGTTATTGGCAATATGCCTTCTAGTCTTAGCTTTAATAACCTGACCGATACCCTCGATTCCTTACCGATATTTTCCTGCGACATTACTTTTAGGGATGAAAACATATCTATTTACCAGCATCTGCTCAAGTTCTCGGGTACAGGAACACAAAATCTGGCTTACCTTTTATACCGAGGTAAAAAACTAAATGAACAGGATGCAATGAATTTTATAAATGAAGTTGAGTATCTTCTTCGCATAAAAGCTGCTTTCGACTCTGTACCGGGATTAGAACATTCCCAGTCAAAACTAAAGTATCAGTTAAACTTCTTTGCTGGAGTAGTCAATAACATTTTTGAACCATTTCCCGAGGATATACTCATTCAACTTTATATGGAAATAATCTCTGAGATGTACTCATTACCTGCTGCTGTAATACTTAAACTGGAGGGTGATGTATTCTTCCCTGTTCGCGCCAAAGGTGTAAATTTGTCAGAATATGAAGATTTAGTCCTTGAGGCTTTGGTATTTTTAAATAACTGGAATTTAAGAAGCTATCCTACCCTTGTACCTTATGCTTCTATCGAGCAAATTGGAGAAAATAATTATAAGTTATTGGAAGAAAAACATGTACAAATAATTGTTCCCATTACACCGGATAAAACCCTGAAATATCTAATAACATGTATCTCCTGTGATGATCAAAATGTTATTGATGAACAAGATAAACTAACTTTAATGGCGCTCAGCAATACTTTACATAATGCTATACAATTCAGTTCCACTAAAGAAAACCTGATGCAAAGCAATTTAAAATTAGATAACAAAATTTATGCATTAACTGCTATATATAGAGCGGCGGGAATTATATTTTCCTCTACTAGCATAGACGATACGGTTAGCATTGCTTTGGATATGTTAATGGAGATATTTCAATCATCCATAAGTTCAGTAGTGATATCCAGCTTTCGAGATGATAGATATGAATTAAAAAAGATAAAATCGGTAAATCAGGAAGAAAAACTGGAATTTTGGTTTACAACTCCCAAAAATGTTTTAGAAGAAGGAAAAGTTGTTTTTGATTACCGTAATGATTCTATAGACCGCCAGGTATTTTTAGACATGTTCCCCGAATTTATAAAATTAGAAGAAAAGCTGAAGCCCCATGTTATTCTATACCTAACCTCCCACGGCAAATTTTATGGTTTCATAACCTTATCTGAGCGGGTTACCGGACAAACTTACGGATCAGAGGAATACGAGATGTTAACCCTTTTGGCAAATTCAATTAGCCTGGCCTTGGACAACGTATGGATGTTAACCCAATTGGAAGAAAAAAATAATCTTCTGGAACGAAGTTTGCAAAATCTATACGCTATTCAGGATGTACTTAATATCGTCCGCCAAGCCCGTAATATGGACGAGTTTTGCAGGCTCCTTAGTATAGCTCTGGAAATGGGGGTAGGGGTTACAGACTTGGGTATACTGGCTAAAATTCAAGGGGACTTGAAATTGTTGTGGGGTAATGTTTCCCTGGACGAAGTAGATAAAGAGGCTCTAAAAGGAATTGTTTTTCCGGGATTGCTGGAGTTAGGGAGGGAAAACGAGTTAAATAAGCGTTACTGTGTGTTCCCGGTTAATACAAATGATATAGTAATTGGATACCTGCTGGTAAAATCTTTTAAAAACAGCACATTGGAAGATGGCGAACGAATAAAGCTTATGAATATAATTACTTCCATTATTGGGGAGACTTACGGCAGATTGCTTAGAGAAATGGATACATTTAACATGGGGGTCTTGGACTACTCACGGTTAATCTTATACCATTTACAACAGGAAATAGAGAACCTGCTGGAACTACAATTAAAGCCCATCATATTAAAATTCCACCATGAAAAACCTGAAGAGATTATAGCTGTAAGTAAAGATTGGGCCGAAGGATTTGTTATCTACCCTGGCATAGGAGTGATTATATCACCTCTTGATGAGGAAGAAATCCAGGATAGGATTGGTCAGCATAATTTAGAATTGCAGTTTATTGATTTCAATAAACTGAGTTTAAATACTCTATTTGAAACTTAGGCCTTTGTATGATTTAACATAACCGTTTCTGGAATTTTCCTGCTGGCGGGGAATATATTTTAAAAAGCTAGCCAAGGGAAGGATGAAGGCGGTTGATAATAAACCTGCGCCAGTTACGTTTACTTATGTTTGTCATACCATTACTGCTAATCTTTATATTCATGTATAAATATACCTTACCTGAAAGTGAAGAAGGACATCCAATCCAACAAGAGCCCGAAAAAATGTGTGGTAAGTTTCTTACCTGGGAGGAAACCCGGCATTATTTTAATAAATTTAGTAGTGCCACCATCCTTGATCTGGATACTGGTCTGCAATTTAATGTTCAGAGGCGAGGCGGAACCTACCATGCTGATGTACAACCGCTTACCGCTGAGGATACTGCTACTATGAAAGCAATTTATAATGGTAAATGGAGTTGGAAACGCCGGGCGATAATTGTTGAGCTGGAAAACGGACGTAAGATTGCTGCCTCTATGAATGGAATGCCCCATGGCCAGGGGGCTATTGCAGGAAATAACTTTAATGGCCACTCCTGTATTCATTTCCGTAACAGCACCACCCATGGTAGCCGCAAGGTAGATTTGGCCCATCAGATGATGGTTTGGAAAGCAGCCGATGTGGTGGAAAAACAGATTAAAACCCTGGGACCGGAGGACAACATCAGGCTATTTTTCACTGCTATTGACCAGGGAGAAATGAAAATAGCTGGCAGTTTGCTGGATGGCGAGGAGGAGGCCGCCATCCTGGAATTGTTTCGTGATTATGATTATATAAGGATTTCTGCTATTACCAGGCTTGCGGACAATAATTATAAAGTAAATGTTTTACTGGGTTATGATGGTGGCAGAAAACAGTTACGCAAGGATATACCGCTTAGAATGATTAAAAAGAATTCCTACTGGCATATAGATGTTGGCTCTATCGTTGTTTTATTACAGCAACCTGGAGTGTGAGGAGTATAGGGGCGAACCCATGTGTTCGCCCAGGATTGGCAGTTCTATAATCGCCAGGATTAAAACCTTTAGGTTCAGTGGTCGGTAGGGCGGATACCCGGGTCTAACCTACAATCCCTAACTCCAAACTCCTCAAACCTAACACCTCACTCTTGACAATATAGCAAGTTTCAAGATTCGAAGTTATTGATAAGGTACTTTGTTATTATCCATTCAAGATTAAATACTGGGTATTAGCAGTAGCTATGAGCTGATTGTTCTGGTTATAAGCATCAGCCAGCATATGAACCATAGTGCGCCCTTTGGATTTAACAGTAGCAGTTATAATAAGCTCATCGCCGGCGAAAATTGGTCGGTGGTAGCTGGTGTTTATATTTAAGGCAGTAGTGCGCGGAGTTCCAGTAGCCAGGATACACAGGGGACCAAAAGCATTGTCAAAAGCAGCAGATATAAAACCCCCTTGCATGGACCCGGCCGGATTACAATAACTCTCTAACACCGGAATAGCCACGGTTAAAGCGATACCTGGGGTAACATCAAGCAGTCGGGTCTGCATGTTTAAATAGCACGGGGGAGGATTCCCCAGGTCAATATCTGCCATACCATATTTCTTATTTCCATCATTACCTGTGCTCACTATCAAATCCTCACTTTCAAATATTGTTCTATTGCAACAATTTATACAACTAAATAATTAGACACAGATTCATGCTGATTAACGCAGACTAATTGATAAAAATCTACGTCTATTAAAAAATTCTATTTTCTTATTAACCAGCCATGAGTGCGGCACACAACCACTTATGAAAATAGAAGTCAAGGTCAACTAATATTTTAAAAAATCC
>ERZ747221.2830-NODE-2830-length-14746-cov-7.325585_pt1 | contig 14746 bp, 9 predicted proteins | sample MGYA00374949_ERZ747221 | MGnify/ENA primary metagenome ERZ747221 (study PRJEB28779, sample SAMN05720172) | bioreactor metagenome | isolation source: Anaerobic biogas reactor | place: USA:Washington, USA | collected 2015-08-08 ... | reverse complement strand
GAGACCATCATGGTCAACTGCAACCCCGAAACGGTCTCCACCGATTACGACACCTCCGACAAGCTCTATTTCGAGCCACTGACGGTCGAGGACGTGCTCAGCATCTATCACAAGGAAAAGCCTGAGGGGGTCATCATCCAGTTCGGCGGCCAGACACCGCTCAATATCTGCCGGGCGCTCGAGCAGGCCGGGGTGCGGATCCTGGGCACCACGCCGGATACCATCGACCTGGCCGAAGACCGTGACCGCTTCCGCAAGATCGTGAAGAGGCTGGGGATTCCCCACCCGGCGTCCGGAATGGCGCGCAACCTGCGCGAGGCGCTCTCCATAGCCGCGGAGATCAGGTATCCGCTCATGGTCCGTCCCTCCTATGTCCTGGGTGGGAGAGGCATGGAGGTGGTCCACGACGAGGAGGACCTCACCCTCTACGTTTCCAAGGCGGTGGAGGTCTGGCCCGACATGCCGATCCTGATCGACAAGTTCCTCGAAAACGCCCTGGAGGTGGAGGCCGACGCCATCTCGGACGGTGTCGACGCCTTCATCCCCGCCATCATGGAACATATCGAGCTGGCCGGCATTCATTCGGGGGACTCCGCCTGCGTGATTCCCCCGGTGAGCATTTCCGAACAGCACCAGAAGACTATCGAGGAATACACCCGGCGCCTCGCCATCGAACTCAAGGTCCTCGGCCTGATCAACATCCAGTATGCGATCGCCGACGGCACCGTCTACATCTTGGAAGCCAACCCCCGGGCCTCGCGCACGGTGCCGCTGGTGTCGAAGGTGTGTAACATCCAGATGGTGCGGGCGGCCACGCAGATCATGATGGGCCGGAGCATGGCCGACCTGGCGCTCGAGCGCCGCCACATTCCCCACTTCGGCGTCAAGGAGGCGGTCTTCCCCTTCAACATGTTCCCCGAGGTGGACCCGGTGCTGGGGCCCGAGATGCGCTCCACGGGGGAGGTACTCGGGATGGCCGATTCCTTTGAGCTCGCCTTTCACAAGGCGCAGGAAGCGGCACAGCAGTTGCTGCCCAGCACAGGGGCGGTACTCCTGTCTGTCTCCGACCCGGACAAGAACGAGGCCCTGACCGTGGCCCAGGAGTTCAGTCGCCTGGGATTCCGGCTCCTGGCTACGGAGGGGACCCAGCAGTTCCTTTCCGGGCACGGGGTCAAGTGCGAAAGGATCCTCAAGCTCCGCTCCGGGCGGCCCAACATCGTCGACGCCATCAAGAACGGAGAGATCCAACTGGTGGTCAACACCCCCGTGGGTAAGCAGAGCAGCGACGACGATTCCTATATCCGCAAAACCGCCATCCGCTACAAGGTCCCCTACGTCACCACCATGGCGGCGGCGCGGGCTGCGGCCCGGGGAATCGCGGCCCACGCGCGCAAGGAGGGGGCGGTCCTTTCGCTGCAGGAGTACCACGCCAGGATCGGGTAGGGCTCCGGGTCCGATCCGGGTCCTTTTTGAGCTTCATCGCACCGATTGGATGACTTATGATTTGGTCGGAGCCTGCGGCGGGTCCGGTTCACCGGCTGCCGGAAAAGAGGAGGGATCATGCGTAAAATGCTCGGTTTGATCGTGATGGTGCTTGCGGCGGCGCTGCTCATCCTCCCGGCCCGGGCCCAGACCGTGGGGGTTACGGCGACGGCCGGCGGCAGCGGCGGCACACCGTTTTCCGACCTCGACGTCCCGCAGGGAGCCCGGGTCCTGGAGGTGCACGTGTACAGCGGGAGGTACATCGACGCCGTCCAGATGCAGTACGCGCTGCCGGACGGGCGGGTGGTGGCTGGTCCGCGCCACGGTGGCTCAGGGGGTACCCTGAGCGTGTTCCGCCTTGATTCCGATGAGGCCATCCTGGCCCTCTCCGGGCGCTACGGGGACTACATCGACTCCATCCAGATCCAAACCAGCAAGCGGACCTCGCCCCTGCTGGGAGGATCGGGCGGGAAGCGGGATTACCGGGTCGAGGTCCCCGCCGACAACCAGGCGATAGGTTTCACCGGCCGGGCGGGGCGCTACCTGGACGCGGTGGGACTGGCCCACGTCCCGCGGATGACGGCCCCCCTGGCGTTCACGAAGACGGCCGGGGGGACGGGGGGATCGGAGTTTGCCGACCGGCAGATCCCCCAGGGTGCGCGCATCGCGCAGATCCGCATCCGGGCGCAACGATACGTCGACTCCATCCAGGCCGTCTACGCCCTGCCCGGGGGCTCGCTCTACGAAGGACCGGTCTACGGCGGCGGCGGCGGGAAACTGAATGTGCTCGAACTGGCCGAGGACGAATTCGTCACGGGTATTTCCGGCAGGGTGGGTGACTACGTCGATTCCATCGTCATCCATACCAACCGCCGTTCGTTCCCCTCCTACGGGGGAAGCGGCGGACGCCAGTCATTCCGGATCGAGGTGCCGGGCGGAAACCGGGTGGTTGGGTTCACGGGCCGGGCGGGGCGCTACCTGGACGCCATCGGACTGGGATATGCGCCGCAGGCAAGCGCCTCGCCTAAGCGCAATTCCCGTTTCCGCATCCGGCGCTGATGGTTCAATCCTCCCTGACATGCTGCAGCGCGACCTGCCGGGAACGGTACGCACGGTAGCGTTCCCGGCAGGCTTGGTGCATCTGCGGTGAGCTGCGGGTCACGAATTCATGAATGACCCGGAACCGAACCGCGAAATCCAGGGCACAGTGGCCGTCGGCCACGAGAATGTCCGCCTGCCCCGGATTGCGCTCGCCCGTCACGATCGCCACCGGTGTATCGGTGTCCCTATCCCCTTCCCTCACTACCCGGTGGGGCAGGAATGATTCCTGCTTGAGTACCCAGAGCATGCGGTCGATATCCTGCGCCCGCTCCTCGCCGTCCGCGTAGATCAGCACGCGCTCCCGCCGGGCCAGGGCGCTCTCAACGATTTCGAAGATCCGGAGGTCGCGCCGTGCCGCGCCGGTGTCGTGAAAAATGCAGGAACTCATTCCGCCGGCGCCTTTCTCTCCCTTTCAGGATCCCTGAACTCCACCTCGATGCCGATCATCGTCTCGACCACTTCCCCGTTCTTCGTCGCCGGGAGGAAGACCCAGCTGTTCTTCACCCCCTCCAGAGCCCGCTCGTCCAGGCCCCGTCCCAGGCCTCTCACCACCTTCAGCCCCTGGATCCCCCCGTTTTTGGTGATGACGCCGGAGAGTTTCACCTTCCCCCAGGTCTTCGCCTTGCGCGCCTGGGTCGTGGGAGGGATCTCCGGCCGCGCGATGATCTTGGGCGGGTTGGTCCCGTCCTCCGTCAAGAGCCCCTCCCAGTCGCGGTCCCACGCCGGGGTGCCGTCCGTACGCTCCAGGCGCCCCATGAAACGGATCCCGGCTTTTCCGAGCATCCCCCCCGGATCGACGCTCTCGAGGTCGAGCTCGCCGATCTGCAGCGCCAGTTGATCGAAAGCGCTCTGCGCCAGGGGTTGGAGGAAGTACCGTCGCGAGCCGACTCGCACGCTCAGTTCGCTGATGGAGTCCAGCTCGCGGAAAGCCCCGATGACGGTCAGCCCGACATAGCTGTGCCCCTGGAGCAGAAAAGACGCGGTGAAGCATTCGCCTTCCCCGCCGGGGTCGACCGGATCCGATTCGTAGACCTGGCCGATGTAAAAGGCGCCCGATCCCGCGCGGTAGATGAACTCGCTCGGCTGAACGACGATGACGAATTCCGACAGGTTGATGACATTGACCACGAAGGAACGTTCTCCCGCCACCTCGGCCGTGATGAGGGTGTCGGCATCCACGTAGGCGAAGGTCCGGCTCGGCGTGGGTGCCGCCGCTGCGAGGGCGAACCCGGCCATGCAGAGGGAGACCACCAATGTCATCCACCCTCTTCCCGACAGCTTTTCCATAAGCTCCGCTACTCCTCCGCCGAGGCGCCCCGGGCGCCCGCGAGCGCCCGCTTGAAGTCCTCGATCACGCTGACGGGGGTGGGATCGACGCGGTTCAGGTAGGCCAGGTAGAGGCTCACGAAATCCCCCAGGTAGAGGGTCGAGAGGACTCGGCAGAGGAGAGACTCCCCGCGGCTCCACACCTCGTCGACACTCCCCGCCGCGGGCGCGATGACCCCGCGCGTCAGTTCGAAACGCCGCTGCACCTGCGGGTGGTCCCCGCGGTCCCGCAGCAGGACCACTCCGATTCCCCTGAGCCCGGTCTCGGGGAAACGCCACCCAACCAGTTCATTGTGGTTCATCTCCGGGAGCAGGTGGTGGAACGCCAGATTCTTGGCATTCTCCTCGATCTGGGAACGCCAGCGATAGGCGCAGGCGCCCATGACGCCGCTCGAGCCGTAGACGGCCGTGATCTTTCCGTGGAGCGAGCGGGCCAGGGCCCGGGCTGGATTCGTCTCCGCTGGCGCCCCGGCCCCGCACTCGTCCCTAACTCTCTCCAGGATCTCCACTGTTTCCCCCACCGTCCCCCCCTGGGCCGGAATCACCCGCAGCGCCTCGAGCGCCCCCAGCAGGGTCATCAGCGCATGCCCCAGCGCGGCCCGCGGGGGGAATCCCCCGGGGAGCGGAAGCAGGGGGAAGCCGTCGGCCCGGGCGCGCCGGGAGAGTTCCCCTCCCGAGCTGATACACAGGATGCGGGCCCCGGCCCGGCGGGCCTGGGCGTAGGCGCTGAGCGTTTCCTCGGTATTTCCCGAATAACTGCAGGCTACTACCGCGGTGCGGGGGCCGACCCATGCGGGGAGGGTGTAATCGCGGCTGACCAGGATAGGAGTCTCCAGTTGTGCGCCGGCGATGGCCAGCGCAAGGTCGCCGGCGATGGCCGATCCACCGAGCCCGCTGACGATCACCGCCTCGGGCCGCGCGGCCGATGGCAGGTCGATACCCGCCGTAGTCCGGGCGGATGCGGCGATGTGATCCGGAAATGCTTCCACCAGCGTGATCATGGATTGCGGATCGGGGCCGGATGCGGCCTCCTTCCGGTCGGCGATGGACATGAGGCACCCCTTTGTTTTATGGCGGCTGAAGCCGCAGATGTCGAAACCCAGAGTAGTGCGCACACCGCAGCGGCGTCAAGCCATTCCTCCCCCAGGACCAGCCCTGCCTTCGCCGCGCGGCTGCGGCGCCCCGTCCGGGACCCCGGCGCCTTTGTCATCTTCGCGCCCCCTGCGGGCCCGAGGCCCCCCGGATCTTCAGCACGACCCCCTTTTCCGGACGGAGGATCCGCGCCGCCGCCGCTGCGAAATCCTCCTCGGTCACTCCTTGGAGGTTCCGTTCAAACTCCCGGTACTCGTCCATCCCCTTCCCGGCCATGAAGTGTCGCACCATCTCCATTATCCTGTCGCGTCGCTTCTGCCGGCGGATGCGGTGCATCCCCACGGCCGCCGCCTCGGCGGCCCGCAAATCGTGCGCACCCGGCGGGCGCCGCCCGGCGGCGTCCAGTTCCGCCTGCATCGCCGCACGCGCCGCCTCCCCATCCCCGTCTCCCATGAGGGCGAAGGCGACCGCACTCCCGCCCGGCAGGCGCGGCCGGAAGATGAAATCGGCATGCCAGGCTATCCCAAGGCGGTCCCGCAGCTCCTGCCCGAGCCGCCCCATAACCCCCAGGTATCCCTCGAGCACACGGAGCGCGTAGAGGTCCTCGTCTTCTTCGGGGGGCGCCGGGTACCCGACCAGGAGCATCGTCCCGGGCCGAGCCGAGCGCGCCTCGAGCGCGATCCCTTTTTCACGGGGCTTGGCGAATTCCCCCCGGCGCCCGACCTCCCGCATGCGGGAGCCGCTGAAATCCTTCACGAAGTGGGCGGCCAGGGCGGTCCCGGTCATGTCCCCGACGGCGGCTACGATCGGCTTATGTCCGCGCACCGTCTCCCGGTGCCAAAGTTCGAGCGCCTCGGCCGTCAACGCGGGGAGGGCCGAGGCCTCCTCGTCCATGGTCGGAGCGTGGAGGGAATCGGGAAAAAGAACTCCCTCAATCCCCCGTGTCCGGGCCTCCCGGGAGTCCTTCCGCCGTGCGATTTCGGCCGACCGCACACGCTTTCCCCATTCGACCGTCTCCGGAACAAACCCAGGGTTGCGGATCGCCCGCGAAAGCGGCTCGAAGGCGGCCGCGAAATTGGCGGAAGGGACGGAGAGAAAAAAGCCGAAAAAATCATCCCCCGCCACGCTCTCGACCGCCCCCCCCAGGATTTCCACCTGGCGCAGCACGGCGGGGGGGATCATCGTCTCCAGCATCAGGGCCGTGATCCCGGCGTTCGTGGACGTTTCCGTCCCTCTCCCCCCCGGGAAGAACAGCCCCAGGTCGATAACGGGGGTAGAATGGTCCTCCTGGATATACAGGTCGGGGCCGCGCAGGATCGAAGCCGTGCGCAGTGGGTATTGGACTTCGCTCGGCTCGAACCTCCCCCCGCCCTCCGGGAGGGTTACGGCATAGACCACTTCCTTCTCCCCCCTCCGACCGGCTTCCGCCACCGCCTCCGGCAGCAACCCCTCCAGCGTCTTTCTCAACACGGCGGCCGTGACCAGCCGCCGCTCGGAGGATTCCGGAAGACACTCCACCAGGATGGCATTGTCCAGGCGCAGGTGACGGGCGGCTGCCTGCCGTACCTCGCCCGCCTTGACCCGGCGCCACTCGGATGGATAGGACCGCATCCTTTTCCAATTCCCGGAAAACTCGCAGCGGGCAAGCAGTGCGGCCCGGCCGCCGACCGTCTCGAACGCCCGCCAGTAGGCCCCTTCCAGCCAGCCGCGCGCGCGCTCCATCTCCGCCCGTTCGGGATCCCTTTCCTTGATCCGCTCGATTTCGGTCATGACCGCCAGTTCAGCGCGATCGACGTCCGCCTCGTCCGTTTCCGCCTCCAGAAGCAGCATGCCCTGATTGGGTGCAACCATGGCGCGGGTGTTCAGCAGCAGCCCTTCGCGCTCCCCCCAACCAACCGCGAGCAACGAACTGCGCCCTCCCCCCAGCAGGGCCGCCAGAACCTCCGTGGCGGCGAAATCTCCCCCCCGCTCCGGCGGAGTCCGGAAACCGAACACGATCCTCGCCGGCGGGCCCTCCCACCTAAGAGAGCGATAGCGGAAACCCGGCCGCTTCCCCGCCGGACGACCGGGCGTTCTGATCGCCCGTCCCGGGGCCATGTCGTAAAGACGGACAATTTCATTGAGGATATCGCTCGAACGGATGTCCCCGGCAACCACCAGGGTCATGGCCGCAGGAGTGTAGGCCGCGGTAAAGGCCGCACGCGCTTTGTCCGGGTCACCCGGTTTCCCGTCGCGCCACGGTGCCTGTCGGCCCGATCCTTCCTCGAAAAGGGCCGCTCGCGCGGCTGCCTCCGGGGGAGCCAGCCGTGCCCGCGCCTCTGCGGCAAGGAGAAGGGATTCGCTTTGCACCACCTCCGGATCGAAGGAGGGGCGTTGCAGCGCTTCAGCTTGTAGTCGCAGTACCTGGCTCCAGCGTTCCGCGGGGGCGGTGATTTCCAGGAGGTTATGTTCCGGGTCGGTGCGCCGGGAGAAAACGCCGCCCAGGGCCTGGACCCGCTGCCGGAAGGTCCCCGCTCTCCCCGGCGTCCCCCCGCGACACACCAGCGCCCCGACCAGTTCCGCCAAGGCGTCGTCATCGGCCAGGGCGCCGACGCGCGCCACGTAGGCCTGCGCCGAAATCAGCTGCGCGGTCCGGGTTTCGTGGACCAGGACCGTCATCCCGTTTTTCAGCACCACCCGCGTCCCCGGCGCCGCCTCCTCGTACGAAATGGACTCGAGCAGGAAAGGGGCACGGGGCTCCGGTGCCGCACGCCGGCTGCTGCGCCTCGACTGCGGCAGTCCAAGCGGGACCAGCAGAAATCCGATGGCTGCGATCGCAATCCCGTATCGGATTCCTTTCATGACCGGCCGGCCTCCTAGGGGAGTGAAAGGCGGTAGACTCCTTCCCAGCGCGTTCCCAGGTAAACGCGCCCAGGGTGGCGTGGATCGGGGGTCAGGCAATAGATGGGGGATTCAAATTCCGGCGAAAAGATGCGCTCCCAGTTCTCCCCAGCATCCCGCGAGTAATACACGCCCCCGGCGGTCTTGTCCGCGGCCAGGACCTGTTTCCCGTCGGCGTCGAGGAAGGCGACGGAGGAAATGCTCATGCCCAGGCTGCCGTCGCCTGCCCGCCGCCAGTAAAACCCGCCGTCGCTCGATTCGAAAAGGCCCGCCGCGGTCCCGGCAAACATGTGCTTCCCGCCGTCGGGCGACAGGGCGAGGTTCTCGATGGTGACCCGTTCGGGCAACCCGTGCATGGAAATCACCTTCCAGGTGGTCCCCCGGTCCTCGGAACGGAGCAGGCCGAGGCTGGTTCCGGCGTAGACCGTTCCCGGCTGCGTCTCCGGGGCGACGAGGCTCCAGGCCTTCGGGCTGAACCGGTAGGCTGGCGGCATACGGAAATTGAGAGTGTCCAGGGGGGCGCGGTAGATGCCCTGATCGGTTCCGGCATAGAGAATGGCACTGGCGGGATCCGCGGCCAGGCTGTAGATGGTGCGTTTGCCGATAGATCCCTGGAGCTTGACCCAGCCCCGCGCTCCGGGCGCCTGATGGTAAATCCCCTGGGGGGTGCCGACGAGTGTTCCCCGGTTCCGGGGCAGGATCAGGAAGGAGAGAATTCTCATCCCGGGTTCGATCTGAGAATGGCTCCACCGGGAACCGCTCTCCTCGTACGCGTACCACCCGCCACTTCCCGAATGAACCCCCATGGCAAAGCGCCCTTCGTGGCTGGGGTCGGGCAGGATCCAGGAGATCTGCTTGTGGATGAATCCCGCGTTGGACTCCACCCAGTTCCGGCCGCCGTCCTCGCTCCGGAGCACTCCCTGGTATTCCGTACCGATCAGGATTCGTTCGGGACGGACGGGATCGACCTGGATGGCGTTGACGGTAACCCCCTTGTCCGTAAGGGGGCGCCATGTGCGCCCTTCGTTGTTGCTTACGTACAACCCTTCGGTGGTGCCGGTGTAGACCCTGGACGGGTTGACCGGGTCGGGGTAAACGACCAGGGCCCTGATCGTGAACCGATCAGGGAGCACCTTCAGCCGTGTCCATGACCCCGCCCGGTTATCGGAGCGGTAGACCCCGCTGCAGGCGCTGGAATAGACGATCTTAGGGTCATGCCCGCTGATGGCGATGGAGAAGACGTCGGAATCGAGCGGCATTCCCGCCTCGACCCTTTTCCAGCTTGCGCCCGCATCGGTGGAGAGGTAACTCAGCCGCCAGGTCCCCACGTAGAGGAGATCGGGATTATAAGGGTCGATGGCGACTGATTCCGCCTTCCTGAGGCTATTTCCCCCGACCCGTCTCCAGCCCGTCCCGCCGTCCCGGCTGACGAACACGCCGTCCAGGGTGGCCAGGATCATGTGTTCGGGACGAGTGCGGCAGATGTCCATCCCCCTCACGGCGGCGGCGCCGGAGGGGAGCCCCACGGCGTGCCAGCTTTGGCCGTGATCCCGGCTCATGAACAGCCCCCCGCCGTCGGAATGGAGATCCCAGGCTCCCGCATATACCCTTCCTCGCTCCGTCGGATGGGCGATCAGGGTATCAATGACGTAGGAGCTGTTGCCGATCCCCGGATAGAGCGCTTTCCACGTACCGCCATGGTCGGAAGACTTGAAGATCTTGCCGTTGCTCGTGCCGAGATAGGCGATACGACTCTCCCCCGGGTCGACAAGCAGCGAGCGCACGTCGCCTCCGAAGGGGCCGATCCGCTCGAACCGGGGCGTTTCCGCCCGGTCGACTGCGCCGGCGCCGCCCGTGCCCAGCAGGATGAGGACACAGAAAACAACCCTGGAAATTTTACCGCTCATGAACAGGAGTATAACAGAAGTGTGGGATTGGAACCGGGGGGCGGCGTTGGTGCCGCCCCCCGGTTTTGCAGTGGACTTATGGGATTAACGTACGGAGAGTTCGATCTCCACACGGCGGTTCAGCTTGCGGCCGGCCTCCGTGGCGTTGTCGCCCACCGGGTTGTTGTCCTCACCGTCGGTGAGGGTCAACCGGGAGGCTTCGACCCCCTGCGTACCAAGGTAGTCGGCCATTGCGCGCGCCCGCGCCTCGCCGAGTCCCTTCTTCCGCTTCTCGTAGCTGGAACCATCGGTATACCCGATGATGTTCGCGCGCAGCTTCGGATCGTTCTTCATGCGCACGGCCAGGTCGTCGAGGATGGCCTTGGCGCAGTTGTCCACGCGGGTGCCGCGCGGGCTGAAGAATCCGCAGTTGTCCCGGGTCACGCTGATCCGTTCCGAGACGTTGACCGTCATGCTGCAGGAGGCCTTCCCACCGCGCCCGTCGTCGACTCCGACGGAAACGATGTAGCTTCCCGCCCTGACGCCGGCGGCGTTGAATGTGGCGGTGTTGTCCTTACCGCTGACGGCGTTCCCGGGACCGGACCAGCTGTAGGTCAGCCGGTCGCCATCGGGATCGCTCGCCTTGGAGGAGAGCTGAACCGACTGCCCGGAGGCCACATCGACCGTCGTGGTCTGGCATTCGATCACCGGGGGTTGATTCGGCTTTTCCCGGATGGTCCCCTTGGCGGAGGCGGAAGCAGTCTCCTGTCCGTCGCTGACGGTGCAGACGACGTCGTAGGATCCCGGCTGTCTCCCTTCGGAACCGAAGGTGATCTGCGGCCCTTCCGCGGCCAGTTTCTGCCCGTTGACGGTCCAGCTGTAGGTCAACGCGTCATTGTTCGCGTCGGTCGCCATGCAGCGCAGGTTGGCGCTCTCGCCCGGGAGGATGCTGAAGGACGTGGGCTCCATGGTAACCTGGGGTCCGACGTTTTTCTTGAGCACGGTGATCTCGCTCGAGCAGGAAGCCTCGTGCTTCTTGTCGCGCACGGTGGCCGTCACCGTGTACTTGCCCGGGGCCAGCCCGGTGGCGTCAAACGTCGCCGTCTCCCCGCTTCCGGTCACCTTGCCGCCCGTGGTCGTCCAGGAGTAGGTCAGCTGGTCGCCGTCGGGATCGCTCGCGTTGGCCCGGATCGTGGTGGTCTCATCCTGGAGGATGGTGTTTTTCGCCACCGCACAGTTGACTGTGGGGGGATCGTTCTTACGCAGGCCCACGGCGCCCTGAACGACGAAGCCGTGCGAACTCGCGGGCTCCACGCCCAGCGCAGCGTTGCGGGTCACGTGGTTGATGGAAGCCTGGTATCCAGCGCCGAGCGCGATCCAGTCCCTGGGATAGAAACGCATTCCAACGATGAGGTCGACCGGATTCTGGTTCGGGTTCCAGCCGGGGGTCGTTTCCCTCCCGTAGTAGTTCCGCCCGTCCAGTTCCGCGATCACGCGGTACGGCCGGGTCAACGGGAATTCCGCGCCGAAACGGTAGAGGAACTCGTGCTGGTAGTCGGCATTGGACACCTTGGCGTCATCGTACATGTTGGTGCCGACGTTGGCGTGGAAGCGAACCAGGCCCGACGCTGTCTTGGACAGCAGCATGGCGAACCCGCCCTGGTAGGCGCCCGAGGACAGGCCATCGAGCAACCCACCGGCTTCGCGGTGGCCGGGGATCGTCCCGAAGCCCGTAAACGCGATGCTTACCGGGTTCCCCCGGCGCTCCGATAACAGGCCCAGTTTGAAGCCCAGGTGCACGTCGCCGCGCCCGCTCGCCTCGTCCACATTAATGAAGGGGGCCACCTGGCTGGCGTAGGCTTGGTTGGCCGGGTTCTGGGAGGGGAACAGTTGCAAGCCGACCGGGCGGTTGTATCGGATATTGTCGGCCTCGATACGCCGGTAGGCTTCCCAGGACCCGAAAAATTCAAACCGGTCCATTACACCCACAGCCGCCCCGACCACCGCCCGACCGACCGTGAGTTGTCCCGGGTCACGGTTGAGCTGATCGTAGCCGAAGGTGAAATTGGCTTCGCCCTTCCGCAGGTTTTCGGCGTCCCAGGTCTTGAAAAGACCCGTGGTGCCGTCAAGGCTGGCGGCCTTCATCCTGCTCGTTGCTGTATCCTGCGCGAAACCGGAAAGTGAGAATAGTAACAATACTATGCTTGCCGCTGCTACGCGCATGCACCTTTTGTTCATATTTTTAGCCTCTCCACTGTGCAATTCCATTCAATAGTCGATACTCGATCAGGCGCCGCAACCACATACGGTCCGCCTGGTGTTGAAGCCGGTAAAGTTCAATCCAAAGGCATTTTAACAACAAACGACTTATCCATCAAGCATTTAAATCATATTCCCTCCAGGTTCCGACCCCACCCCGGCGCGGAGATTTCCTCGGCTCCATGCATGCGCGGGCGCTCACCAACGATGCTTCCGCGCGTTTTTCGCGAAACCCGCTTGCATTGGTCCCCGGGAATGCGTTATTATTCGGCGCCTTTGATCAGGTGGGGTCGTAGTTCAGTTGGTTAGAACGCCGGCCTGTCACGCCGGAGGTCGCGAGTTCGAGTCTCGTCGGCCCCGCCATTTCGAGGGCAGGGAAAGAAAACGTGGCAGGGAGGCCGGCGGGCCTCCCTTTTTTATTGGCTCACCGGCGCGAGGAGCGAACATGAAGATTTCCGATCTGTTCGACGTCAAAGGTTACGGCGCCGTCATCACCGGGGGAGCCAGCGGCATCGGGCTCGGCTATGCCGAGGCCCTGGCCGCCGCCGGCGCGCGCGTGACGCTCCTTGACGTGGACGGCGACCGGCTGGAGGCCGAAACCGCCCGCCTCGGCCGCGAGGGATTCGATGTTCAGGGCCGCCTAGTGGATGTCACCAATCACGGCGCCCTGGACGCCGCGGTGGCCGAGGCGACGGAGCGCTACGGCCGGCTCGACGCCGTGTTCGCCAACGCCGGGATCGACCCCGGTCCGGGCTTCGTCGGCGCCTGGGCCGGGTCCGAACGACCCCGCCTCGTCGAAGGGGCGCTCGAAAACTACACAGACGAACGCTGGAACCGGGTGGTCGAAATCAACCTCAACGGCATCTTCGCCACCGTGCGCGCCGCGGCCCGCCACATGAAGCCCCGGAAGTCGGGCCGCATCGTCATTACCACCTCGCTGGCGAGCACCCGCGTTGAACCCGCCATCGGGGCGGCCTACATGGCGGCCAAGGCGGGAGCCGCACAGTTCATGCGCACGGTCGCCCTGGAACTGGCGGCCTTCAACATCACCGTCAACGCCGTCGCGCCGGGCTACATCGTGACCAACATCGGCGGGGGGCATTCCCAGGATCCCGTGGAACAGGAGGCGGTCGCGCGCATGATTCCCATGCACCGGGTGGGATTCCCGAGCGACCTGTACGGGCTGGCGCTGTTTCTGGTCTCGCGCGCCTCGGACTACATCACCGGGCAGGAAATCGTCGTGGACGGCGGCTGGGGCCTGGGCGCCGCGGATTAGCTCGGAGCGTCACGCCCGCTCCCGCGGACCCAGGAATACGGCGATGCGCTCCGTGTCCGGATGGCTCTTGAGCGCGATGATGACGGTCATGGTAAGCGGGATCGCCAGGAAAATACCCATATAGCCCAGGACCCAGCCCCAGAAGAGCATCGACAAAAAGACCAGAAGCATGGGCATGCCCAGCTCCTGTCCCAGGAAGCGGGGTTCCAGTATGGTCCCCAGCAGGAGCTTGAGGGCCAGGTAGCCGAGCACGACCAGCAGCGCGCTCCCCCACCCGAGCTGGATCAAAGCCAACAGCACGACCGGGATCGCCGCCATGATCGTTCCGATAGTGGGGGCGTAATTGAGCAGAAAAGTCAGCAGCCCCCAAAGAACCGGAAAATCGACACCGAGAAACCAGAGCCAGGCGCCGGCGCCGATCCCCGTGGCGAGGCTGAAGATGGTCTTGATGACCAGGTAGCGGTAGAGGTTGGCCGTAAAAGCTTCGAACCACGCGAAACGGTTCTCTTCCATCGCGTAGGCCCGGTGGATCCTGCCGGGGAGTTCGGAAGCCTCCAGCAGCATCAGCATTGCGAAGAGCAGGATCAGGAACGTGCTGGCCAGGGCGGCCCCGAATTCCCTGAGGAGGTCAGCAGCGATCGAAAGCGCCGCCCCCGGATTGATCAGGCCGAGGATCCCCTTTTCGGGCATATCGATCCCCAGCCCCTGTGCCCAGTGAATCAGGGCCGCCATCTCGATCGTCAGGCGCTCTGCGTAAAACGGGAGCCTCCGGGTCATGGTTTCGAAGGCCCCGGCGGCCACGATCCCCGTGCCGGCGCCCAGGACCAGGATGACGCCCAGCACCAGCAGGATGGCCAAGGGCCTGGGGATCCGGCGGCGGGTCAGCCAGGACACCAGGGGAGAGAGCGTGATGGCGACGAAGAGACTGAGCATCACCGGCACTACGATCATGCGCGCGGCTTTCAGGCCGGCGATGACGATCACCAGGGAGGCGAGCAGGACGATGCCCTTGTAGATCACGCCCCCCTTCTTCGGCTCATCAGCCATGAAACCTCCATCCGTTGGTTGGTGCCGTGCCCAACCCCCGTTTGGTCAGGGGTGCGGAGACGGCACCGCCAGTGTACCTAAACCGCTTTTTGATGGAAACGGAGAATCATGTTCCCTTCCCCGGTTGTTGCGCGGGAAGCTGTATCCTGGGGGCCTTCAGGTGAAAAACGACCGTCAGGACCAGGATCAGACTCCCCGCCGCCATGTACATCGGCCGGTAACCGGCGAAGTCCGACACCCATCCGAAGAGCGGAGAGCCGAGCCCCATGCCGACATCGAACAGCGAAAGGTACAGGCCGAGGGCGAAGCCCTTGTTTTCCCTCCCCATGAAGTCGATCACGTAAGTGCTGAGCGCGGGGAAGATCAACCCCTGCCCGAAACCCGCGACGAAGCCGCT
>ERZ747221.2821-NODE-2821-length-14767-cov-7.359156_pt1 | contig 14767 bp, 11 predicted proteins | sample MGYA00374949_ERZ747221 | MGnify/ENA primary metagenome ERZ747221 (study PRJEB28779, sample SAMN05720172) | bioreactor metagenome | isolation source: Anaerobic biogas reactor | place: USA:Washington, USA | collected 2015-08-08 ... | reverse complement strand
GACGAAGGGCTCCGGTTCGCGATCCGCGAAGGCGGACGCACCGTCGGCGCCGGCGTCGTGACGAAGATCATTCAGTAGACGGGATGGAGGTCCGTGGGCGGTTTTTGAACCGCCGCGCCGGACTGTCTATACTGGTATAGCGTTTCTTCAAAGCGGGTCACGGCCCGCTTTTATGCAGGACTGTAGCTCAATCGGCTAGAGCAGCGGCCTCCAAAGCCGAAGGTTGGGGGTTCGAGTCCCTCCAGTCCTGCCATGTTTATGCATGCGTAACCGGAGCCTGGATCGGTCGTAGCAGGAGCTAGTATGGCCAAGGAAGCAGCAGCAGTAGAGAAGCCGGGGATTGCGGCTCGCATCCGCGAGTTTTTCCACGAGGTGAGAGTGGAAATGCGCAAGGTGACCTGGCCGGCCAAAGATGAAGTCCGTTCGTCGACGTCCGTGGTGCTTTTCGTGCTTGGTCTGATGGCGTTCATCATCGGCGTCTTTGACAAGCTTTCCGATGTGTTCGTTTGGTTGCTGCTTAAACTCGGGTAGGAGTCTCCCGCTGTGGCTGACGAACAGAACGACAAGAAACCTCAGGGACTCGACGACGAACTCCGCGAGCGGCAGTCTGAGCGCGCCGCGAAAGATGCGGCCGAACGCGAGTTTGCCGCGAGCTTTTTCGGCGACGTCAAGAAGGAGGTCGTCCGGGAAGAAGACGCGGCCGAGGCCGAGGCCCGCAAAGCACTGACGGAGGATCTCCGCCGGGAACAGGAGGCCCAGGAAGCCCAGGAGGCCGAGACGGAGCTTCAGGCGCGGCGGTTTCTGGCGGGCGGCGGCGACGCCAACGCGACGCAGTCGGTGGAAGTCGAGGCGCGCAGCCTGAGCGTGGATGGGGACAGCGGCGACGAGGACGACGAGGAGCCGAAAGAGGATCCCATCCTGGCGACGCTCAAGCCGGACCCCGACGACGGCATCCGGCGGCGGTGGTATGCCCTGCACGCGTATTCGGGCCAGGAAGGCAGCGTACGCAAGAACCTGCTGATGCAGGCGGAACTCGAAGGCCTGGATGATTTGATTGGCGGCGTGCTGGTGCCCATGGAGCAGGTGGCCGAGATCAAGGGCGGCGAGAAGCGGATCTCGAAACGGAAGTTTTTCCCCGGGTACGTGCTGGTGCGCCTTCCGGAACATCCCGAACGCCGGCCGGAACTGTGGCACCTGATCAACAACACGCCGGGCGTGAGCGGATTCATCGGGTCGCGGCACACGCCCGTGCCCCTGGAAGACGCGGAAGTGAACGCGATCATCGATGAGATTCGCGGCGAACGGACGCGCCCCAAACCGAAGGTCAAGTTCGACGTGGGCGAACGCGTCAAGATCATCGACGGGCCGTTCTCGAATTTCCTGGGCAACATCGACTCGATCGACGCGGACCGCGGAACCCTCAAGGTCATGGTGGAGATATTCGAGCGGCTTACAAGCGTTGAAGTCGAGTTCTGGCAGGTCGAGAAGATCTAGCTCAACCTAACATACGGAGAAGACGGTGCGATGGCGAAGGGTAAGAAGGGCAAGAACGTAACAGCGCTGATCAAGCTGCAGTGTCCCGCGGGGCAGGCCAATCCGGCGCCGCCGGTAGGTCCGGCGTTGGGCCAGCACGGCGTCAACATCATGGATTTCTGCAAGCAGTTCAATGAGCGCACGAAAGACCAGCAGGGCCTGATCATTCCGGTGGTCATCACGGTGTTTGAGGACCGGAGCATTTCGTTCATCACGAAGAGCCCGCCCGCGGCCGTGTTGATCAAGCGCGCGGCGAAGCTGGCCAAGGCCAGCGGCGAGCCCAACCGGAACAAGGTGGGTTCGGTGAGCAAGGCGCAGCTGGTCGAGATCGCGGAAATCAAGAAAGACGACCTGAACGCGGCGGATACGGATGCTGCCGTGCGCATGCTCGCGGGCACGGCCCGGAGCATGGGCATTCTGGTCGAGAACTGATCCAGTCGCCTCCCGGCGAGGCGCCTGGGTGCATAGAACCATCTGTGGGAGGGCGTACTGCCCGTCGACCACAAGGAGACCACGTCATGTCGAAGATATCGAAGCGCAGAAAGACCCTCGACGAGAAGAACCTCAAACAAATCGCGTGCACGCTGGAAGAAGCGGCGGCGGGCGTCAAAACCTGTGCCACGGCCAAGTTTGACGAGACGGTTGAACTGGCGTTCACCCTGGGCGTAGACCCGCGCCACGCCGACCAGATGGTGCGCGGCACCGTCTCGCTGCCCCACGGCACCGGCAAACAGGTGCGCGTGGTGGTGTTCTGCAAGGAAACCGACCAAATCAACGCCGCCAAAGAAGCCGGCGCCATCGAAGCGGGCGCCGAGGAGCTCGTCCAGAAGGTGCAGGGCGGGTGGACCGATTTCGACGTGGCGGTCGCGTCGCCGGACATGATGCGCGACGTCGGCAAACTCGGCAAGGTGCTCGGTCCGCGGGGCTTGATGCCCAGCCCGAAGGCCGGCACGGTCACCCCGAAAGTGGGCGATGCCGTGGCGGAAATCCTGAAGGGTAAGATCGACTTCCGCGTGGACAAGAACGCCAACATTCACGTGCCGATCGGGAAGGCCTCGTTCACGGCCGAGCAGATCCAGGAAAACGCGTCGGCGGTCATCGACGCGGTGGTGAAGGCCCGCCCGTCGGCGTGCAAAGGCGTGTACCTCAAGAGTTGCTGCATGAGCAGCACGATGGGTCCCGGCTTCCGTCTGGACGCACCGAGCCTGGTCAGCCAGTTCCGCGTGTGATGATTCGATGGAAAGATGTTGACCGTATGCACGGGCGCAGCACCCCGGATTCCAAGGGCGCGGCGCCCTTTTTCTATTGGGGGGAAACCCCACCCACACGCGGGTTCAGCGCGTGACCGGAGGCGAAGTTTCGCAGGCAGCAGAAGGAGGCCGCAATGAGCCAGCAGAAGAACGGGTTGTTGTTCACGTCGGAATCCGTGACCGAAGGGCATCCGGATAAACTCGCGGATTTCATCTCTGATTCGGTACTGGACGCCATCTTCGAACAGGACCCGATGAGCCGCGTGGCGTGCGAAACGCTGGTGACCACGGGGTTCTGCGTGGTTGCGGGCGAGATCACCACGAAGGCCGTGGTCGATTACCCGCAGGTGGTCCGCGACGCCATCATCACCATCGGCTATACGGGCGGCGATTCGGGATTTGACGGGCGCACCTGCGGCGTCCTCATGGCGCTGGATAAACAGTCCCCCGACATTGCCCAGGGCGTGGATTCCGCGCCCGACAAGGAGCAGGGCGCGGGCGATCAGGGCATGATGTTCGGTTACGCCTGCAATGAAACGCCGGAACTCATGCCGCTGCCCATCTCGCTGGCCCACAAGCTCGGTTTGAAACTCTCCGAACTGCGGCACAGCGGTGTATTGCCCTGGCTTCAGCCGGACGGCAAGTCGCAAGTCACCATCGAGTACCGCGACGGCCAACCGCACCGCATTCACACCATCGTGATCTCGAACCAGCATTCCCCGGACATCTCGCAGCAGGACATCCGCGACGCGGTGATCCGGCAGGTCTGTGAACCCGTGGTGCCGAAAGCGCTGGTCAACGGCGACATCATCTACCACGTGAATCCCACCGGCCGGTTCGTGGTGGGCGGCCCCGTGGGCGATTGCGGCCTGACCGGACGCAAGATCATCGTCGACACCTACGGCGGCATGGGCCGGCACGGCGGCGGGGCCTTCAGCGGCAAGGACCCCTCGAAAGTCGACCGGTCGGCGACCTATATGGCGCGTTACATGGCGAAGAACGTGGTGGCCGCGGGGCTGGCGGCGAAGTGCGAAGTGCAGTTGGCCTATGCCATCGGGGTGGCGCGTCCCGTGTCCATCAACGTCACGACGTTCGGCACCGGCGCGCTCGGCGACGATGCGCTGTCGGGCCTGCTCGCGGAGGAATTCGACTGCCGTCCCGCCGCGATCCTCGAGACGCTCAACCTGCGCGCGCCGATCTTCCGCAAGACGACCAACTACGGGCATTTCGGCCGGGAAAACGCGGGCTTGCGCTGGGAGAATACCGACCGCGCGGAGGCGCTGCGCCAGCGGGCGGGCGTCTGACCGCTGTGGTATGATTTGCCGCGAGGAAGGGCAGGAACAAAGAGGCCCTTCCTCGCGGTTTCCTTTTGTGCCGTGCCAATCTCCGGGGAGGTCCTTTGCATGCCTGCCAGCTGCCGGGTGGTCTTGCCGATGCTGCTGTTGTCCGCAGTGTTACTCAGCGCCCGGGCCGTGTCCGCCGGGTGCGGCGCCCCGTGCACGGATGATCCGGCGCCCGCCGTTCCGCCGGAGAAGACGGTGTATCTGACATTTGACGACGGCCCGTCGGAAATCACCCTGACCATCCTGGACGCACTCAAGGCACACGGGGCGGCCGCGACGTTTTTTGTCTGCGGGAACGTGACCGAATTCGGCAACACGGTCTACAACCGCATTCTCGACGAAGGACACGCGCTGGGCAACCACACGTTTTCGCACCGTTACAGCACCGTATACAAATCGGCCGATGCCTTCGAGCAGAATGTGGCCCGCCTGGACGATCTCATCCACCGGTTCACGGGAACCCGGCCGCGGCTCCTCCGGTTTCCCGCCGGGTCCAATAACCGTATCACGAAGGGACCCGACGGAAAGAGCATCACCTGCGATCTCGTGAACCGCATGGCGACGGCGGGCTACCGGCATGTTGACTGGAATGTGGACTCGATGGATCACGGCGCAAACGCCCGGGATGCGAAGGCCATCGCCCGAACGGTGGTCGAGGGCGTCCTGAAACGCGACCAGGCGATTGTCCTCATGCACGACAGCTACACACACGCGGCGACTGCGGAAGCCCTGCCCCTCATCATCCGGGAACTGCGGTCACACGGGTATGCGTTCAACCCGTTGTCGGACACCTCCTATACGGTCCAGTTTCTCAAACCCCAGCCGCCGGCCGTCCCGTAACCGCGATCGAGGCGTTCAGGGCCGGGGCGGCCCGTTCGTTACTTCCGCGGCGTTCACGGGGGCGCCCGTTCCCTCCGTGTACCACACGAACGTAGCGGTGGCGCGCGCGGGAACTTCCGCCGCAAACGATTTTCCGCGCCAGGCGATGGTGAAGGTGCTGGGTTTGCGATCGGCGTTGGCCACGACGAGGGCGATGCTGCCGTCAGGATTCAGGAAGGCGGCATTCGCGAAGCGCACGCTCCGGAAATCCGTGGATTCGATCCGGACAGCGTCGCGCTGGATGAACCGCATGAACTGGCCGTACATGCAGTAATCGTAGCTGTAGAGGAGCGTCTTGGTCGCGCTGTCCAGAACGATACACGTGGGACCAATGCGGTGGGGTCCCCGGTTGGGCTGGCCCGTGTCGTCGATCACGGTGACCCAGGCGTTGTAGCTGCGCGCCCAGTTGCGCAGAATGGCGATAATCTCGATGGCGCCCCGGACGCCGGAGGTGGAGCCTTCGGTGAAATAGATGTGTTTCGACGGGAACATGGCGCTCAAGCGCGCCATGGCCACCGGGCGCCCGGCGTAATGGTGGAAGGCGGTGCCATCGATGTACGGCGCGGCCGCCGGATCGTTCAACACGTTCCTCGGCCATCCGATGGGTTCGAAATTGTGGTCCCAGCACCAGATCCGGGTCTGGATGCCCTGGCGCGCGAATTCCGGGCCCACGTGCCCGGCGATGAATTCGGCCTGTTGCCCGAACGACCACCGGCAGGTGGGATACGTGGGCGGGTTGTAGTCGGGCTCGTTCTGCAACGTGATCGCGTAAACCGGGATGCCCTCGGCCTCGTACGCCGTGATGAATTTCGCCAGATACCGCGCGTATACCGCGTAATACTCGGAAATAAACCGTCCGCCGCCGATCTGCCCGTTCGACGTCATCCACCCGGGCGGACTCCACGGCGATGCGAAAAACAGCAGGTCCGGGTTGATCTCCAGCGCCATCTTGAGCACCGGAAGCACATATTCGCGGTCTTTTTCGATCGAAAAATGTTCGAGCTGCATGTCGTCCGGAATGTCCGCGTAGGTATACCAGGGAGACGCGGTAACATCGGGCGTCCCGATGCAGATGCGCATCAGGTTCATCCCAATCCCCGTGTAGGGGGACACAATCCATTCGACGGCGCGCTCCTGTTCTCCGGGCGGAAGCTGGCTGATGTTGTAGCACGTTGCGTGATCCAGGGACGCGCCCAGGCCGAGGATGCTCTGATAGCGGATCGCGTCATCGATGCGCACATCCGCCCCGGGCGCTTCCGGGCCGAACGACAATACCGGCTGGGCCGTCATCGTGTGCTGCATGTCCTCGGAAGAGACCCACCACGCCACGTCCATCGCCGGCGCCGGCCACCCCGCCAGGAACAGCGTCACCAGAGCGCAGGAGCTCACGAAGACCTGTGCGATTCGCATCAAGCGCCGTCCTTTCTCCGTTCCTTCATCCGCAAGGGCTCTCCCGGGCCCGGCGAATAGACTACCATTGTGTGGCGCCCGCGTAAATGGCAAGCGACCCGGTCCCCGAAAACCGCCGAGCGCCGGCCCGGGATGCTCTTTCTTGTAACGCAGGCGTCTCGCCTGCATTCTCGGATTCGGGTGGACACAGTGGACATGGTGGACATGGTGGACATGGTGGACATGGTGGACATGGTGGACATGGTGGACATGGTGGACATGGTGGACGGCCCCGCACGCCGTTGGCGTAGACAGCGCCGCGGATGCAGCCCGTGTCGCCGAAGTCGCCCGCGTCTACTGGACGACTCCGAAGGAGCCGAATGTGAGTCGCCGGGAGGTTAGCCCGGAGATCAGCGGCGCGTTGCGCCGAGGCGGACGCGCCCGCATTTCCCGGCCGACACCGCAGGTGTCGAATGCGAGTACCCCCGGGTTTCAACCCGAGGACTGCCGTCATACCGCCAAATCGAGTCCCGTAGGGACGAAAGAAAACGGGATTTGCGCCGCGCCCAGATTGAGTCCCGTCAGGGACGAAAGAGAATAGCCCACCACTTCAGTGGTGGGAACCCCCGTGTCCCGCAAACCACGAGTCCCGTAGGGACGGCAGACAACAGCGCCACCAAATCTCAAGACCCTTGTGCAGGTTCGAACGGGGACACGTTGTCGCGCCGGGGACGGCGCTTGGAACATGTCCCCGGTTCGTGTCCGCCCCCCCAAACCACGTGTCTGGTAGGGACGAAAGAAGACAGCATTAGCGCCGCCTCTTGTGTCCCCCGCTGGCGGGGGTGGCCGCGAAGCGGCCGGGGGTGGATGGCAACCCCGCGATCTTGGGCAAGGGATCATGTATGGGCAACCCCCCGTGGCTGCCCATAATGACAGTGCGTCCGGAATGTTCCTCCTCTGTGTCTTGGTGTCTTTGTGTGAGGCCGTATCTATCGCATCGTATTTCACACCAAGACAGCAAGACACAACGATTGTCGTGTTACCAGGCGTCGGCTTCCCCCTAAACTCCCGGAATGACCGAGGAAATGGGGTCAACAGACCGCGATCCTATCCCAACAACGACGCCACCACGCCGGGCAGGGCGCTCAGCGTGTTCACCGTTGCATCGGGGACCACGTCCGCCAGCGGGTCGCCGGCGGCGCGTTGCACCCAGATGGCCTTGATGCCTGCCCGCTGCGCACCGGCCACGTCGCCTCCGAGATCGTCGCCGGCCATGATGGCGTGTTGGGGCGGGACCCCGAGGCGTTCGAGGGCGGTGGCGAACATGACCGGCGCCGGCTTGCCCGTGCCGAGTTCACCCGAGATGACCACGGCCCGGAAATGCGGCGCGAATCCCGCGCGCTTGATCTTCTTGTGCTGAAGCGCCGTAAGACCGTTGGTCACCAGCGCAAGACGATACCGCCGCGCCAGGGTTTCGAGGGTCGGGATGGCGTCATGAAACAGCGCAAAACTGGCCCACCGTTCTTCCTGAAACGCGGCTGCGAGCTCTTTCGCGAGGGCGTCGTTCCGGACGCCGTGCTCGCCGAGCGCGCTGCGCCACGCCTCGCGCTGATAGGCCCGCGCCCAGGGGCGCAGACGTGCCAGGGGTTCCTCTTCGCCTTCGAAGCCGGCCCACAGGCCTTCGTCGGGAGATACCCCGATGCGCTGGAAATAGTCCGCGAATTCCGATTCGGTCCACAGCCGGCGCGCGTGAATCCGGACGGACTGGGTCAAGGCTTCCGGTTCGATGCCGCATTCCGCCCACGCGGCCGCGCACGTGGCAAAAAAGGCCTCCTCGAAGGCCTCCCGCTGGACCACGAGCGTGTCGTCCAGGTCCAGCAGCACTGCATACTCGGCCATACGGACCGTTCCTTCGGGGTTGCATCCCGGCCCTGCCGGGCCGTTGTTCCAGTCGTCATCATCATGCACACCGGCCCGGGCGCCCGCAAGGTTTCCGGGCTTACATCTTCACGCTGAAACGGTAGGCGCCCGAGGCCACGTCAAACGCGGGGCAGCGGGCGTCTCCGGACGCGGGCGCGACCCCGGCGGCCTGGTTCGCGGGCACGCCGCTTTCCAGCACCTCCGCCCGGGCATCCACCGGCAGCAGGACACGCGCCGTCACACCGACCGGCACGGTCACCGCGAGATGCAGTCTCCCGCCGTCCACGCGCCACGCGGCGCGGATGGTTCCCCGGACCGAATCATACGAGGCTTCGGCCCAGTCGAGGCCTGGTTGCGGGGGGCCCGGCGCGATGATGACGCGGTCGCAGCCCACGGCATCCGGCGCGGGACGAATGCCCGCGACGTGTTTGTAGAACCACTCGCTCACCGAACCGAACATGGGATGGTTGTTTGAGAACGTGTTGTCGCTGCCTTCCCAGTGCTCCCAGAGGGTCGTGGCGCCGTTGTCGAGCATGTATCCCCAGCCGGGAAACGTCCGGGCGCTTGTGATGGCGCAGGCGACGTCGTGCCGGCCCATCGCGCTCAAGACGTCGAGCATGTACTTTGTGCCGAAGATGCCCGTCGAGAGATGGCCGTCGTGCGCCGTGATGTCGTTGACGAGGACCTCGAGGGCGTTCGCGCGCACCGGTTCCGGCGCGAGGTTCATGTAGAGCGCGAACGCCTGAGACGCCTGCGTGCCGGCGCCGTACCGGCCCGTTTCGGGCTCGAGGTACCGGGCGTTGAACGCCTCGGCGATCCGTTCGCCCAGGGCCTCGAACCGGGCGGCATCGTCCGCGTTGCCCAGAAGCGCGGCGAATTCGCGGGCGAGCGCGACGTTGTATGCGTAGAACGCGGCGCCCGAGAGCTCCGGTTTTTCGGCGAGGCTTTCGTGGTCGCTGATGCCGCCCACGTAGATGTGGTCCGGCGCGTTGGCCTCGATGAGATCGACCCAGGCCTTCACGCGCGCGTACTGGTGTTCAATCAACCGGCGCTCGCCGTAGTACTGGTAGAGCTGCCGCAGCAGCATCGGATGCGCCGTGCCCCAACCGATGGGACCCGACCCTTCGCCAAATCCCGCGTCGTCTATGCCCACAAACGGCGCGGTTTCCGTGAATCCGCCGTTGGGCCGGACCGCATCGGCTAAATCTTCGACGGCCTTCGTGTAGAACTGCGCCATATCGAAGTTGAGCAAGAACGCCTCGCTTGACGCGACGATGTCGCCGCCGTAACCGAACTTTTCGCGGTGCGGGCAGTCGGACTGCACGCTGAACAGGTTGCTCAGAAACGTGCGGAGCGTCACGTCCTGGATCTGATTGTAGAGGTCGTTCGCGCACTGGAACGCGCCGGCCGGCGCAACGGCCGAGTGCAGGACGAGCCCTTCCACGCTGTCGGCCGCCGGAGGGGCAGGCAGGCCCGTCACCTCCAGGTAGCGGAACCCGCGGAACGTGAACCGCGGCACATACGACTCGACGCCCCCGCCTTTCAGGATGTAGACGTCTTCCTGCCACGCGGTGACGGGCCGCTTCGAATCCGGCGGCCGCTCCCGGTTCTTGATCTGGCCGCACACGGCGGTCATGGGGTTCAGGGTGCCGTCGTCGTGGAGCAGTTCGCCGTACCGCAGCACGACGCGCGTGCCCGCGGGCCCTTCGACGCGCAGCCGGGCCAGCCCGCCGAAATTCTCGCCCAGGTCGAAGATGTACGTTCCGGGGGCCGGTTCGCTGACGGACACCGGGCGGATTGTGCGCGCAACCTTGATTGGCGGCGCCATCTGGGCGAAGAGCGGTCCGACAGCCGTTGCCGCGGGCACGGCGTCTTCCCAGTGCGCATCGTCGAAGCCCGGCGCGTCCCAGCCCGGCTGTTCGAGGCGGGCATCGTAGACCTCGCCCAGGTAGACATTGTTCCGCACGACGGGCGCGTCGCCGGCCTTCCAGGTGCCGTCGGTCACGATACGGTCCTGCGTGCCGTCGTCGTAATCGATCTCGAGCTGTACGATGGCCCGGGGCGCCCCGATGGTGAGGTTTTCGCGGATGTTGATGCGGTTCCACATGAGCAGGGGCAGCGGATTGTACCAGCCGTTGCCGACCAGGATGCCCACGGCGTTCGGACCTTCCCGCAGCGCGTCCGTCACGTCATAGGTGGAATACAGCACGCGTTGGGAGACGCTGGTCCAGCCGGGATCGAGCCAGTGATCGCCCACCTTCTCGCCGTTAAGCCGCAGTTCGTAATAGCCCAGCCCGGTCACATAGGCGCGGGCGCGGCGGACGCGCTTGTCGACGCGGAACTCTTTGCGAAACAGCGGCGCGGGAGTATCGCCGAACAACGCCTCCTCGTCCTCGGGCAGGTCTTCGTTGCGCGCGATCCACTGGGCGGTCCAGTCGCTGTCGTCCAGCAGGGCGGCCTCGAACCACGCGGGCGCGCTCCAGGGCGACATGCGGCCCGCCTCGTCCCACACGCGCACCTTCCAGTAGACCCGTTGACGGGCCTCGAGGGCCGGTCCGCCGTAGGGGATCTGGATGGCGTCCGCGCTCCTCACGCGGCCCGAATCCCACAGGTCGCCGGCATCGCGGTTGAGCTGTTCGAGGGAACTGGCGGCCAGGATCCGGTACGCGGTCTGGGCCTTGGCGCGCGCACTGGCATTCGGCGCTTCGTTCACCCAGGCGAGCCGGGGCGCCGCCGTATCGATGCCGAGCGGATTCTGCCGATATTCGCAGGTCAGCCGGGCCGGCTGCAGCGGGCCTGCCGCCAGCCGTGCGGGCAAGTGACGGCATCCGGCGGCCACCAGAACCAGAGCCATAAGCAAAACGATCGCGACACGGCGCATATACACCTCCAGCGGTAAAGCCGTTTCCCCGGACTCCTGTTTGCGCGACAGCGAAACAGGCTCTGTTATTGCGTAGGGCGCAGCGTGACGGCCCGCAGATTCATGACGCCCTCCGCGGGCTTGCCTTTGGGCGACACCGTCACCACGACGGCGCCGGCCGACGCGACCTCGGCCGTGCCGGCGGTTTCGGTGATGAAATCGGACCACGTCCCCGTTTCCTTGACGGTGGCCGCCACGACGGCCTCGCCCACGCGGATCTCGACAGGCGTGCCGCCCGAACCGTTGCTGCAGGCATAGGTCAGGGCAACGTCGTATTTTCCGGGCCGGTCGACCGTGACGTGCCAGGAGACCGAATCCCCGGGCTCGGTCCAGAATCCGATGGCGTCCTTTTCCGCCTCGTACCGGGCGGTCTCGCCGATCACCTGGGCCTGTGCCGCGGGCATCGTGAGCGTGCCGTCCCCGGCGGCATGAATGGTCATGTCGACGTCCGGCGCGCCGGCGATCTCGAGCACGACGACCGTCGCGTCCTCATTGGGCATGTGTTCGGGCAGATCCACGCTGACGGACCGCTCGCCGGTCCGCGTGACGGTCAGCGAGACGTCCGGGCTCGTCAAGAGGTAGGCCTTCGTCACGTCGTTCTTGAGCCCGGGCACGTCGAGGACATCCCGCGGCCAGTCGAACACGTGCAGATAGAGCTTGCCGGGCGCGGTCGTGCAGCGGCCCCACGGCAGGTTCGGGAACGGGCTCGGCCCGGTGCCGTAGATGGCTTCGCCGTGTTCCCGGAGCCAGTCGCCCATGGCCAGGAGACGCTGTTCCATGATCACGGGGATGCGCCCGTCGGCGGTTGGGCCGATGTCGAGCAGCAGGTTGCCGCCGCCGTTGCAGATCGAGATGAGCATGCGGATCAGGTCCCGCGGGGTCATGTAATCGTCGATTTCCTCGTTGCGGTTGTAGCCGAACGATTTGCCGATGCCGCGGCATTCCTCCCACTTGTGCCGGTCGCCGAGGTCCTGCCCCCAGCCCACGTGGCCGTACTCGGTGGTGTAGAACCCGCCGTGTTTGCTGCGGCAGCCTTTGCCCCACCGGTCATTCACCACGACCCGGTCGCGGACGGGCGATTCGTTATACAGCCATGCGAGGAATTCGGCGCTGCGCCAGAGGGTGTCGGGGTGGTCCCATTCGCCGTCCGGCCACACGATGTCCGGTTCGTAGCGCAGCACGAGGTCTTTCAATTGCGGCAGCATGTGCTGTTCCACGTACCGTTCGGGGTCGCTGCGGTAAATCGGGTTGAACCACTCGTACAGCGAGAAATAGAACCCCATTTTCAGCCCGCGCGCTTTTACCGCGTCCGTCAGTTCGCCGCAGAGGTCGCGCCCGGGGCCCGCGTCCACGCTGTTCCAGTTCCAGCTCTCGGCGTTGGGCCACAGACAGAATCCCTCGTGGTGTTTCGAGGTCAGCACGACGTATTTCGCGCCCGACCGTTCGAAGATCTCCGCCCAGTGCGCGGGATTAAACATCTCGGCGCGGAACTGCGGCGCAAAATCGGGGTATTTGAAGTCTTCCCCGTAGTTTTCGACATGAAACTTCCAGGTCTCGCCGTTCTTGTCCTGCATGTCATGCCAGTACCATTCCGAATACCGCCCTTTCGGGCCCCAGGATGGCACCGAATACAGGCCCCAGTGAATGAAGATGCCGAATTTGTCGTGGTCGTACCACCCCGGCAGGGGCCGGCTTTCAACCGATTCCCAGGTGGGCTGGTACTGCGCGTCCTGGGCGAACGCGGCACATGCCGCCACGGCGAGCGCGACCATCAACACACATTTTGTCGTTCGCATCATGCTCTCCCTCTACTGTGCGCGGGCCCCGCCGCGCTGTCGTACCCGCCGGGCCGGCGTCAGACCGCCTGGCCCGGCCAGATCGTCGGAATGGCGGGCGTGTGGCCCAACCAGCGGTCCAGCCACGCGAACGCGAACCGTTTCGCCCCCGGCGGGAAATTGTGTTCGCCCGGAAACGAGAACATCCCGATACGGTCGCCCGCGCCGAGCGCGTGGTATACCGCCTGCGCGCGCAGCACCCGCGCGACGGTCTCCAGATTCTCGAACTCGCCCTCGCTGCCCTGGACCAGGAGCGGCCGCGGCGCCGCCAGCATCATGAGCCCATCGAAATCGCACGGGACGGGACGGGCGGGCTCCTGAATGTACGGCGCGAAATTCGGCAGATAACAGTAATCGCTGACCGGCCCGCGTTTTTTCGCGGGGTCCTGCGGCCGCGACCAGTGATCGGTGCCACGTTGCCACCCTATTGCGCCGCAATTGCTCACGGCGGCGGCAATGCGCTCGTCAAACGCCGCCGCGCACAGGCTTGTGTGGCCCCCCAGCGAATGGCCGATGCACCCGATCCGGCCGCGATCCACGAACTCCAGCGTCTCCAGCACGTCCACCGCGCGCATGCAGTCCCACGCGTTCTTGCCGAACATGGACCACTCGGGATGGCGTTTATAGAACGGCTCGGAATCGTATTGCGTGCAGCCCGGGGGAATGCGCTCGCCGTCGCAGAACAGATCAATGCTGATGGTCACATAGCCCCAGCGGGCCAGCTCGAGGCCGTAGGCGCGGCTCTTCTCGGGCGGCAGCGGCGGATCCTCCGGCGCCCGGCCCGTCAGCCCGACGCACTGAGATTTTCCCGCGCCCGCGCTCGTCGGATGGGGGCACACCAGCGCCGGCGACGGTCCCGGCCGAGCGCTTTTCGGGATCAACAGGTACGCCGGCACCCGATCCTCGGGTTCCGATCGAAACGTCAAGTAATGGCATTCGATGCCGTCGATGTCGTCGACCCGGCGCATCTGGACGTCCAGCGGCGGTTTCTCGGCGGGAAACGGGCCCATCATCGCCAGCCAGGCCGCGCGGACCGCTTCGAGGCGGTCCGGCAGCTCCCCGGCTGCGGCGGGGTCCGCCGTCTGGTGCTCCCGGGCCTGGCCCACCGCGGCGGCCAACAACCCCGCGCTCGCGATCCCGCCGGTCAACAAGGCCCGCCGGCTGAAATGGGGGTCGCGCTCCTGGTCGTCATGCATGAATGCGGCACTCTCCTCAGAATGGGTTCGCGTCCTGAACCTCTGCACCCGGATTCCACACAATACCGCCCGGATTTGCCCGAATCAAGCCAACGGCCCGCGGGGCGCGGCCTGTCCCCACCGGATCCAGGCCCTCGCAGCGGCCTGGGCGGCCAGGGCAATCGCACTTAATGCGCCCCGCCCAAAAGGTTTTCGTGAGACGGGTTGTCTGTGGCCCCGGTCCTCGTCCTCCCGCGCAAGCAGAGGGCCAGAGCTTACCCGGCTGTGCTCCGCCGCAGGCTGTATCTACACGCATGCGCACTGGATTCCTGCTTACGCAGGAAAGACGTTTAAGAATGCCGTTTCCTCGCACGCCGACAGGCCTGCAGGATTCCTGTGTGACCCTGCCTGCGTCACCCCTGCGCAAGCAGGGGTCCAGAGTCCTGCTGGATTCCTGCTTACGCAGGAAAGACGTTTAAGAATGCCGTTTCCTCGCACGCCGACAGGCCTGCAGGATTCCTGT
>ERZ747221.2817-NODE-2817-length-14786-cov-6.627711_pt1 | contig 14786 bp, 11 predicted proteins | sample MGYA00374949_ERZ747221 | MGnify/ENA primary metagenome ERZ747221 (study PRJEB28779, sample SAMN05720172) | bioreactor metagenome | isolation source: Anaerobic biogas reactor | place: USA:Washington, USA | collected 2015-08-08 ... | reverse complement strand
ATATTGGGAAGGATGACCCGATGGTTTGGCCCGTGGCAGGGAATACATCATTATTTCCGTTGAAGAGGGATGATACCGGATCAAAACGGATATGCTGAGGGATTACCTCTTTCCGGCTGATTTGTTTGAAGCGATCGAATAAAACACCGTTCTTTCCTTCCGGTACAAACGGATATCGCAGTCCGGCAAGAAAAACGGTTGAGGCGGTTCATAAAAGACAGGCATAATGATATGATAATCATCAAGGCAGGCTCTTTGAGGTGGTAAACTGTCCCGGCCACGCGCCCTTGCGGCAAAAAGAGATGCAGGATTGTGGGACACCTGCCAAAGAGCCTGCTGGACGCCTTTTGAGCAATTGAAATCCGAGATTATTCTGCTGCGTCAATTTCTTTTAAAGTTCTGCCTCTAGTATCTTTCCACACAATATTGCCGTTAAAAGAACCACCCCCAACAAAATCAGCAGCAGCAGAAGGGCTTGAAAAAAGGATGTCCGCTTTCAAAATTCCCTTGTTATCAATTTTTTTCTGCATATTTTCCCCGTAGTCTAACAACGTTTTCAGGGCAACTTTTTGTATATTCGAGAGATTTATTTTTCTTCTTCCTCCTCCCCCATTTCCGGCATCATCTCCTCCGCCGTGCTGATCTCCCCGGGATGGGCGGCGGTCTCCCCGGCGGTCCCGGGCCGGGCGCCGACGGCCACCGGGATGTCCAGGCCCTGGGCGCCCGAGGGCATCGTGAAGACCGCGCCGCCGCCCTCGCCGCCCAGCTCCAGCTGCTCATGCAGGCGGCTGGCGATGGCCCGGCTGATGCGGGCGTCGGTCAGCCAGAAGATGATCTCCTTTTCCTTCTGGATCTCGATGTTGAACACGCGCACGCCATGGCTGCCCGCGCTGCGCCCGTGCAGGATGGTGGCGCCGCCGGCGCCGGCCTCGCGCGCCAGCGCCACCGCGCGGTCGGCCAGGCCGCGGTTGACGATGGCCACCACGCAGTCATACAGCTCCACGCGGCCCAGGGGCAGGGGCTGGGAAACCGGCATGGGTTTTTCCTCCTTATGCGGCAGGGCGCGGGACTTGCGGCGGAAGACCGCGCCCACGATCATCAGCGAGAGCACGGGCGCCATGGCTACCATGGCGATGACGCCGAAGCCGTCCACCAGCACGTTGGCCCCGGGGATCATGGCGGCCGCGCCCTGGGCGAAGGCCAGCACGAAGGTGGCGGTCATGGGGCCGGAGGCCACGCCGCCCGCGTCATAGGCGATGCCCACAAAGACGGGGTCGGACCTGAAGGAGAGGATAACCGCGGTCAGAAAGCCGGGCAGCAGGAAGTGCCACAGCTTGACCTCGGGGATCATGATGCGCAGCATGGAGAGCATCACGGCCAGCGCCACGCCGATGGACAGCGTGGCCTTGATGATCTTGGCAGGGATGCGCCCGCCCGTGGTCTCCTCGATCTGCTGGCCCAGCACGATGACGGCCGGCTCCACCAGCACCACGATCATGCCGATGAAGAAGCCGACCACCGGCAGCAGCCAGCCGTGCCGGGCGGCCACGCTGCGCCCGATGAGCTGGCCCATGTCCAGGAAGCCGGAGTAGACGCCGGTTAAAAAGATCGTCAGCCCCACCAGGGTGTAGACCAGCCCGCGCACGATGCGGGCGATCTCGCGCCGGGGGGCCTTGAAATGGATGAAGTTGAGCAGGAAAAAGAAGGCGGTCAGCGGCAGCAGGGCGATCAGGGAGCCTAAAAACTCCTGGGGCAGGTAATGCAGCAGGGGCCCGAAGACGCCGCCCTGCTGCACCGCGAACTCCGCCGCCTCGCCCTGGATGTGCTTTTGCCCGGTGAGGATGCTCATCAGCATCAGGGCGTACATGGGGCCAGCGGACATCACGCCGACCATGCCGAAGGTATCCTCCTCGGCGGTCTGGCCGCCCTTGACGCGCGAGAGGCCGGCCGACAGCGCCAGGATGAAGGGGGTGGTCAGGGCGCCGGTGGTGGCGCCGGAGGAGTCAAAGGAGATGGCCAGGAACTCCTCGGACACGAACAGGCTCAATACCAGGATGCCCGCGTAGGCCAGGGCCATGAACAGGGGGAAGGAGCGCCCGGCCAGCAGGCGGAAGGTGCCGAACATGATCAGGACGCCCACGCCCGCGCTGACCAGGTAGACCATCATCTGCGCGCCGATGGCGCCGCCGGAGGCGTTTTGCACCTGATAGCCCAGGATCAGCAGATCGGGCTCGGCCACGGTGACCAGAAAGCCCAGCAGAAAGGCGATGGCGCCGATCTTGAATTTGGATTTGGAGGTGGCCACCTCGACCGCCATGTAGTCGCCGATGGGGTTCATGCCCAGGTCCACGCCCAGCAGGAAGATGGCCAGGCCCACCAGCAGCAGGGCCGAGCCCAGCAGGAAGCGCCAGATGATCTCGGCCTCCGGGCGCACCACGGTGAAGGCCAATACCAGCACCAGCGCCATCACCGGCAGCAGCGAGCGGGTGACCTCGTTGAACTTTTGCCGGAGCATGCTCATGGCTTCACCGCCTTTTCCTGCTGGCGCTCCTCATACAGCCCCAGGGTGCGCGTGACCGGCAGGGCGAAGATGATGCCCGCGCCCCTGCGCTCCAGCCGCATGCCCTCATAGATGGCCCGGCGGATGGCCGGCGCCTGGCCGCGCCGGGTGACGATCATCAGGATGTCCTTTTGCGGCTCGATGTTCAGCGGGAAGACGACGCCCTGCGGCACGCCGGCGCCATGGGCGTGCACGATGGTGCCCCCGCGCGCGCCGGCGGCGCGGGCCAGCTTCATGCACTCCGCGCCCAGGCCGCGCTCCAGCACGGTCATGATGCACACATAGGGCGCGTTCAGGTCCCGCCCGGGCAGCTCGCCCTCCTCCGCGGCCTGCGGGTCATAGCGGCGGTAGGGCACCGAGAAGGCGATGCCGTGGTAGCGCCGGTGCATGTGGAACTGCTCGCGCAGCATCTGATACAGCTGTTGGGCGGTCTGCTCGGGCGCGGCGACGAGCACCACTTCCTTCTGGGTCCGGTTGATGCCGAAGAACTCCAGGATGGGCGAGGACATCGTGCCCTCCCCCAGGAAGATGGTGCCCTGCCGCACGCCGATCTCCCGGGCGCGCTGCATCAGGCCGTTGGCCTTGCCGCGGTCGAGGATGATATAAATGGCGGAGCCTGTGGTCATGGCTGTCCTTTCATGTGACGACCGCCCGCGCGATACGAAACAGGCCGCGGGGCGGTCTGGCGGTATGGATCGGACACAGTATAGCACAATCTGGCCGATATGGAATAAAAATTCTCCCGGGCAGGGCCGCGAAGGATGGGACCAGCCCCGCCTGCCCCGGCTTTTTTCACGCGCGCGAAAATGCGCCTTTTTGCAATTTGCGATCCTCTTTGGCCAGCGCGTTGACAAGCCCGCCGCCGCTTTCTATACTGGCAGCAAACGAGAACAAGTGTTCCCGTATTGCCGGGGGACAGGAAGGAGGACTGGCGATGAAGGAGGAGCTGCGCCTGCTGCGCGCCCGGATCAACCTGAGCGGGCTGACCCGAAAGGAGGCGGCCAAGGCCCTCTACCTGTCCGTGAGCGCGCTGAATCGCAAGCTGCGGGGCGACCTGCGCCTGACGGAGGAGGAGCGCGCGCGGCTGATGGCCCTGACGGCGCGGGGAAGGGAGGGCGGCTGTGACTGCCAGGGAGATGCTTGAAAGCTATGGCGCGCTGCTGTCCCGCGACGCCGCCCTTATCCGGGAGCGCAAGGCCTGCCTGGCGCACGCCCGGAACGGGCCGGAGAACGCGGAGCACTGGATTCGGCGCGCCAAAAGCCTGCAGGCCGAGCGCAACCGCGTGCAGCGGCAGCTCGCCCGCCGGCTCAGGGAACTGCGGCTGATGCTGGCCACCCTGGAGGACCCGGCGCTGGGCGAGCTGCTGGCGCTGCGCTACCTGAGCCTGATGAGCTATGAGGACATCAGCGAGGAAATGGGCTTCAGCCTCCGGCACATCTACCGGCTGCACCTGCGCGCGGTGGCGCTGCTGGAGGAGGGGCGGCGGGCCGCCGCGCAAAACAGCGCGTTGTCACCGAAGGAGCGCGTATGAACCCGGAGGAAGGCCCCTGCCCGGAGACTGAAAGCGGGCTGAAGGAACTGGCGCTTGAGGCGCTGCGGGAGATGTTGCTTGCGGGCAAACTGAGCGCGGGCGACCTGATCAAGCTGCTGTCGATGGACCTGCCTGAGGCGGGCGGCGAAAAAGACCTTGTGATCCGCCTGGTGGACGAGTGATGGCGGAGCCGCGCTATCTGGACGTCCCCGCTGCCGCCTTCAACGCCTGCTACCGACCCTTTGTGAGCGCCGGCCAGCGCACGCAGATTTTCTACGGCGGCGCGGGCTCGGGCAAGTCGGTCTTCCTGGCCACCCGCATGGTGCTGGACAGCCTGACCGGCCGCAACACGCTGGTGGTGCGCCAGGTGGCGCGCACGCTGCGCAGCAGCTGCTTTGCCGAGGCCCGCAAGGCCATCGCCCGCCTGGGCCTGGAGGCGCATTTTACCGCCAATCTCAGCCAGATGAGCCTGACCTGCGCGCGCAACGGGGCGCAGATGCTGTTCATGGGCCTGGACGACGTGGAGAAGATCAAGTCGGTGACGCCGCTGCGCGGCGCCTTGAGCGACGTGTGGGTGGAGGAGGCCACCCAGTGCGAGTGGGCGGACATCCGCCAGCTGGAAAAGCGCCTGCGCGGGCAGAGCCGGCACAAAAAGCGGCTGACGCTGTCATTCAACCCGACCTCCCGCGGGCACTGGCTGTACCGGGAGTATTTTGACGGCTTCCCGGAGGACAGGGGCCTGTTAGAGACCGAGGACCTGCTGATCTTGCGCACCACCTACCGCGACAACGCCTTTCTGACGCCGGATGACCGCCAGGCCCTGGAAAACGAGCGCGACCCCTGGTTTTACCGGGTCTATACCCTGGGGGAGTGGGGCGTGCTGGGCGACAGCGTGCTGAGCAACTGGCGTGTGGGCGCGCCGCCGGAGGCGCCCGGCACGCATGCGCTGCGCTGCGGGCTGGACTTCGGCTACGCCAGGGACCCGGCCGCCTTTGTCCTGGCCTCCTATGAGGCGCGCGGCAAGCGGCTGTATGTGATGAAGGAGTTTTTGCAGGCCGGGCTGACCAACGACCTGCTGGCCGCCCGGGTGAAGCAATTGGCCGGCAGCCTGCCGGTGATCTGCGACAGTGCCGATCCCAAGTCCATCGCCGAACTGCGCCGCTGGGGCGTGTGCGCGCTGCCCGCCAGGAAGGGCCCCGACAGCGTGCTGCACGGCCTGCAGTGGCTGGGCCAGCAGGACCTGGTGCTCTCGCCGGACTGCCCCGCGCTGCGCGGGGAGCTGCTGGGCTACCGCTGGACGCCCGACGGCCAGGGCGGCAGCCTGCCCCGGCCCCAGGGCGAGGATCACCTGATCGACGCGCTGCGCTACGCCATGGAGCGCGACAGCCAGGGGCAGCAGGCGCGGGTGATCAGCAGGTAGGCGCCCGGCATTCCGACATCGCCGGATGATGTTGCCCGCCGCGCGCGAAAGCGGCAAAATTTTCATTAAAAAGACCGTGTCCTTTCTTGCGCCAGAGCGAAAATACGCGAAAATTTCATCAAAATTTTACGTTTCGGCACAAATGTTCCAAAACCGTTGAATAATCTGTGAAACGGCATAAATGCATCGTTGTCGTACAAACGCTCAATGCATGCTTTATTTGACATTGCATAAACGGAGTGATATCATCCGGATAGTACAACAGCGGCCCGATACAGGCATAAGACCCGCCATGAGCGGAGGACTGCTGCCACGGCATGAATATAAGGCGGATCGCCTTGTATAGATTATAATAATAAGGAGAACAATGGTATGAAGAAAATCCTGTCTTTCCTCCTCGTCACCGCCCTGCTGCTGAGCGCCTGCTCCGCCCTGGCGGCGGAAAAGGTTGGCGTGGCCATGCCCACCAACTCGCTGCAGCGCTGGAACCAGGACGGCGCCAACATGAAGGCGCAGCTGGAAGCCGCCGGCTACGAAGTCGACCTCCAGTACGCCAACAACGATGTAGCCACCCAGGTCAGCCAGATTGAGAACATGATCCTCAACGGCGCCAAGGTGCTGGTGATCGCCTCCATCGACGGCTCCGCCCTGGGCACCGTGCTGCAGACCGCGAAGGACAATGACATCAAAGTCATCGCCTATGACCGGATGCTGACGGACACCCCCAATGTGGACTACTACGCCACCTTTGACAACTACAAGGTGGGCACCATCCAGGGCCTCTTCCTGGAAGAGAAGCTGGATCTCAAGAACGCCGAAGGCCCCTTCAACTTTGAGCTGTTCGCCGGCTCCCCGGACGACTCCAACGCCCGCTATTTCCATGCCGGCGCCTGGGACATCCTCAAGCCCTACTATGAGGCGGGCAAGATCGTGGTCAAGTCCGGCCAGACCGACTTTGAGACCATCGCCATCCTGGGCTGGGGCACGGACGACGCCCAGGCCCGCATGGACAACCTGCTGACGGGCTATGCCGACGGCACCAAGCTGGACGCCGTGCTCTCCCCCAACGACTCCCTGGCCCTGGGCATCACCAACTCCCTGCAGGCTGCCGAATATACACTGGAGAACTTCCCCATTATCACCGGGCAGGACTGCGACGTGACCAACACCAAGAACATCATCCTGGGCTACCAGGCCATGAGCGTGTTCAAGGATACCCGCACCCTGGCGGCGCAGGTGGTCAAGATGGTGGAAGCCATCCTCAAGGGCGAGGAGGTGCCGGTCAACGACACCGAAACCTACTTTAACGGCGTCTTTGTCATCCCCTCCTTCCTGTGCGACCCTGTGTTTGCCGACAAGGACAACTACAGGGAATTGCTGGTCGACTCCGGCTACTACACCGAGGAGCAGCTGAAGGTCGACTGATCCGATCCAGTTTTCCGGGGAAGGGCGGTGCATGCCACCGCCCTTCCCCAAACCGCGTTCAAAAGGGGGATGGGCCATGGCGGAAGCGCTGCTTGAAATGCGCGGCATCACAAAGACCTTCCCGGGGGTCAAGGCGCTTGACAATGTGAACCTTACGGTGCAGGAAGGCGAGATCCACGCCATTGTGGGGGAAAACGGCGCCGGCAAGTCAACGCTGATGAATGTGTTGTCGGGCATTTATCCTTATGGCTCCTACGAGGGGGATATTGTCTATGAGGGCCAGGAATGCCGCTTCCTGAACATCAAGGATTCCGAGCGCCTGGGGATCGTCATCATCCACCAGGAGCTGGCGCTGGTGCCCTACCTGTCCATCGGGGAGAACATGTTCCTGGGCAACGAGCAAACCGGCTTTGGCGGCATCAACTGGGACCTGACCTACCAGAAGGCGAGCGAGCACATGCTGGAGGTCGGCCTGGAGGAGAACCCCCGCACCCTGATCAAGGACATCGGCGTGGGCAAGCAGCAGCTGGTGGAGATCGCCAAGGCGCTGACCAAAAACGTGAAGCTCCTGATCCTGGATGAGCCCACCAGCGCGCTCAACGATGAGGACAGCCTGAACCTGCTTAACCTGCTCAAGAAGTTCCGCGAGGAACGGGGCATCACCTGCATCATGATCTCCCACAAGCTCAATGAGATCGCCTATGTGGCGGACAAGATCACCATTCTCAGGGACGGCAGCACCATTGAGACGCTGGACAATACTCACGGGAAGGTGCCTGAGCCCCGCATCATCAAGGGCATGGTGGGCCGGGAAATGGTGGACCGTTTTCCCAAGCGGGTGCCCGACATCGGCGAAAAGCTGCTTGAAATCGAGAACTGGACGGTGTTCCATCCCCTGTATACCGAGCGCAAGCTTGTGGACAATGTGTCCGTCAATGTGCGCCGGGGCGAGGTGGTGGGCATCGCCGGGCTGATCGGCGCGGGGCGGACAGAGCTGTGCCAGTCGGTGTTTGGCCGGGTGTACGGCGCCAAGATTTCCGGCACGGTCAAAAAGGCCGGGCAGGAGCTGGTGCTTGGCAGCGCCGCGGACGCCATCGCCCACGGCTTTGCCTATATCACCGAGGACCGCAAGGGGGACGGCCTGGTGCTTTCCAACTCCGTGACCCACAACATCACGCTGTCCCGGCTTGAACTGGTATCCAGCAAGGGCGTGATCGACAAGGACCGCGAGCGCCACGCCGCGGAGGACTACCGGGAGAAGCTGTCCATCCGCACGCCGGATGTGGAGCAGCTTGTGAGCAACCTTTCAGGCGGCAACCAGCAGAAAGTGCTGGTGGGCAAATGGATGTTTGCGCAGCCCGACATCATGATGCTGGACGAGCCCACCCGGGGCGTGGATGTGGGCGCCAAGTATGAGATCTACGGCATCATCAACCAGCTGGTGAGCGAAGGCAAGGCGGTGCTGATGATCTCCTCGGAGCTGCCAGAGCTTTTGGGCATGTGCGACCGCATCTATGTGATGGCGGACGGCCGCATCGTGGGCGAGCTGCCGCGGGCGGAGGCTTCCCAGGAGATCATCATGGGCATGATAATGCAGGCGTCAAAGGGGGCGCAGACCACATGAGCAATCTGAAAACCTCTTTTTCAAAGAACCTCAAGCAATTTGTGATGCTGATCACGCTGATGGTGATCATCATCTTCTTCCAGGTGCTGACAAAGGGCACGCTGCTCAAGCCCATGAACGTGTTCAACCTGATCAACCAGAACGCCTATGTGGTGGTGCTGGCGGTGGGCATGCTGATGTGTATCCTGACCGGCGGCAACGTCGACCTGTCGGTGGGCTCGGTGGTGGCCTTTGTGGGCGCCTGCGCGGGCACCATGATGATCACCTGGAAGTGGGATCCCTACCTGTCCACCTTCCTGTGCCTGCTGGCCGGCATCGTGATCGGCGCCTGGCATGGTTTTTGGATTTCCTATGTGAACATCCCGGCGTTTATCGTGACGCTTTCAGGGCAGCTCATTTTCAGGGGCCTCACCCTGATCGTGCTCAAGGGGCTGACGCTTTCGCCCTTCCCCAAGGCCTTCATGAACCTGTCCACCGGGGCCATCGGCAACTTCATGCTGGAAATAAATCCAGCAGCATTATTGATTTTTACTGTTATTATCAGTTTGGCTGTATTCTTTTTACAATTGAAGTCATTTTACCATGAAGAAGATGAAAAGTTCATGAAGTCGCTTCTTGCAGCACTGCTTATCAGTTTTGCGGCTTCGCTGGCTGTGTTTGCCACAATTCACTATGATGTTGTGACTCACATCACCAGGTTTTTGCTGGGAACTGAACTTAGAAATGTGTCAAGCTTGGTGATTGGCTTATTGCTTGCAGCCGGCGTCATCTTCATCGAAATCAAGCGGCGTGCAGACCGCAAACGCAAGGGTTACAGCTACGACAGCTTGGAAGCTACCCTTATCCGGGCGCTGGTCATCGCCGCCGGGATCATTTACTTCTTCTACCTGCTGGCCAACTATACGGGCGCTCCCGTGGTGCTGATCACCGTGGGCATCGTGCTGCTGGTCTACTCCTACATCGCCAGCAAAACCGTCATGGGGCGCCATTTGTACGCCGTGGGCGGCAACGAGAAGGCGGCCAGGCTCTCGGGCGTGAAAACCGAGAAAATCAAGTTCCTGGCCTATGTGAACATGAGCTTCCTGGCCGCGGTGGCCGGCCTGATCTTCTCCGCCCGGCTCCAGTCCGCTTCGCCGCAGGCGGGCAACGGCTTTGAGCTGGACGCCATCGGCGCCTGCTACATCGGCGGCGCTTCGGCCTATGGCGGCATCGGCACGGTGGGCGGCACCCTGATCGGCGCCCTGATCATGGGCGTGCTTAACAACGGCATGTCCATCATGGGCATTTCCATCGACATGCAGCAGGTGGTCAAGGGTCTGGTGCTGCTGGCCGCGGTGGCCTTTGATGTCATCAGCAAGCAGAAGATTTCCTTCCCCTTCCTGACGCGGATCTTCCACCGCCGCACCTCCGCCGGTTAGGCGCGCTGGTTTGATCCCCTGAAAAGGCCGTCCCTGAGCGGACGGCTTTTGCATGTGGCCTCCGGGTGGCAAAACCGTCGCCAAGGGGGTATACTTCCCTGTGGTGAAAGACCAAAAAATGGAAAGGGAGCGCGATGATGAAATTTCAGGACATGCCCTATACCCGCCCGGATTTTGAACAGGAAATCCTGCATTTGAACCGCCTGGTGGACGAGCTGGCCGCCGCCGGGGACGAGGCCGCCTTCTTTGAGGCGCTGATGGCCATTGAAAAGAAGAGCCGTACCCTCATGACGCTGGGCACGCTGTGCCAGATCCGCCATTCCATTGACACCAGGGACAAATTCTATGCCGCGGAGCAGGAGGTCTGGGACGAGATGGGCCCGCGCTTCCAGCAGGTCGGGCAGCGCCAGGTGCTGGCCATCCTGGCCTCCCCTTTCAAGGACAGCCTGATCCAGCGCTATGGCGCGCACCTGATTGAGAAGGCGGAGCTGTCGCTGAAGACCTTCAAGCCCGAGATCCTGGAGGACCTGGTGGAGGAAAACAAGCTGATCTCCCAGTATGAGAAGCTGCTGGCCTCCGCGGAGATCGAGTTTGACGGCAAGACGCTGAACCTGTCGGGCCTGGGCCCCTATATGGAATCCACCGACCGCGACATGCGCAGGCGGGCTGCTCAGGCGTACTGGGGCTGGCTGGCGGCGCGCCAGGCCGAGCTGGACGGCCTGTATGACAAGCTGGTCGCGCTGCGACACGGCATCGGCAGGAAGCTGGGCCACGAGACCTTCATCCCGGTCGCCTACGCGCGCATGGGCCGCACCGACTGGACGCCCGAGGACGCGCGCGTCTACCGCAGGCAGATCGCGGACAGCGTGGTGCCCCTGGCGCAGAAGCTTTACCGCGAGCAGGCGCAGCGCATCGGCATTGACCAGATGAAGGTCTATGACGTGAGCCTGGAGTTCCTCACCGGCAACCCCAAGCCCCAGGGCGGGGAGGACTACCTGGTGGAGCAGGCCGGCGCCATGTACCGCGAGCTGTCCCCCGAGACCGATGAGTTTTTCCGGGTGATGGTGGGGCAGGGGCTGATGGACCTGACCACCCGGCCGGGCAAGGCGGGCGGCGGCTACATGACCTTCCTGCCCGATTACAAGGTGCCCTTTATCTTCAGCAACTTCAACGGCACCTCGGGCGATGTGGACGTCCTGACCCACGAGGCGGGCCACGCCTTCCAGGGTTACCTGCAGCGGGACGTCGAACTGATGCAGATCGCCGAATATACTTCCGAGGTGGCGGAGATCCATTCCATGAGCATGGAGTTTTTCACCCATCCGTGGATGGAGGGCTTCTTCGGCCCGGACACCGAGAAGTACTACTACGCGCACGTGGCCAGCGCCATCAAGTTCCTGCCCTACGGCGCGAGTGTGGACGAGTTTCAGGAGTGGGTGTATGAGTACCCGGAGGCCACGCCGCAGCAGCGCCGGGCGCGGTACCGGGAGATCGAAAGGAAATACCAGCCGCACCTGGACTATGAAGGCTTTGAGTACCTGGAAAACGGCGGCCGCTGGCAGCGGCAGTCGCATATCTATGTGGGGCCCTTCTACTACCTGGATTATACCCTGGCCCAGGTGGTGGCCCTGCAGTACTTCACCTGGATGATGGAGGACAGGCAGGCCGCCTGGCAGTCCTACCTGACCCTGTGCCGGGAATCGGGCAGGACGCCCTTTAAGCAGCTGGTGCCCAAGTCCGGCATGAAGAGCCCCTTTGAGGAGGGCGCCATCGCCGGCATCATCCCGGCGCTGGAAAGCTATCTGGACGGGCTGGACAAGAGCAGGATCAAATAAACGGAAACGGAAGCCAATACACACCCCGGGGAGGCTGCCGGCCTCCCCGGGGTGTTCATGAAGCGCTTTTCCCCAGTATCAGTGAAAGGCGATCAGGCCGCTGACCGAGCGCGTGGACTGCTTGAGCTCCGGCCGGTTGATCAGCTGGCCGTTGAAGATGATGGCAGCGGTGCCGCCGCCGTCCAGGTTCAGGGCCTCCACGGCGCCCATGGCCAGCATTTTCTCGGCCATCCAGCCCAGGGTCGCGCCCTTGCTGCCGGCCTTGCGCCCGGTGACCATCAGCGCGCAGTATTCCCCGGGGCCGATCATGCCCAGGGCGCAGCGCGGCTCGCGGTAGCTGTGGTAATCCTGCGAATAGAAGTAACGCGGCACCTCGCCCTCCTGCACCAGGGTGGGCCCGAAGGCCCAGGTGTCGGTGACGCCCATGTCCTGGTATTCCTGAGCGGTATGGGCGTCGGAGGCAAAGGTGCGCATGCTGCCGTCCTCAAAGAGCGCCAGCACGTCCAGGGTGGGGAAACGGTTGTGCGTATGGGCCACAGTCTTTTCACCGCGGATGACGCCGTCCCGGATGATGACCCCGGTGCGCTCATTGTTGGTTGCCCGGTAGTAATAGAAATCATCGGTGATGGCGAAGAAGACGTTCTCGCGCTGGGCGATCTTCAGCGGCGGCTCCACGCTCTTGCCGTCGCGCCTGGAGGCCAGGCTGATGGGGCCCACGCCTTTGCGGGCTGTAATATAGGCCTCAAACCACTCCAGCTCGCCCTTCGCCTGGACATAGCGGATGATGTGCACGCACAGGCGGTCGGAAAGGTAGCACCAGACGCCGTCCTCGCGGTTTTCATACAGGAAGTGCGCGCTGCCGGGCGGCAGGAAGCCCTCGTCATCCGTCAGCGGCATCAGCTTCACGGGCAGCGGCGGCGCGACGTCCGGGTCGATGTTGTACAGGGGGCGGTCCTCGGGCAGGGGCGCCTTGACAGCGCCGGGCGCGAACAGACGCTCCTGGGTGGCCGCGTCGGCGAGCCCGCTGGCTGCCAGCCCGTTGGCTGCCTGGAAGGAGACGACGGCCGCGGCGGTGTGTTTGGTATAGCGGTCGCCGGCCTTCTTGACGCTGCCCAGGTAGCCCAGATCAAACAGGCGCATATGCAGGTCTGCAACCGCTTTGCCTTTGCTGCCTTCCTTGAGGGTCTGCGCCTCAGCCAGGCTGCCCGGCAGGATGAGCGTCAGGCACAGGAGGACCAGCCAGAGCACGCGCGCGGGGGACGCTTTCATTTGTTCACTTTCCTTTCATCGCGGTATTCACGACATCATAGTAAACGAAGCGGGGGCAGCTTGTCCTGCGCGCGGAGCCGCACTGTTTTATTTTGTACCGAACAAAGGCAATTTGCAAGAGTTTTGCTGAGGTTTGCCGCGTTTTGCGAAGTTGGGCGAGCAATCTGCCTGCGGATATGTTATAATCACCACTACGAACAACAGCCGGGCCCGGTCTTTTAAGCGCGGGCTTGCGGCACAAGGAGAAAAGAGATGAACATCCAGCAAAAAACCATCAACACTCTTCGGGTTTTGTCCGCTGAAATGGTTCAGAAAGCCAACAGCGGCCACCCGGGCGCGCCCATGGGCATGGCGGCCATGGCTTATGCGGTGTGGTTCAAGGCCATGCGGCACGACCCTGGCGCGCCGCAGTGGACCAACCGGGACCGCTTCGTGCTCTCCAACGGCCACGCCAGCGCGCTGCTGTACTCCCTGCTGCACCTGGGCGGCTATGATCTGCCGATGGAGGAGATCAAGCGCTTCCGCCAGTGGCAGTCCAGGACGCCCGGCCACCCGGAGCACGGGATGACCGCGGGCGTGGACACCACCACCGGCCCCCTGGGCCAGGGCATCGCCAACGCCGTGGGCTTTGCCATCGCCGAGACCATGCTGGCCGCCAAGTTCAACCGCCCCGGCTTTCCGCTGGTGGATCACCACACCTATGTGTTCGCGGGCGACGGCTGCATGATGGAGGGCATCGCTTCCGAGGCCGCCTCCCTGGCTGGCACGCTCAAGCTCAACAAGCTTGTGGTGCTGTATGATGACAACGAGATCAGCATCGAGGGCGATACCGACCTGGCTTTCCGCGAGGACGTGGGCGCGCGCTTTGAGGCCTATGGCTGGCGCGTTCTGCGGGTCAGGGACGGCCTGGACGCCGACGAGGTGTTCGCGGCGGTTGAAAAGGCGCGCTCATCCGACAGGCCGGTCCTGATCGTCTGCCCGACCATCATCGGCTACGGCAGCGAGGCCAAGCAGGGCAAGGCCAGCGCGCACGGCGAGCCCCTGGGCGCGGACGAGCTGGCGAAGACCAAGCAGGCGCTGGGCATCGCCGGGGAAGCCTTCCAGGTGGACAGCGAGGTCTACGCGCATGTCGCGGGGATGATGGACCAGGGCAGGCAGGCCCGCGCGCAGTGGGAGAAGCTGTTTGAGGAATACGCCAGGGCCTATCCGGAACTGGCCGGTGAGTGGCAGCAATGGCATGCCCAGCTTACGCGGGAAGCCCTTGTGGCGCAAGCCGGGCTGTCCGGACAAAAGGAAAAGGCTGAGGCCACCCGCGGCAGCTCCGGCGAGGCGCTGGGGCTGTTGGCCAAGGCGGTGCCCAACCTGGTGGGCGGTTCAGCCGACCTGGCGCCCTCCAACAAGTCCTATATCGCCGGCGCCGGCGACTACAGCGCGGAAAACCGCCTGGGACGCAACCTGCACTTCGGCGTGCGCGAGCACGCCATGGCCGCCATTTGCAACGGCATCGCGCTGCACGGCGGGCTGCGGGTCTACTGCGCCACCTTCTTTGTCTTCTCTGACTACATGAAGGCGTCCATGCGCCTGGCAGCCCTGATGGAGCTGCCGGTCATCTACATCCTGACCCATGACTCCATCGGCGTGGGCGAGGACGGCGCCACCCACCAGCCCATCGAGCACCTGGCCGCCCTCAGGGCCACCCCCGG
>ERZ747221.2814-NODE-2814-length-14793-cov-4.326855_pt1 | contig 14793 bp, 7 predicted proteins | sample MGYA00374949_ERZ747221 | MGnify/ENA primary metagenome ERZ747221 (study PRJEB28779, sample SAMN05720172) | bioreactor metagenome | isolation source: Anaerobic biogas reactor | place: USA:Washington, USA | collected 2015-08-08 ... | reverse complement strand
GTTTGGGCAAGCGAACCGCCGCTACCAGACAACTCTCCAGTCAGCGGCTTTCGGAGCTGTATGGCCTCGACCCGGAAGTGCCCCTGTTCCGTGTAATGCGGCGCTGCTGGTATGCTGACCGGGCTGCTCAGCCGCTTCTGGCAATGCTGCTCGCTCTTGCCCGAGATCCGCTGCTGCGGGCCAGTGCTCCGCCCGTGTTGCGAATGAGGTCCGGAGAGGAGCTTGCGCGGCAACAGATGACCGATGCGCTCAACAGCGTCGTCGGTAGCCGGCTCAGCAGCAGCACCCTCGATAAGGTTGTCCGGAACGCGGCGTCCTCCTGGACGCAATCGGGACACCTGAAGGGGCGGGGGCGCAAAACCCGGCAGATTGTTAGCCCAACGCCGGTGGCCACCGCCTTCGCTCTCCTTATCGGTTATGTTGCCGGCAGACGCGGAATCGCAATCTTTGAGTCCATATGGGCGCGAGTGTTAGACGCACCGACCGGTGATTTGATGAGCCTTGCCATGGATGCCCGACGGCTGGGTTTCCTCGATATGAGCCAGTCTGGTGGGGTGGTGGACGTGACCTTCTCGCGACTTCTGGTTCCGGAAGAAAGGTAGTAGACAAATGGGCAGAATCGAAGAACTTGCGGCCCGATATCGGGGTCACATCGCCGCGCCGTGGCAGCGGAACCTCGCCGGCGATCAAAAGGCGATATTCGTTGTATACCAAAAGGCAGATGAGCGAAAACTGCGCGCGCGGATTGATCTATTCGAAATGGCCACGACCTCGACCGGACACCGCTGGCGATTGGTTGACCTTACCGACACCTTTGCCCAATGGATGTCGGAAACCGAGTATCGCGAGGTTTACTTCGAGGAGCCGGACACGCTGATCATGAAGCTGCGCAGCGACTTCATTCGATATGTGGCGGACCGACTCCGCGATGCGCTAACCGCCGAAGGTGCAGATGACGATACGGTAGTTGCAGTGGTCGGCGTGGCCTGCCTGTTCGGTTTTACCCGTGTATCCCTGGTACTCAAAGAAATAGTAAAGGACATTCCTGGTCGGCTTGTGGTGTTTTTCCCAGGGGAATACGAAGACAACAACTACCGGCTCCTGGACGCGAGGGATGGCTGGAACTACCTGGCCGTGCCGATCACGCTACATAACGGGGTAAACGACTGATGAAAAACAAGCAACTGTTCCAACGCGATCCCTCGATAGCCAAGCTGCTTAATGACGGCGTCGCTGCCGTGCGTGAGGCTTCAAGCGTCAAAGAGATTGAGACTCTCCGGTATGAGCTTGAACACTTTGTGTGCGAAGGCCAATACGAGGACGGTATGATCCGCATCCTGGAATCTTACCTCGGCAACGTCAATTCCACGACGCAGCCGGCGGCATGGATCAGCGGATTTTACGGAAGCGGCAAATCACACCTGTTGAAGATGTTCCGCCATCTATTGGTGGATACTCGCTTCGACGATGGTTCGACCGCGCGCGGCCTGGCGCGCCTTCCGCAAGAAGTGCAGGACCTCCTGCGCGAACTCGACACGTTGGGCAAGCGTTGCGGTGGATTACATGCCGCCTCGGGTACGCTTCCATCGGGCGGCGGCGAGAGCGTCCGCCTGGCTGTGCTGAGCATAATCCTTTCTTCCAAAGACCTGCCGGAGGCGCTACCGCAAGCCCAGTTCTGCATGTGGCTCCAGAAAAACGGATTTCTCGACCGAGTGAAGGCTGCGGTCAAAGCGGCGGGCAAGGAGTTTTATAGTGAACTCCACGACCTCTATGTCAGTCCCATACTGGCGAAGGCCGTGCTCGACGCCGATCCCAGCTTCGCTGCCGATCTGAAATCAGCCCGTGCTGCGCTGCGAGCGCAGTTCCCTGTGGTCGAAGACATCTCGACCAACGAGTTTATCCGCCTGGTCCGCGAAGTGCTGTCCGTCGACGGACAAATCCCTTGCACCGTTATCGTGCTGGATGAAATTCAGCTTTTCATCGGCAACGATCCGGGCCGTTCAACCGATGTGCAGGAGGTCGCCGAAGCCCTATGCAAACAACTCGACAGTCGCGTGCTGCTGATCGGTGCGGGCCAGACGGCCTTGGCCGGCAACGTCCCGCTACTCCAGCGCCTCACCGGCCGGTTCACTATCCCGGTAGAACTCTCCGACTCTGACGTGGAGACGGTCACCCGCCGCGTGGTGCTGGCGAAGAAGGCCGACAAGAAGAAGGCCATCGAAGACACGATCAACGCCCACGCCGGCGAGATCAACCGCCAGCTTGCCGGCACGCGCATCGCCGCGTGCGCGGAAGACCGCGATATCGTCGTGGACGACTACCCGTTGCTGCCGGTCCGCCGGCGCTTCTGGGAGCACGTGCTGCGCGCGGTGGACGTGCCCGGCACGGCCAGCCAGCTTCGCACGCAACTCAAGATCGTCCACGAAGCCGTCCGCCAGACGGCCGAGGAAGAACTCGGCACGGTGGTCGCTGCGGACTTCATCTATGAGCAGATCAGCCCGGACCTGCGCAAGACCGGCATCCTGCTCCGCGAGATCGACGAGACGATCCGCAACCTCAACGACGGCACGGACGACGGCCGGCTCGCCCAGCGGCTTTGCGGCCTGATCTTCCTGATCCGCAAGCTGCCGCTGGAAGCCGTGGCCGACATCGGCGTCCGGGCGACGCCGGAGATGCTGGCCGACCTGATGGTATCCGACCTGGCCAACGACGGGACCGAACTCCGCAAGCACATCCCGCGCATCCTCAAGCTGCTGACGGACCCGCCGGCCGAATCGGAGCGGCCGTCGTGGCTCCGCAAGGCCATGCAGGACAAGGGCGCGCTGCTGATCGAGATCGAGGGCGAATACAGCCTCCAGACGCGCGAGAGCAGCGAGTGGGACCGGGAGTTCCGCAACCGCCAGACGCGGCTGAACGGCGACCTGACCTCCATCACCAGCAAGCGCGGCTCGCTCATCAGCGCGGGCTGTGGCGACTCGCTCAAGGGCATCAAGCTCGCACAGGGCAAGTGCAAGGAGCCGCGGAAGCTGCTGGTCAACTTCGGCAGCGAAGCGCCGCCGGCCGGCGGGACCGATATCCCCGTGTGGGTCCGCGACGGCTGGGGCGAGAAGGAAAGCACCGTCGTCAACGACGCCCGCGCCGCCGGCAGCGACTCGCCCATCATCTACGTCTACGTGCCCAAGGCCAGCGCCGACGACCTCCAGAAGGCTATCGTCGAGTACGAGGCCGCGAAGTCCACGCTGGAGTTCAAGGGCACGCCCACCACGCCCGAAGGCCGCGAGGCCCGCGACGCCATGGCCACGCGCATGGCGACGGCCGAAGCGTCCCGCAACCAGATCGTCAACGACGTGATCGACCGCGCCAAGGTCTTCCAGGGCGGCGGCAGCGAGCGGTACGAACTGAACCTCGTGGCCAAGGTCGAGTCGGCGGCGCAGGCGTCGCTTGACCGGTTGTTCCCCAACTTCAAGAGCGCCGACGATAACCGCTGGGCCAACGTCATCAACCGCGCCAAGAACGGCGACGAAGCGGCCCTGTCCGCGGTGGACTGGACCGACGCCCCGGAGAAGCACCCCGTTTGTGCGGCCGTGCTCTCCGAGGTCGGCTCGGGCAAGCGCGGCAAGGATGTCCGCGACGCCTTCGAGGCCAGTCCCTACGGCTGGCCGCGCGACGCCGTGGACGCCGCGCTTATCACGCTGCATACCACCGGCCACGTCCGCGCGACGCACAAGGGCATGACGCTCTCGCAAGGCCAGTTGGACCAGGCGAAGATTTCCGTGACTGACTTCCGCGCCGAAACGGCCACGATCAACGCCAAAGAGAAGATCAAGCTCCGCAAGCTCTTCCAGGCGGCGGGCGTGGACTGCAAGCCCAACGAGGAAACTGCCAAGGCCCCGGTCTTCCTGGCCCGCCTGGCGGAACTGGCCGACCACGCCGGCGGCGAGCCGCCCATGCCAGCCCGGCCGGGCACAGGCCACCTCGACACGCTCCGCGGCTTCGGCGGGGCCGAGCAACTGGCCGAAATCCTCAAGGCGCACGACACGCTCGCCCAGCAGGCCAAGGATTGGGGCAAGCTGGCGGAACTCGCCGCCAAGCGCAAGCCCGCCTGGGACACGCTCGCCGCGCTGCTCAAGCACGCCGACGCCATGGCCGGGGCCGACGAACTCCGCAAGCAGGCCGACGCGGTGAAGTCCGAGCGCCGGCTTCTGGACGCGAGCGACCCCGTGCCGGATATCCGCAAGGCCGCGGCCGACGCGCTCCGCGCCGCCGTCACCGCCGCACACGGCGAGTACGAGCGGACCTACAAGGAGCAGATGGCCGCCCTGACCGCCAGCGACAACTGGAAGAAGCTCAAGGACGCCCAGCGGAAAGCAATCCTCGCCGACGAAGGCATCGACGAACTGCCCGCCCTGTCCGTCGGCTCCGAAGCCGACCTCATCCGCTCGCTGGAGCAGACGGCCCTGCCGGCGTGGAAGACGAAGACCGACGCGCTGAGCCAGCAGTTCGCCCGCGCGGCGATGGCCGCGGCCAAGCTGCTGGAGCCGAAGACCCAGCGCGTCCACCTGAGCAGCGACACACTCAAGACCGAGCAGGAAGTCAAGGCGTGGCTGGCCGGCACGGAGAAAGACCTGCTGGCGAAGCTGAAGAACGGCCCGGTCGTGATTTCCTGAGGGGACTACACCTATGCCAACACTTGCAAGCGAACTGCGGAACAAACTGGAGCGCGTGGTCATCGAGGCACGCGACGCGGCCGAGGTGGGCGCTCGTGCGGCCCTCGAAGGGCTGGCGGTCCAGCACCACGAGCCGTACCCGCACATGAAGCCGGCGCAGCGCGAGCTGCGCAATCACCTGCGCGCGCGGGCGCGGCAACTCGGGGATCGGCAGGATGGCTCCGGCCGGCTGGCCATCGACCACCTGGCGGGCGAGTGCGCGTACGAGCACTGGCATCGGATGCTCTTCGCCCGCTTCCTGGCCGAGAACGGCCTGCTGATCGAGCCGCAAGAGTGCATGGCCATCAGCCTGGCCGAGGCGGGGGAACTGGCCAAGGAAGAAGGCGTGGACGTGTGGGTCTTCGCTTCCCGCTGCGCCCAGCGGATGCTGCCGCAAATCTTTCGGCCGGACGACCCGCTGCTCCAAGTCGCCTTCGCCACCGAGCACATGCTCAAGCTGGAAAAGCTGCTGGCGTCGCTGCCGGCGGCGGTGTTCACGGCGTCGGATGCGCTGGGGTGGGTCTACCAGTTCTGGCAGAGCAAGAAGAAGGATGAGGTCAACCGCTCCGAGGTGAAGATCGGGGCCGACGAAATCTCCGCGGTGACGCAGCTCTTCACCGAGCCGTACATGGTGGAGTTCTTGCTCCACAACACGCTGGGCGCGTGGTGGGCCGGCCGCAAGCTTTCGCCCAAGGACGCCGCGGCGGCGAAGACCGAAGACGAACTCCGCGCCAAGCTGGCCCTGCCGGGCGTGGGCTGGGAATATCTCCGATTCGTCCGCGGCGCGGACGGCGCAAGCGGGCCGTGGCGTCCGGCCGCCGGCACGTTCGACGGCTGGCCGAAGACCGCGGCCGAGCTTCGTGTGCTCGACCCGTGCTGCGGGTCCGGGCACTTCCTCGTTGCCGGATTGCACCACCTCGTGCCGATCCGACAGGCCCTCGAAGGCTTGTCCGCGGCCGACGCTGTGGATGCGGTACTGCGCGACAACCTGCACGGGTTGGAGATCGACGAGCGGTGCTGCCAGATTGCCGCGTTCGCCCTGGCGTTCGCTGCCTGGACCTACCCGGACGCCGGCGGCTACCGCCCGTTGCCCGACCTTCACATCGCTTGCACGGGCATCGGCCCCCAATCGACGCAGGAGCAGTGGGTGAAGCTGGCCGAGGAGTCCGGCATCCCCATGCCGGCCGTCGGGCGCGAGGCAATCAAGAACGGCCTGCTGAACCTGCACCGGCTTTTCTCGCAGGCGCCGACGCTGGGGTCGCTCATCAACCCGGCCGAGCTTCCAGGCGATCTCATTGCCGCGGATTACGAGACGATCCAGCCGTACCTGGCCGCCATCCGCGCGGTGGAGAAGGCCGACGACGAAACCCGCGAGCGAGCCATCGCCGCCGCCGGCATGGTCAAGGCCGCCGACCTCTTAGCCGGCGATTACACGCTCGTGATTACGAACGTTCCCTATCTCGGCCGCGGGAAGCAAGACGACCTGCTCAAGACGCATCTTGAGAAGCACTATGACGAAGGCAAAGCCGACCTCGCTACCGCGTTCGTCGTCCGATGTCTGGAACTCTGTGCCAAGTGCGGGACAGTCGGGATTGTTACGCCGCAGAACTGGCTCTTTCTCACCACATACACGAAGCTTCGCCAAAGACTCTTGGCGCGGAGAGAGTGGAACGCTGTTGTGCGTTTGGGAGAGAACGCCTTTGAGAGCACGGCAGCGGCCGGGGCCTTTGCCGCCTTCGTCGTCCTTACGGCATCCCCGCCCAGCAGGGATTACGCGATGGCCGGGATTGACGTGTCTGCTCCCCGCGGAAAACGACCAATCTGTTCGCCTGAGAAGGCGGCACTACTCCGGGGCGATATGGACGCAGCGGAAAGAGCGGCCAAGGCTGCAAACCGTGGCGGCCGTCAGCCCAATGACGCGGACGGCAGCATACGGTTGCTCCCTCAAGCGGACCAACTGACCAACCCAGACGCTCGGATAACTCTCGCTACTGAATCCGCCGGAGATTACTTGTTCCTACTGGCAGACACCTATCAGGGAGTCAAGACCGGAGACAACGACCGGCTACGAATCTGTCACTGGGAGTTGGCGAAGGTCCGAGAGCCGTGGCGGTTGATGCAGTCTTCGCCTTCAAAGCCATGCGACTTCGATGGCTGCACCGACCTCTTGAACTGGCACGGAGACGGCGCTCTGATGGCCCGGCTCCAAGGGCTAGAGGGTGTCGGAGCGTACGGCGTCGGGATCGGGAGCGTGAGTTCGCTGCCAACTTGCTTCTTCTTGGGGCAACACTATGACAGCGCCATCATCCCGATTATTCCGAAGAAACAGTGTGACTTGGCGGCAATTGCTGCTTTCTGTTTCGATCCCAGCTTTCGCGAGGCGATCCGTCAGATCGACCAAAAGGTCGCGGTGACAACGGCCACCGTGTTGAAAGTGCCGTTTGACCTCGAACACTGGCAGAAGGTCGCGGCGAAGAAGTACCCGGCCGGCCTGCCCGAGCCGGAGAGCGACGACCCGACGCAGTGGCTCTTCCACGGTCGGCCGGACGAGGCGCAGGAAGGCACGGAACTCCAGGTTGCCGTCGCGCGGCTGCTGGGCTACCGCTGGCCGGCGGAACTCGACGACAAGATGCGCCTGAGCAAGCGGGCGCGGGCGCTGGTGAAGAAGTGCGGGGAACTGGCGAAGTTCGCGGACAACGACGGGATCGTCTGCATCCCGGCCGTCCGTGGCGAAGAACCCGCGGCCGAGCGGCTACTGAAGCTCCTGGCCGCGTGCGGCATTGAGTTGGAGTCCGACTTCGACCTGGACGACTGGCTGCGCAATGACTTTTTCGCTGAGCATTGCCGCTTGTTCCACGACCGGCCGTTCGTGTGGCACATCTGGGACGGCCGGAAGCGCGACGGCTTCCACGCCCTGGTCAACTATCACAAGCTGGCCGAAGGCGGCGGCCGTGGCCGGCGGCTGCTGGAGAGCCTGACCTATGCCTATTTAGGTGAGTGGATCACCCGGCAGCGCGACGGCGTGAAGCGCGGCGAAGGCGGCGCGGAAGATCGCCTGGCCGCGGCGCTGGAACTCCAGAAACGCCTGGAAGCCATCCTCGCCGGCGAGCCGCCCTTCGACATCTTCGTCCGCTGGAAGCCGCTGGCCGAGCAGCCCATCGGCTGGGAGCCGGACATCAACGACGGCGTGCGGATGAACATCCGCCCGTTCCTGGCGTCCGACCTGCCGCTCGGCGGCCGGACCGGCGCGGGCATCCTGCGCTGGCGGCCGAAGGTCAAGTGGGACAAAGACCGCGGCAAAGAGCCGGACCGCCCGAAGGCCGAGTATCCGTGGTTCTGGGGATGGGACGAAAAGACCGAGAACTTCCTGGGCGGAAATAAGTTCGACGGCAACCGCTGGAACGATTGCCACTACAGCACGAAGGTCAAGCAAGCCGCCCGCGACGCGGCCGAGACGAAGGAGCGGAAGAAGTGATGGCCCCGACAACGGCACATGCAGGAACCTTGCTTGAGGCGGTGCGGACCTCGCTGGCGCACGCCGGCCGGTACAACCCTGGCGACGTGGTAGCGCCCGCGGCGGTGCTGTGGACCGACGCCGATGGCCAGTGGCGGCCGGTGGTCGAGCAACTCCGCGGGATGATGCCGGAGCTTCTGACGCTGGGCGAGTACGACGCGGCGACGCGGACCGGGCCGGCAATCTGGCTGCGGACGGTCATCGAGCCGGCGGTTCGGGCCGACAAGTTCCCCGGCCTCGCCTGGCCGAACGGCACGGTCCCGGTGATCTACATGCCGGAGGTGAGCCGCCAGACGCTCCGGGCTGTCGAGGAGTGTCCCGATGCGTTAAAGCCGCTGGTCGAGCTTCAATACCGCGGGACGGTCTGGACGCAGAAGAACGGCAAGGATTGGACCATCCGTGCGTTCCTGGTGAATGACGAGGAAGGGCTTGGCTTAAATGTTGCAGAAGACAAACGCACGCTTCAATCGATGCAGGGAGCGTTGTCACAACTCGCAGTGACCGCTGTAGCTCGGCTGAGGGGAAAGCGGCTGGAAGCAGAGGACTTTGACAAGCTGATGATTGCCGATACTCCACGCGATTTGTTGCTGTGGATGGGGGATCCTGCAGCTACACGCGAACGCTGGGATGAAGCGAAGTGGTCCGCCTTCCGAAATCGTTGCGTGCAGGACTACGATTTCGATCCAGAAACCGAAGGGGAAATTGCCGGTGGGGAGAAGATCGCCGAGCGGAAGGATGCGTGGTATGGCGTATGGGAACGATTTGCCGAGTCGCCTGCGCTGTATCCCGCTATACCGGATCTTCTGAGGCGGGCTAAACCCAAGGGGAAATTGATCTTCGAAAAAGAGACCTGGCCAGACGAAAACGACCGAATGGAGAGTGTTCTCCGCAAGGCGCTTCTGGATGTCGGCACAATGAAGTCAGCGGATGCACGGCAGGTACTGGAACAGTTGGAGGCTGAGCATGGAGTTCGGCGTGAATGGGTATGGGCTCGACTTGGCCTGTGCCCCCTGGCAGAGGCAACGAAGCATCTGTCGGTACTTTCCAAGCGGACGGCTATGCATTTGGGCGGCGACTCGGCTGAGGCGATGGGAAAACTGTACGTCGAAAGCGGCTATCTGGCTGACGATGCGGCCCTGCAGGCAATGGCATGCGTGAAGTCGGCAGAAGATCTGTCCGCCGTGCATACGGCGGTCCGCTGCGTATATTTGCCATGGCTGGATGACACGGCTCGACATTTCCAGCAATGTCTGCTGGCAAAGGATCTGCCCACGGTGATGCAGCAGGAGGCGATAACAGCCGCGCCCGGCGAGTGCATCCTTTTTATCGATGGCCTGCGATTCGACATCGGCCAGCGACTCGCAGCCATGGTTGGAGAGCGACAGATCGAGACCAGCATCAAATGGCGCTGGGCGGCACTGCCAACCGTGACGGCTACGGCCAAGCCGGCGGTTTCGCCGATTGTCAAATTGGTGGGCGGCAGAAACATCAATGCCGACTTCTGTCCGGAGGTGGCCGATACGGGGGGGCAACTTAACGCCGAGCGATTCCGTAAACTGTTGTCGGCTGCTGGATTTCAGCTGTTGGGGGCTGCGGAAACCGGAGATTCGCAGGAAGAGAACGCCCGCGCATGGACGGAGTACGGAGAGTTCGACAAGCTCGGACACAGCCTCCAGGCAAAGGTCGCGGCCCGGATCGAGGACCAGTTGGCCCTATTGGTGGAACGAGTGCAATCCTTGCTTGACGCCGGATGGAAAGGCATACGGCTGGTGACCGATCACGGCTGGTTGCTTGTACCCGGGGGCATGGACAAGCTCCAGTTGCCCAAATACTTGGTAGAGAGCCGTTGGTCAAGGTGCGCATCGATCAAGGACGGCTCCCATGTTGAGGTGCCCGTCGCAGGTTGGTCATGGAATCCGCAGCAGCGTTTCGCCTACGCGCCGGGCGTACATTGTTTCCTAGCCGGACAGGAGTACGCACACGGAGGCGCGAGCCTGCAGGAGTGCCTGGTTCCCGTGCTGACCTTCTCGGCAACCGGGTCTCCGGCCGATGCGGTGATCAAGATAAGTGAGATCCAGTGGGTAGGTCTACGATGCCGGGTGATGGTACAACCGGCCGTCGGGGGATTGTTTGCCGATTTGCGTACAAAGCCCAATGTTGCCGGCTCAAGCATTACTGATACAAGACCTCTTGACGCTGAAGGCAAGGGTGCACTCCTGGTTGCCGACGAAGCTCTCGAAGGGACAACCGTCAGCTTGGTTGTAATAGATACGTCGGGTCGCGTGATAAGCAAGGAAGCCACCACCGTTGGAGGAGATAGGTAACCATGGAACTGGACCATTTGGACAAGATCGCGGCGTCTGCCTTCGACGGATACCTGGTGCGCAAGGATTTGGTGCGACGGTACAGCCGGCAATATCCCGTGCCTACCTATGTCGTGGAGTTTCTGCTCGGTCGATACTGCGCAACCGTAAACGAGGAGGAGATAGAGGAAGGGCTGAAGATCGTCGAGAGACAGCTGCAGGACAGGACGGTGCGCACAAGCGAGCAGGAGCTTTTCAAAGCGCGGGCGCGCGAAAAGGGCTCGGTCAAGCTGATCGATATCGTGAAGGCACGTCTGGACGCCAAAACGGATTCGTTTCTGGTGGAACTGCCCAGTCTTGGGATTAAGGATGTACGGATCGACGATACCCTTGTCCATGAACACGAGCGGATGTTGACCGACGGTTTCTATGCCGAGGTGACATTGACCTATGATGCGGCCATTGCGGAAGAAAGGCACGGCCGACCCTTCGCCATCGAAAGCCTGCGGGCAATTCAGCTTTCCAAGTCGGACGTGCTGGCAATTCTGATGAAAGGGCGCAGCCGGTTCACCACGGTGGAGTGGAAGAACCTGCTTATGCGTTCAGTTGGGTTGGAGCCGGATGCAATGTCGGATCGGGCAAAGATGGTGACCCTGCTGCGAATGATCCCCTTCGTCGAACGGAACTACAACCTCGTGGAACTGGGCCCCCGTGGTACGGGCAAGAGTCATCTGTACCAGCAGATATCACCATATTCCCACCTGATTTCGGGGGGCAAGGCGACGGTTGCGAAAATGTTCGTGAATATGTCCAGCGGGCAACGGGGCCTGCTTTGCCTTTACGATGTAGTGTGCTTCGACGAGGTGGCCGGCATTTCCTTTGATCAGAAGGACGGCGTGAACATATTAAAAGGCTACATGGCCGCCGGCGAGTTCTCGCGGGGCAAGGAAAGCATCCGAGCATCAGGCAGCATCGTGATGGTAGGCAACTTCGATGTGGATGTGGAGCAGCAGCAGCGGATCGGGCACCTGCTCAGTCCGCTACCGCCGGAAATGAGAAACGACACGGCCCTTATGGATCGCATCCATTCCTTCGCTCCCGGCTGGGATTTTCCCAAACTCAAGGCGAGCGACCACCTGACCGATCATTTTGGCCTGGTGACAGACTTCCTGTCCGAATGCTGGACCAAGCTCAGGGAGGGTACCCGCATATCCACTCTGCAGGGGCGTGTGCACTGGGGCGGTGCGCTGAGCGGGCGCGATATCGAGGCAGTCAGCAAGACCGTGAGCGGACTTATCAAACTGCTGTACCCGGACGCTGAAATGCCCATTCCCGACCAGGAACTGGAAGCCGTGGTGCGGATTGCGCTCGAGGCCCGGAGGCGGGTGAAGGAGCAGCAGAAGCGGTGCCTGAAGACGGAGTTTCGAAACACGCATTTCAGCTACTTCATGGGGGTAGAGGGGGTGGAGCAATTCGTTACAACGCCGGAACTGCATAGCGATGAAGCTATCGAGGCCGATCCGCTCCCGCCCGGACAGGTCTGGGCTATCAGTCCGGGAGGTCCGGACGCCCCTCCATCACTTTATCGCATTGAGGCGACAAGCGGGCCGGGAGGAGGGGTGAAGATACTCAATGCACCTGTTCCACCCGCCTTCCGCGAAAGCGTCCGCTACGGTGAGCAAAACCTCTACTCGCAGGCAAAAGACCTGGTGGGCGACCGTGATCCGCGCAACCATGAGTTCTCGGTGCAATTGCGGGCAATGGATTCGGATCGTTCCGGATATGGCCTGGGATTGCCGGTGCTTCTTGCGCTATGTGGGAGTCTCATGGAGCGGAGCACAAAGGGCGGGCTGATCATCGTCGGATCGCTTAACCTTGGAGGGTCGGTAGAGATGATCCCTAATCCCGTAGCCGTCGCAGAACTTGCGGTGGAAAAGGGGGCGGTACAACTCCTGATGCCGGTTTCCTCCCGGCGACAGTTGTTGGAGCTCCCGGATGAAATGGCCACCAGGGTCAACATCGTTTTCTATGCGGATCCAGCAGATGCGTTCATGAAGGCGATCTTGGAATAGCCGGTCCATGTTTGAGCAGATACGCAAAGGGATATGATTTCATGGCACGAAAAGGGGAGGGGATCTACAAACGGGGCAACGTCTGGTGGCTCGATTGCCGGATCAGCGGCACCCGATACCAGCTGCCTCTGGGGAAGGGAATCAACCGGAAGGTGGCGCTCGAGCTGGCGACGGCGAAGCGGGCGGCAATCCTGCGCGGGGAGGCGGGGATCGCCAGGAAACGCAAGGACATGCCCTTTGAGAAGGCCGCAGACGAGTTTCTGGCGTGGGCGCGGGCCAACAAGCGCCCCCGGACGGCGAAGACCTACATGAGCCTGTTAAATCAGCTGCGGGGGTACTTCGGCGACAAGACGCTTTCCGGGATCACCCCTTTCCTGGTCGAAAAGTACAAGCAAAAGAGGCTGGCCGACGGGGCCAAGGTGACGGTAAACCGGGAGCTGGCCTGTCTCCGGTCGCTCTATAACCTGTTTATCGAGTGGAAACGGTTCGAGGGGGCCAATCCCGCCAGCCGGTTCCGGCGGGTGCCTGAAAGCCAGGGGCGGCTCCGGTTCCTGACCGAGGATGAAGAAGCGCGGCTGCTTGCGGAGGCGGAAGAACCCCTCCGGTCCGTTATCGTGGTGGCGATCCATACCGGGCTGCGGGCCTATTCCGAGGCGCTCACCCTGACGTGGGAGAACATAGACTTTCAGCGGAAGACCCTGACGGTTCTCGACTGCTACTCGAAGACGAAGGAGAGCAGGACGGTCCCCCTCAATTCGGTCGCCCTGGCGACCCTCAAAGCCCTGAAAGCCCGGGTTCCCGGACCCCAGGTATTCATGACCAGGGGGAGGGCCAAAAGCGGGGAATGGAGGCCCTACTCCAGCTTTAGAACAGCCTTTGAATCCGCCTGTAGGCGTGCTAACCTTTCGGGCGTCACGCCCCATGTGTTGAGGCATACTTTTGCCTCCCGGCTGGTCATGCGGGGGGTGGATCTTCGGACGGTAATGGAACTGGGAGGGTGGAAAAACCTGGCCATGGTTCAGCGATACTCTCATTTAAGCCAGGAACACAAACAGCAGGCTATCGAACTGCTCGTCGAGAATTCACCTACGATTTTCACTACTCCGAAATCCGGAAAACCCGTAACTCCTTATGCGCCTGTAGCTCAGGTGGATAGAGCAACAGTTTCCTAAACTGTGGGCCGCAGGTTCGAGTCCTGCCAGGCGCATTTCCCCTACTCCCCTTTGCCGTTCAACCGCTCGAGCGCGAGCATCAGCGCCTGGGTTCCCAGCCGGCCGTGTCCCTGGGCCTGGACCGCCAGGTAGAGCTGGTGCACCAGGGCCAGTCCCGGCAGCGCAAGGTTCATGGCGGCCGCCTCCTTGAGGGCGATCCCCATATCCTTGATGAAGTGCTCCACGAAAAAGCCGGGATCGTAGTCACGGCGGAGGATGCGCGGGCCCAGGTTCGTGAGGGTCCAGGAGCCGGCGGCCCCGCGGCTGACGATGTCGATGACGGCCTGGCGGTCGAGCCCCGCCCGGGAGGCGTACAGCAGGGCCTCGCACATGCTGATCATCAGGCCGGAAACCAGGATCTGGTTGCACATCTTGGCGTGCTGTCCGGACCCGGCCGGGCCGAGGTAGGCGACGGTCTTTCCCATCAGCCCGAAAAGGGGGAGGACGGTGTCGTAGGCGCCGCGGTCGCCGCCGGCCATGATGGCCAGGGTGGCCGAGCGCGCGCCGACATCGCCCCCCGAGACCGGGGCGTCGAGGCTCGCGCCCCCTCTCCGGGCGGCCGCCGCGGCGATGCGGCGCGCCAGGGCGGGTTCGGTCGTCGTCATGTCCACCAGGACCGGGAGCCTGCCGGGGGCGGCAAACAGACCCCGCGGCCCGAAATAGACCTCTTCCACGTCGGCGGGGAAGCCCACCATGGTAAACACGACTTCGCTCCCCTCCGCCACGGCGGCCGGGGAGTCGCACCAGCGGGCGCCGCGCTCGACGAGCGGTTCGGCCTTGGCCCGCGTGCGGTTATGCACCTGGAGCCGGTGCCCCCCCCGCTCGAGGTGCCCCGCCATCGATTGCCCCATGACCCCCGTCCCGATCCACCCGATGTTCATCCCCCGTCCTCCCTTTCCGGCGCCGCAATCGTTGGTGCCGGACGCCGGTTTTGCATCTATAATGCCACGCGAGGGAGTGTCCCAAAGATGTTTTGTTGACGCGGCA
>ERZ747221.2800-NODE-2800-length-14861-cov-5.150839_pt1 | contig 14861 bp, 8 predicted proteins | sample MGYA00374949_ERZ747221 | MGnify/ENA primary metagenome ERZ747221 (study PRJEB28779, sample SAMN05720172) | bioreactor metagenome | isolation source: Anaerobic biogas reactor | place: USA:Washington, USA | collected 2015-08-08 ... | reverse complement strand
CCATCTCGGCAAGCTCTGCTCCTTCGAGGACGTCCGCGTGTGCGGTGTTGTGGATGTCGATGACGCTCTCGTCGGCGAATATGCCGGAAAATACAGGGTACCATCGTTCTCCCGTTATTCCGATGCGCTGCCCGACGCGGCCTGCGCCGTCATCGCCACACCCACCGAGTCCCACTACGCCATAGCCAAGGCGTGTCTCGAACGGGGCATCCATGTCTTCCTGGAGAAGCCAATCACCGTGCTCCCGGAAGAGGCGCGGGAACTCGTCGACATGGCAAGCGCGCGGGGACTCGTCCTCCAGGTGGGCCATCTCGAAAGGTTGAACCCCGCGCTCAGGCAGGCGCTGCCCCTCGTTCGAAGGCCGCGGTTCATCGAGGCCCGCAGGATCGGTCCCTTCACGGGCAGGTCCACCGACGTCGATGTCGTCCTCGACCTCATGATCCACGACATCGATCTTGTCCTGTCCCTCGTCGGCGAAGAGGTTGCCGACGTCAGGGCCGAGGGCGTCCCCTTCTTCACGAACCTCTCCGACGTCGCCAGCGCCCGTATCGAATTCACCGGCGGGTGCGTGGCAAACATCACGGCAAGCAGGGTCTCGACGTTCCGCGAGCGCTCCCTGACCATCTACGAAGAGGACAGGTACTTCTCCCTTGACCTGATGCAGTCGAGCCAGTTCCTGTGATGGTTTTCGCTGCGAAACAACTGGATCTCCGGGTTCTCCAGCGGCGCCTCGATCAATTCCGGCGGGTCGGAACTCAGATGATCGCGGGAAATGGTGATGGTGCCGTGTTCGCCGATGAACCGGGCCCCCGTGTTGATGTCCTCCCCGAATTCCACGGTGACATCGCCCGGAAAGCGCATGAACACCTTCGGATTCAGCCCCTTGAGACCGCTGTGACACTGCGTGCAGGCCCTGTCGGGATACGTGTCGGGATGGTAGATGACCGATTCGAACGGATCGCCTTCGGTCCACACTTCTTCGGGACCGCTCTCGTCCATGCCCAAAGCCCGTTGTACGATGTCGAGCCCATGGGGACCGAAGCAGGCCATCTCCCCGCCGCCAAATTCGCGCATGGAATACCACGCGCCGTAGGTGATGTCCGGGCTGTCCGCGGTGAGGCGGTGATTGTAGGGCTGGGGTTGAACCTGGCCGCACCACATGTCCCAGTCGAGTTCGGGAGGAACCGGTTCCTCCGGCAGACCGTTCAGCCACGGGCTCAGATAATGATGGGTCACCACGCGGCTCACTTTGCCGATGCGGCCATTGCGCACCAGCATGCAGCCCGTATGCTCCTTTTCGCCCGACCGCTGTTGCATGCCCGTCTGCAAGACCCGGTTGTGCTTCTTGACGGCCTCGGCCATCAGACGCCCTTCCCGCACAGTCAGCGAGAAGCATTTCTCGCAATAAATGTCCTTGCCCGCCTGGGCCGCATGGATCGTGTTCAAGGCGTGCCAGTGGTGGGGGGTGGCGATGATCACCGCGTCGATATCGTCACGGTCCAGGAGGCGGCGGTAATCCTGGTACGCGTCCGCGCCCAGCCCTTCGGCGGCGGCTTTGGCCTTTCGCATATCGACATCAGCCACGGCCGCAATCCGGACATCCTCGTAGCCCGAGAACGCGCGCATGTGGCTGCTGCCCATCACACCGATGCCAATGCCGCCAAGGACGATCCGGTCGTTTGCCCCCGGGGCGCCCGCGCCGGCGAGTACACCCGAAGGAAGGATCATGGGAGCGGCCGCGGCGGTCGCGGCCCCCGCCACGCTGTGCTTCAAAAAACTGCGCCTTGTTTGGTTCTTCATCGCATGTTCTCCCCTGTCTGCGTGGTCTGTCCCGGCGTGGGACTGGCCCATGGTGAGCTGCAAGCGTAAAGCAGTGGCCCGAGCCCGGTGACTTCTTTACGCGTTGCTGCCTTGGCTTCGACTTCAGCTGCCTGTCCGCGGTCCGGCCCGATCCCGGGCAGCCGGGCCCCATCATAGAGACCCCGGCGCACAGTTTCAAAGTCGTGTCGCTGCTATCCGACCTCAATCGTATCCTTCGTCTGCAGGTACACGTGCGTCAGGCAGGTTGCGCGGTCCAACGTGCAATTGGGCCCTGAGTAAACCAGTGCCCGCGTTGCGCACGAAAAGCTTTTGCGTGGGGGGCCGTCTCATCACAACACGCCCCGTGACTGGACGCGTTCACTCCCCTTAATCACTGGACAACGCGTCCGATTGTCACGGTTTTCTCAGGCTGCGGGGGATTCGGTTCCCTCAAAGTGCCGTTTTGACCGCCGGGTGACATAAAGTTTGTCATTGGTGACACAATAGTGTCTCGTTGCGGCGTCTGGGCGTACATCCCAGGCCCGTATATATCTCGCAACTGTTTATGCATAGGTATTTTAGCAGGTGCTTGCATTCTTGGCACTCGAATTGCTATTTTAACAGGAGAATATGTCGGACTTTGTGGTATCCACCCTAGCTGTCTGCTAGGAGTGGGCTCCACTTCCTGGCCCAGGGGAAAGTGCGGCACACCGGGACAATGGATGCGGGGGCGGGTTGAGAGGGGAGCAGGCGTCCTTCGGGACGGACGTGGTGCAGCGAAATGCGGAGTGGCAAAGCAATGGCTACCGGAAGCGGCCAAATCATGATGCGGAACGATGCCGGACGAGTCGAACCCGAGTCTCAAAGGGTGCGTTGTGCACAGGTGCTGGGGGAAACTGAACCCGGTAACGGCGCCCGGCGCAAGAAAGTGCTCGCGGTGTCGTCGGGCGGCGGTCACTGGGTGCAGATGATGAGACTGACATCCGTTCTTTGCGCGCATGACGTGGTGTTTGCCACGGTCAACAAGGCGTATGGCTGCGATGTCCCCGGCGCCAAGGTGTATGCGGTGGTGGATGCGACCGCCTGGAACAAGTTGAAGCTGCTTCTGCAAGCGATTGAGGTGTTGCTGATCCTCCTGCGGGTGCGGCCGGACGTGGTGGTCTCCACGGGCGCCGCCCCGGGATACTTCGCCATTCGTCTTGGTAAGCTTCTGGGGGCGCGGACCATCTGGATTGACAGCATCGCGAACGTCGAGCGCCTGTCGATGTCCGGGGCCAGGATTGGTGAATATGCGGATCTCTGGCTGACCCAATGGCCTCATCTCGCCCTCGATTCGGGTCCCGCATATCGGGGGGCGGTGGTATGATCCTCGTCACGGTCGGCGCACAGATGCCGTTTGATCGGTTGATTGCAGCGGTGGACCATTGGGCGGAAGTGAGTGGATGCACGGATATCTTCGCGCAGATCGGCGATACCGAATTCCGCCCCAAACACCTTCGATGGACCCAGTTTGTCAATCCCGACCAGTTTCGGGAACTGGTCGAATCGGCCGACCTGGTTGTTGCCCACGCCGGAATGGGCAGCGTGTTAACGGCGCTTGAGCTGGGCAAGCCGATCATTGTCATGCCGCGGCGCGGCGCCCTGCGCGAGACTCGAAACGACCATCAGGTGGCCACGGCGCGGCAGTTGGGCAATCAGGGCCTGGTGACGGTTGCCTGGGACGAGTACGAACTTGTTGAGAAGCTGGACACCCAGTTGGGGCAGATCGAGGTGGCCGACAGAATTCCCCGGCAGGCGTCGGACAGTCTCTGCAGCGCGTTGACGGAGTTCATCTCCCGGTCGCGCAGCGGGATCGTCAACGGCATTATCTGCTTTGGCGGCGTGGACTGGTGGTATCACAATCGCGGCCATTACGACATCCAGATGATGCGGGAACTCAGCCGCCACACCCCGGTCCTTTACGTGAATTCCATCGGGATGCGGACCCCCAGGCTCTCCGAAGGAAAAGTATTCGCGGGCCGAGTTCTTCGTAAACTGAAGAGCTGGAGCCATGGACTGGAGCTTGTGCGCGAGAACTTCGGCGTGTTGAGCCCGGTCTCCATACCGAAATTCCGAAACACCGGAGCAGCGAAAGCCCTGCTTGCCGAACAAGTTCGGGATTCCGCGGCGTGGATGGGCATTACGCGACCGCTTGTGTGGGTCGCGGTGCCGACCGCGGCGGATGTCCTGAGCCGCATCCCTTCCGCGGGGCTGGTGTATCAGCGCACCGACCGGTTTGAACACTATCCCGGCGTCGATGCGGAGCGCATTCGCGCATACGACCTGAAATTGAAGGCAGACGCCGACCTGACGCTTTTCTGTTCCACCAGCGTCTTTGAGGACGAAAAACCGGAATGCCGGGCGGCCGCCCTGGTCGATCATGGCGTCGACTACGAACAGTTCGAGGCGGCCGGGGATGGCGCGTCCCCTGAACCGGACGATGTCAAGGCGATCCAACATCCAAGAATCGGTTTTGTGGGAGGAATAGACGCCCACACGTTCGCTCCCGAGTTGTTCCTGCAAACCGCCTCGGCGCTGCCCGAATGCTCTTTTGTGATGGTAGGCGCCTGCTCGCTCCCCGAAGGGTGGTGCACTCTCAAAAATGTGCATTTTCCCGGGCGTAAGCCATACGACGAGGTCGCGGCGTATATGGCGGCATGCGACGTGTTGATCATGCCCTGGAACCACAGCCCGTGGATTAAGGCCTGCAACCCGGTCAAACTGAAGGAGTATCTTGCGGTGGGCCGGCCGGTCGTCAGCACCGCATTCGATGAGCTGGAGCGCTACGCCGGGTTGGTCCACGTCGCTCGCGATGCGGCGGAGTTCGTCGAGGGAATTCGCGCGGCCCTGGCCACCCAGCCGGATGTGGACGCTATGCGCCAGCGCGTCAAGGGTGAAACCTGGTCGGCGAAGGCAGAGGCGGTGATGGAAAACCTGCAAAAAGCGGGTGTCTCATTTCGCGGTGCGGCCGCAGCGGAGCGGAGGGCCGCCGCCGCCAGAAAACTCTCCGGAAACGGGGCGGGCGAGAACGGGGCGACGGCCAGGGTCAACAACAAACCCCACCGGCGCCCGCTCGGACTCATTCTCCCCTCCAAACGCGGAACCTATTGGCGAAAGCGGTACTTTATCGGCGCGGCCATCATGGCGCTCCTGGCAATCTGGGTCACTCGCGACGCATGGACCGACATGTTCCGTCTGGCCAGCCGGGATGAAGAGTCCAGCCATATCTGGCTGGTGCTGCCCGTCGCACTGTGGCTGGCCTGGGTGCGGCGAGAAGAAGTGAGTGTTCCCCGGCGGTCAGGCTACCTGATAGCGCCCCTTGTTCTCGTGTTCGGGTGGTTGCTCTATTCCGTTGGCGACACCTTTCTTTTTCAGAGTTTCTGGCATCTCGGGGCTGTCGTGATCGTGGCGGGGTGCGCCCTTTCGGTGCTGGGCGGAAGTGTGCTTCTGCGGTTCTGGCCCTCGTTTGCCGTGCTGGTGTTTCTCGTGCCTGTCCCCAGGATAGTCCAGCAACAGGTTGGTCTGCCTATGCAGGCGTTCACGGCTCAGATTACCGCATTTGTTCTGGATACCCTGGGCACCCCGATCGCCCTGAGCGGCAGTGTGCTGCAGGTGAATGGCGTGTCGGTCGCCGTAGCCGAAGCGTGCAACGGTATCCGCATGCTTTTCGCCTTGACCCTGGTCTGTTTCCTGTATGCATTCAGCACCCGGCTCAGCACGTGGACCCGAATCCTGATTGTCCTGATGAGCCCGTTCGTTGCCATTGCCGCAAATGTCCTGCGGCTGGTTCCGACCGTCTGGCTCTACGGATACACCAATAGCCAGACGGCCGATCTGTTCCATGACATCAGCGGCTGGGCCATGATGCCCGTCGCGTTGTTCGGGTTGTTCAGCGCGGGCGCGTTGATTCGCTGGACCCTCGCCAAGGACAGCGGTCAGCCTGAGGAGGTGCACCAGCGTGTGGCGTCCAGCGCGTAAGCCAGGTACTGCCGGGGAAGACGGAGGACCAGCCCGATGAAGTTGATCGCACCGGTGCTCTCGCTCGCGTTGCTCGCGGCCGTGGCTGTGGACCAGGGGTTCCGTCACCAGGTCCCGTCCGGGGCGGGAACGTATCATGCCATCGTGCGCGAAGCGGCAAAGACGATCCCCTACCAGCTCGGGAACTGGGTGGGCGTCGATTCCAAAATTTCGCGGGGCGCGCTCCAGATTCTCGATGCCAATGTGGCGCTCAGCCGCTCGTACCGGCAGGTTGGCACCAACCGGGCGGGTACCCTGCTCATAGTGCAATGCGCCGATGCCCGAAGCCTCTTGGGCCATTACCCGCCGGTATGTTATCCCTCGCAGGGGTGGTCGCAAGTCTCCGCCAGACCGCACGATATAGAGATAGACGGGGTCTCCCTGCGTGCGACGGAGTATGTCTTCGCATACGAAACCCTGGCCCAGTTTACCCGGCTTGCTGTGCTACACTTTACGGTGCTCCCGGATGGACGCACCGCGCCCGACATGGAACCGCTCGAACGCGTCGCCCGGGAGCGAAAGACGAAATTCCTGGGCGGTGCAAGCCTCCAATTCGTATCGGATGCGAGCCTTTCAGAGCAGGATCGCGATGAAGTTTACAGTCTGTTGTACCAAGCCGCGAAAGCGTGGATTGACGCGGTACAATCGGGAACCAAGAGAGCGCCATGAATCAAAACCGACTGCCATCGTTGCCCAACCAGGCGGGCTACCCCGCTTCGCCAAAGCCGCCAAGTGCCGCCCCGGAGCAGAATCCTCTGCTGTTGGTTCACCGCCTGTTGCGCGGCAGGTATGCGGCGGCGCTTGTTCTGGCGGGTCTCCTCGGCCTGGTCGGCAGCGTCTGCGGTTACAAGGCGCTGTCGCTGGAATACCAGAGCACGGCTCAGATTCGCATCGCGCCGGTAATGCCCAAAGTCCTCTTTGAAAGCGAGCAGAGCAGCGTCCTTCCCATGTTCGATTCCTTCGTACAGACGCAGGTCTCGCTCATCCAGAGCCGTCGCGTCGTCGACATGGCCATGCAGGACGCGACCTGGAAGGGCGCCGGCGGCGAGTATTCCCTCGAACGTGTCGGCGATTTCATGGAATGCCTGAGCGTTGTCCATCCCAAGAACACCGAAATTATCCAGGTGTCGTTTACGGACCGCGAGCCGCGGGTCGCTCAGGCCGGCGCCAAATCGGTCGTCGACGCGTATCTGAGCATCTACGGGGGCGAGGACCTCGATACGGCAACCCAGCGGTTCGAGTTGCTGGAAGAACGGGCCAAGTCGCTCGCCAACGAAATCGAGGGCTACCAGTCCCAGATGTACGAGATCGCCAACGAATATGGTTCGAACGCCCTCGAAGGAATCTACGCGTTTGAGGCCGAGGAACTGCAAAAGCTCCAGACCGAACTTGAGTCCGCGAAAATTGAGCTGGCGACGTTTGAATCCGCGAGCAAGGATGGCATGCTGCCGAACATTGGAAAAGACCCCACCAAACTCACCGTAGAGGAAATCGCAACCGTCGATAGTTGGATGCAGCAACTCCTCGACACCCGCAAGCAGCTCCGATGGAGCATGGACGAGATCAAAACGCGATACAAAGACCCAGAACAGCGTCCCGAATATCGCCTGGCGCGGGAACGCTTGAGTACCCAGGAGGAGGAGATCGAGAACTACGCGAGCCTGTACCGGGAGCAGGCCGCGACCAATGCCGGATTGTCCACGGCGGGGGCAAATACCGCCGAAACCGTGAAGGCGGACCTGGAATTGCGGGTCGAGCGCCTTCAACAGCTTTTCGATGAGAAGCGGGAGCGCACGCTGGCGCTGGGCAGGCAGAACCTCCAGATCGAAAAACTCCGCGGCCAGATTGCCCGTGCGCAGGAGAGTCTCGACAAGACCAACGCGCGAATCGAGCAGTTGAGCATTGAATCCGCCATCGGCGGCCGCATTGATTTGCTGACCGAAGCGGATATGCCCTCCTTGCCGTCGAATGCCCGCCGGCGGACCCAGTTCGCAATTCTCGGCGGAATGGGCGGCGCCGGACTCGGCGTCGCATTGATCATGTTGTTGGGCCTGGTGAACCGGCGGATACGCGACGTGGTGGACGCGGAAACGTCCCGCCCGAAACTGCTCGGCGTACTCCCCGAACTCCCCGAGAACCTCTCCGACCCGGCGGAGGCGATGCTCGCCGCGCAAAGCGTCCACCATATCCGGACGCTCCTCCAAATACACGCGGGGGCGCAACAGCCCGTGTCGCTCACGGTCACCAGCGCAACCAGCGGAACCGGCAAGACCAGTCTGGTTTTGTCGCTGGGTTTGTCGTTCGCCGCGGCGGGAAGCCGCACCCTCCTCATCGACGCCGATTTGGTGGGCACCGAGCTCACGCGCCGGACGCGCGCCGCCGGTTGGCGCAGCTTGGGGCGTGTCTTGAGTGAATACGACATGATTAGCGAAGCGGAACGGCAGAAAGCGATGGGGGCCGTCAGCTTTTCAGACGCGGCGCCTGAAGAGGGCTCGCCGCGTATCGCGGAAGCCGAACTGGCGGAGGGACTCTCGATTCATAGCGAGCCGGGACGGGGGCTGGCCGATGCGCTGCGTGGCGAGCCGATCGGAAGCTGCATCTCCACCATGGGAGTGCCAAATCTCAGCATACTGCCCGCATGCGGAGCTTCCGGAATCGCCGCGAACGGTTTCTCGCCCGCGTCCGCGCGCGGTCTCCTGGACCAGTTCTCCGGCGCCTACGATGTCGTATTGGTGGATACGGGGCCGATCCCCGGTCAAACGGAGTCGTCTGTAATGGCGGCCTGTACCAGCGGGGTGATCATGATGGTCTCGCGCGGCGACCATGACGCCGATGTGCGCAAGGCGCTGCAGCATCTGGAATTGATTGACGCACAGATTGTCGGGTTGGTATTCAACCGCGCACGAAACCGCGATATGGAGCGTTCGGGCTACTCGTCGTCGAGAGCCAGCAAGAGATCCGCTTCCGGCGCGGCGGAGAGCGTCGGCGAAGCCGGGGAGATTATGGCCGGTGCGGAGGCCTACGCCCGCTTCGGTCCGCTTGCACAGTCCGTGCTGTGCATGTCAATGGATTCTTCCATTTCCAGGGGGCACGTCGGGGATCAGTCCAGTTCGTAAGAAGGTAGGCTATGCGCAAAAAACGTCTGATTATCGTTCTGGGGACGCTGTTCGTCTTGTTGCTGATCGGCGGAGGAGCGGTATACTACCGCCATGCCTCTTTGAACAGGCAGGCCCTGGCGTGTCGTGCGCGCGGCATGGAAGCTGCTCAAGCAGGGGACCATACCGTAACTCTCGACCAGGTCGGCAGGTATCTGCAGCGCTTTGGCATGGATGACGACGTGGATGCCCTTTTTGCCTACGCCACGGCGCGCAGAAATGTCCCGGCTCCCAACAACAAGCACCTGCAACAGGCCATGGCGGTCTTTGCGCGAATTCTCGAACTGAATCCCGGACACACCGGGGCGCAGAACGCACTCCTCGACCTGTATACGTCCGTGGGGTTTACAGAAGAAACCCTGGTGCTTGCCGGCAAGATTCTCCCCGTTCCGCCAGATGGAACCCCACTCGAAAAGCTCCTGACGGCCGAGCATATTCCTGCGCTTCGTGCGAAGGCGGTCACCCTCGCCCGGCAAAGAAAACTCGATGAGGCGCTGGAGATCGCCTCCTATACAGTCGACCTCGCGCCGCAGGACCGGGAAAACCACCTGCTGGTATTCTCGCTCATGGAACGGGCCGGCAAGCCGGCCGGTGAACTCCTCGCGTATGCGGAGAAGATCGCGGCGCTCGCACCCGCGGAACTGGAAAACCACTTCCTCGTGCTGGCAAAGATGCAGCAGGCGGGCAAGTCCGGCGACGAGCTCCTTGCCTACGCCACCGCACAGCAGGACAACCTCGCTTCGCAGGAAGGCCTGCTGCAAGTACTGCAGGCGACCGCGCACGAAATCGCCGGAAATCGCGACGAGGCCAGACGTCTCCTTGAACAAGCGGCCGAACGCATCTCCCCCGATGTCAAGACCGTGTTCATCGTCAATAACTTTCTCAACAGGGTGGGCAGTTTCGATGCGTCAGTGAAACTGCTCGAGCGGACGGCCACGGAATCCGGCGATGACCGCCTGCAACTCCTGCTGGTTCGCCAACTCTTTGAACGGGGCAACGCGAGCGCCGTGCTCGAGAAAACGGGCGGCGCGCCGATCGAGGAGCTCGACACGTCCATGCTTGCCATCCGGGCCCTCGCCTGCGCGGCGGAGCACCAGCCGGACCAGGTGAACGCCATCGCCAGTGAATTCGACCGCCGGGAAGGAGATGCGGTTGCGCGGGCATGGGCGCCGCTGTTGCGCGCGGTGTGGGGGGGAGGACAGGAGACTCCGCCCGCGGAGGTGGTGGCCCTTTGCGATGAAGCCATTGGCCTGCAGGGCGACAACCCGTATTTCCATTATCTGCGCGCCGTTGCCTGCGAACGCCTTGGCGAGTCCGACCTCGCGTTGAGTTCCTGGCAGAACGCCCGACAGTACGCGCCCGCCTGGGCGGAACCGGCCATCCGGACCGCCTCCCTCTTGAGTTCCATGGGAAACAGGGCCGAAGCCGTCCGGCTCGCCACTCAGGCCTTAAAACTGGCCCCCAACAACATCGGCGTTGCCGCGGAAGCCGCCGCAATCATCGGCGGCGATGCTGGCCGCCTCAGCGATGACGGAAGACAGCAGTTATTGAAGCTCGTCGAGCAGGTTCAAACCGCCCGCCCGCTTGAGCCCCGGACGCTCCCGCTGTATGCCGACCTCCTGGCTCGCAACGGCGATACGGCAGGCGCGGCAGACAAGATCAGGCAGGCCCTCAACTCCCAGGAGGCGCTCTCGGATGCCGCGCTTCTGCAACTGGCGCGCGTGAGCGACGCTCATGGCCTGGGGCTGGCCGATGCCTGCTACGAGAAGGCCGAGGGCGCTGCCGGCATCACGCCGAGAATGGCCTTTGCCAAAGCGGTGGCCGCCCATAACGCCGGCGATGGCGATAAGGGCCTCGAGATCCTCGCCACCGCGGCCAAAGCCGCCGATGACTCGCCCGGCTGGGAAACGGTACTGCCGGAATATCTGGAACTGACGGGCGCCCCGGATGCGGCGCAGGCCTGGGCCAAAGCGGCCGACCAACACTCCGGCGACACCGCCGTGCAGCGACGCGTGCTCGCTTCACGAACCGCCTGGCAGGATACGGACCTCATCGGCCGCGTGATCGAGCGCGTGAAAGAACAGACCGGCGAGGAGGCCGTGGGCTGGAGGGTGGCGCGAGCCCGCTGGCTCCTGCTCACCGACTCTTCCGAAAAAACCGCCGCCGAAGCCATCGCTCTCCTGAACGATGTCATTCGCACCTCCGCGCCGCAGGCAGACCGCCACGTCTTGCTGGCGGCCGCGTTTGAACGGCTGAGCAACTACGAAGGCGCGCAGTACAGCCTTACAAACGCCCTGCAGATTGCGCCCGATTCCAACGCGATTCGCTTCCAGTTGGCGCGCATCTCCCAGATCCGCGGACAGACCGACCGGGCACGGCAGTACATCGAAGACGCGCTGCGCAATCCGGCGGTGTCCGCCGACGACGTACGCCGCGCCGCCGCTATATTCGCCTCTCAGAACGAGATCGACCGCGCCATCGCGCTCCAATTGCAGACGCATCCCCCGGAAGACCGAGAGAATCCAGCGGACCTCCTGCTCGCCGAGTTCTATCGCCGCGACAACATGCCCGAAAAGGCGGAGGCCATCTGTACGCGAATCCTCCAGGAAGCCCCCACCGCGCAGGCTGTGCAGTTTACCGCCGACCTGCTCGCTTCCCAGGGGCGCACGCAGGAAGCCGAAACCGTGCTCGCCCGGCTGGATGCCCTCGAGACGCAACCCGGCATCCGCGAGCTGATCCGCGCGGAATACCAGAGCCGCTATGGAACCCCCGAGACGGCCAGGCGACAGTTCGAAGCCGCCGTCGGCGCCCGGCGCGACGACCCCGCCGTATGGAAACGCTATCTCGCGTTCCTCACGCGCAGCGGCGCTGCGGCCGAGGCCGCCGGCCTGCTCAGCGATGCGGCCGCGGCCTGTCCCAATGAACCCGTGTTCGCCCAACTGGCCGAACATCAAGCTCTGCTCGGTGCGCTCGCGAACCGCGCCATCGCGCAGCCGCTCATCGCGGCGGCCATCGAAGCCCCCGGCCGCCACGACACCACCATCGACGCGCTCAACGTCATCGCGAATACCGCCGAGAACGACCCCGAACGCCTGGCACTGCAACTCCGGCAGCTCACCGAACGCCACCCGGATTTCCTTGCACTGAAAATGCAGCTCGTCCGCCTCTACGCCAGCATCGACCGACACGACGACGCCGCAAAGATCGCCGCCCAGGCCATGCGCGACTTTCCCGCCGAATACGAGCCCGCCTGGCTCGCCGCCGAAGCCTACGCCGCTGCCGGCCAATGGATGGAATCCCTCCGCGCCGCCGAAAACTGGCGTAATCGCGCGCTCGGACGCGCCGAAGGCGCCGACCTGCTCATCGCGGAAGCACAAATCCGGCTCGGCGAAAGCTCCCGCGCCCTCGAAACCCTCCGCCCATATGTCGACAGCTCCGGCGAAACCGCTCAGGCCGCCTACTCCCCGGCGCTCGTCCAGCAGGCCCGCGCCCTCATCACCGCCGGACAGCCCGCCGAGGCCGCCGCGCTCCTGCAACCCCGCCTGACCGCCTCCGCCGACAGCGACGACGCCCGAAAAGCCGCCACCCAATGGCGCATGGCCTGGGTGCGCCTGGCCGCCTCCGAAATCAAGGACGACCCCACCGCCGCCGAATGGCTCCTCCAGGTCACCCCCCATATCCCCGACGCCGAACCCGGCGAACGCCTCATGCTCGCCTCCGGCTGGTACGCCCTCGCCAACCGCAACGCCGCCCCCGATAATCCCAGCCGGCAAAGCGCCCGCGCCACCCTCGACGCCCTCGACGCACGGCCCGCCGCCGACGCCAAACTCTTCTTCGACCTCGCCGTCGTCGCCGACCTCGGCAAAGACTACGCCCAGGCCGAAACCTGGTACCTCCGCGCCCTCGACGCCGACCCCGCACTCGCCGTCGCCCGGAACAACCTCGCCATGCGCTACGTCCTCGAAGAACGCCGACTCGACGACGCCCTCAAACTCGCCCGCGAAGCCGTCCAGGCCGAACCCGAAAACGCCAGCTACCACGACACCCTCGCCCAGGTCCAGGCCGCACTCGGCAACTACGACGACGCCATCCAGTCCCTCACCCGCGCCGCCGAACTCCAGCCCGGCCAGCGCAAATGGCGCGACAACATCGAAGTCATCCGGCAGCGGCAGCAGCAAACCACCAGCGAAACCGGGAAATCCGGGCCGGCCTAAGCCCGGCCCCGCGACGAAAAGAGCTCCGACAGCGTCATCACGTTCAACCCTTCCCGCGCCGCCGCGTCCAGCAGCAGCCCCGTGGTCTCTAGCACAAACGCTTCCCGCTCCGGACCCCGGTCGAAATCGTGCATCAGCACCACCCCGCCCCCCGCGCGCACCACCGCATCCACCGTGCGCTGCGCCGGCGGCAATGCCGCCCACGTATCCCCCGAATCCACCGTCCACCAGCAGATCCGCGCCCCCCGGCGCCGCAACGCCCGCCACGTCCCATACGACAACTTCCCATGCGGCGGTCGAAACAGCCCGTCCGCGCCCACCCAGCGCGCCGCCGCCGCATACCCCGCCTCAATGTCCTTCACCGCCGCCCCCGGACCCTGCCACGCATTCCGGTGGTCAAACGAATGCACCCCCAGCTCGTGTCCCGCGGCCCGCACCACATCCACCGTCTCCCCGTCCTCAACCACCCGCCGCCCCAACACAAAAAACGTCGCCCGCGCCCCACGCGACCCCAACAACCCCACCAACGCCCGCGACAAACGCCGCCCCGGACCATCGTCATACGTCAACACCAGATTCCGCCCACGCCCGCACAACCGCGAAAGCTCCCGCACCGCCCGCACGCGGAGGAGGTAATATGGAACACGAAACAACATGACCTCTAAACCGGCCTCCCTACCGCTCAAAGCGGCTGTGCACGATCCATGATTTCACCAAACCGCCTAAGCGTTCTGGGACAATCTGAGCATCTGGAAAGAATGTCTTCAATTCGTTGCGCGTCAACAGTCTTACTTCATCAACCAATCGTTCGGCCTCTTCTCGTGTGCCGCACGGACCGCGCCTGCCACACCGCCGTTTCATCAGGATTCGGACCCTCAGGGAGCGTGGCAAAAACTGCCACAACGGCACCTGAAAATGTGGTTCCATCGGGAACCACCAATTCGGCGTCTGGAGCCAGTAGTCACGGCCAACACGAACAACTTCGTTAGCCATCCTCTTTTGATGTTCTCTGTCGAAGAGATGTTCAATCACCGAATTGCTGAATACAATATCAACGCTTTGATCCGGAAAACCGGACAGGTCTGTCGCATCACCCACTACCGAAAGAACACGACCATGGATCCGGCTCGCTGGAAACAGGTTCAAAAGGGTTATCTGTATGTCTTGACGGTCTGCCCACCCTCGTTGCTCCCAAAACTCCGCCGTACCCCCGATGTCCAGAATTGACAACGGACGCGGCAGACGGGAGCAGAGATTCTCAAAGTGGCGAAAACGACGGTTTCGCAGCCGGTTCGAGAGCGACTCCGGCCGCTCAACGTCACTCATCCGGCGAAACAGATCACCTATCAAGGCTCAAGTCTCCCCTTGCCCTCTCCATTCGCCTCGTCTTCGTAACACTTCAAGCCATACTCTCCCGCCGTCAGATGCACCGCTTCTACCAAGATAGCGCGACACGGATCCCGTCAAGCACGCACGAATGGCCCATAGGTGAAGCAACGCGACGAGAAGGGCGGCTTGCACGCGTCCCCAATGTTTGTGAAAGAGAAGCGACTGCGAACGGAAAAGGCGCACTATCTTGTCCGCTCTCACGGTCTCGGATGCTCCGCCGTAGTGAATTATCTCGGCGGCTGGGCAC
>ERZ747221.2791-NODE-2791-length-14885-cov-3.157888_pt1 | contig 14885 bp, 13 predicted proteins | sample MGYA00374949_ERZ747221 | MGnify/ENA primary metagenome ERZ747221 (study PRJEB28779, sample SAMN05720172) | bioreactor metagenome | isolation source: Anaerobic biogas reactor | place: USA:Washington, USA | collected 2015-08-08 ... | reverse complement strand
GAGATTCTTCATTTTTGCCGGAACCGGATCTGATTCTAATTGACGGAGGCCTTGGGCAGGTAAATGCAGTCTATAAAGTCCTGCAGGAAATGCAGGTGGATATACCGCTTTTCAGCCTGGCCAAAAAGAATGAGGAGATTTACACCCCTGGTTCGGCTACTCCCTTACGACTTTCCCGGCAAGATGAAGCCTTGCAGTTATTGCAAAGGCTGCGGGACGAGGCTCATCGTTTCGCTATTGAATACAATCGCCAGCGTCGGGCTGGTAAAGTGCGGGCCTCCAGTCTGGATGACATCGAGGGTATCGGACCGGCTCGGAAGAAGAAGCTGTTAAGCCATTTTGGCTCGGTAAAGTCCATACAGCAGGCTTCCCTGGAGGAACTCCTAAAGCTCCCTGGCATCACCCGCCCGATAGCGGAAAACGTCTACCAGCATTTTCACAAAGAGGACAGGTGACACAGGAACCGTCCCCTGTCACATAACAGAATTTTTTAAGATTTTTTGGAAAAGCAATCGATTAAGGGAATAATTATGTTAGAATAAGTGCAAATAATCATATATATTTAATATAAAGGTATTGAGGTAATGTTATCAGGGAAGGGGGAATTGACCAGTGCATGGTTGGGTTATCCGGTGGTTGCTAAGTATACTTGCTTTATTATTAACTGCGGCGCTTATTCCGGCTTTTGAGCTTTCCGTGTGGGGAGCTATAGTAGGATCAATTTTTTTGGGGGTAATTAATGCGGTTATTCGTCCCCTGTTAATTATTCTTACCTTACCACTAAATGTTGTGACTTTGGGACTGTTTACTCTGGTTATTAATGGTTTTATGTTATGGATTACATCTGTAACCATCAAGGGTTTTGAAATACACGGTTTCGGTTGGGCCATATTAAGTGCTCTCGTATTTAGTATACTGAGTTTTCTTATCAGTCTTTTAATAGATGACCGTACTTTTACCTTTTAAAGGAAGCAGGGGGACGGTTCTTTTGCTTCCTTGAGTGTCTAATTAATTTTTAATTATGTTAAATAAAGTTTTAAGCCGGGCAATAGCTCGGCTTATTAACATAAATAAGGGGGAAGTAAATGTCTATAAAATTGGTAGCTATTGACCTGGATGATACATTATTGGATTCAGGCCTAAAAATAGCTGATAACTGTCTGCAGGCGATAAGTCAGGTGCAGCAGAAGGGAATTCTGGTGACCCTGGCAACCGGGCGTATGTACCCTTCCGCTCTCCCCTATGCCAGGCAGCTAAAGGTCGATGTTCCTTTGATTACTTATCAAGGTGCCCTGGTAAAAAACTCCCTTTCGGAAGAAATACTATATTATCATCCGCTACCTTCCCAACCAGCGATCGAGATCATTGATTTTTTCAGGCAGGCTGGGATACATTACCACAGTTACCTGGAGGATCATATATGTATGGAGTCGCTTACCCCGGAAGGTCGTTATTATGAAAGCATAGCGGGTATAAAACCGGTGCTGGTTGACGATTTGATGAACATTTGCAGCAGCGGCAAGGCTATGAAAATAATGGGAGTTACGAAGGATAGTGAATTACTACTCAGTATTGAACGGGAATTAAAAGACAGGTATGGTGATAGCCTCAACATTACCCGATCAAAGCCCATGTTTCTGGAGATTATGGCCGGTGAAGCAAATAAAGCAGATGCCCTGCGGGTAGTTGCGGCGCATTACCAGGTTAAGCGTAGTGAGGTAATGGCTATAGGAGATAGTTATAATGATATAGAGATGATACAATGGGCTGGAGTAGGCGTAGCTATGGGAAACGCCTATAAAGATATAAAAGAGGCAGCTGACTTTGTTACTTTATCCAATGAAGAAGAGGGAGTAGCCGAAGCCTTGCGGAAGTATGTGTTGTAATCTGGTCTAATTATACCTGGTTGGTTAATAGAAGGGTTAGTGGCTGGGGAAGATATGGGGGCAAGATTTTAGCGTCTTTTTCCCTTTTGGAGGTGTTATGGTTTGCGCAAACTGGTAGTTGGGGTGGACCTGGGAGGTACGAAAATTTTGGCCGGTATTGCTGACGTCAACGGTACCATTCTGGAAAAAAAGCGGGTGCTTACTCCGGCGGGTGCTGATCCTGACCAGGTATTTGATGTGATAATAGAATGTGCCACTGAGTTGCTGAAAGTTTATCAGGTTCAGGAAGAGGAGATTGAAGGAATAGCAATTGCCACTCCTGGCCCCCTGTCTTTTCCGGAAGGGGTAGTAAGGGATTCTCCTAATCTAGGTTGGGAACAGGTACACTTTAAGGAAGAATTGATACGGCGTACAGGTCAACGGATTATTGTAGAAAAAGATACTAACATGGCTGTATTGGGTGAGTATTATTTTGGGCGCCAGCGTGGATGTAGTGATTTGCTTTATATAACAGTTAGTACCGGTATAGGTGGAGGAATCATTTGTTCAGGTGAGGTTTATCGGGGTCATCTAGGCGGTGCTGGAGAGTTTGGGCATATGGTGGTTGAAGCTGGGGGAGCGATCTGCAATTGTGGCCGCTCGGGCTGCCTGGAGGCCCTGGCTTCGGGCAGTGCCGTTGATAAAAGGCTGGGTCAGATGGTTGAACAGGGTCAGGGCCAGGGGATACTAAACTGTGCTAATCCGGGAGAACGCCCTGGTCCCCGGGAGTTGGGAATTGCAGTTCGGCAGGGAGATGAAGAGGCCAGATTACTATTATCTCAGGTAACCCGTTATTTGGGAATCGGCATTGCCAATCTGGTCAACATTTTCAATCCCCGGGCTATTATTATAGGAGGAGGTATGATGCTGGGGCTTAAAGACCTGCTCCTGGAACCGGTACGGACCTATGTGTATGAACATGTTTTCAGCCTGAATCGGGAAGATTTAATAATAGAGTGTACTTCATTGGGTGACGATATTGTGCTCTACGGTTGTGTTGCAGCGATACTGAATAATAAAAATGGTTAGGAGAAAGGAGTAGTGGGGTATATGAGTAATGAAATGACAGCGGAACAAATGATGGAATACTTGTATGGTTTACCAGAACAGTTTGCCCGCAGCCTGGAACTGGATCTTACGTATGTTTCTCGGTATAAGAAAGATTATCGTAATATCGTGGTCTCCGGGATGGGAGGCTCAGCTATCGGAGGAGACATTTTACGAGTTTATGGAGCGAATAAAGCAAAGGTACCGATTACTGTGGTACGTGACTATAGCATTCCGGCTTTTGTAAACCAGCATTCCTTGTTCCTGGCAGCAAGCTATTCCGGTAATACCGAAGAGACTTTAAGTGCATACAACCAGGCGCGGGAACAGGGCGCTTCTGTTATATGTGTTACTACCGGGGGTAAGTTGAAGGCTATGGCAGAACAGGATGGCTATGCAGTAGTAGAAATACCGGCAGGATTAGTACCCCGCGCTGCTACCGGCTATTTATTTGCTCCCCTGGCCTTGCTCCTGGAGGAATTGGGGATAGTAGATAACGTTCGCCAGGAACTGCAGGAAACGGTTGAAGTTTTACAGGGAATGCGGGAACAACTGCATCCTGGAGTTGCTGCCGGGAGTAATCAAGCCCGGATAATAGCCGGAAAACTTAAAGACTCGCTGCCAATAATATGGGGTACTGCAGGGGTATCGGAAGTTGCTGCCCTGCGCTGGAAGGCGCAAATTAACGAAAATGCCAAATGTCCGGCTTATTATGGTATTCTTCCTGAATTGAATCATAATGAAATCGTAGGTTTTGAAGTACCCCGGTCATTGCTGGCTTCACTTTGTTGTATAATTTTGAGAGATAAATATGATTACGACCGGGTTAAGCGACGCATCGAAATAAGCAAAGATATAATCAAGGACCAGGTTAAAGAGATAATCGAAATAAATAGCCAGGGAGAGTCTTATCTCGCCCGCTTTTACTCGCTGGTGTATATAGGTGATTACGCCAGCGTATATCTAGCTCTGGAATACGGCATGAATCCTACGCCGGTTAAAGTAATTGATTATCTCAAGGCACAACTAGCATAACCCAGAAAATCAGAGGGAGGTTTTAAACCTCCCTCTTCATTTTTTCTGGGTAAAGCTATAGTCAGATGTAAAAACTATATTTGAGGTGTTTTTGATGGAGTTATATGGAGACTACCACACTCATTGCCGTCTTAGTGATGGTAGCCAGAATGAGAAGGAAATTATTAAAGCAGCCCGGGAACGGGGCCTGAAAGAAGTGGCTATTACTGACCATGGTCCCCTGGCAGCAGTTATTGGGGTCGAAGATGCTAAAGAGTACCTGAGGCTGCGAGATAAGTTGGATGCCATAGCTGCTGATTATCCTGATATTAAGGCCCTACTCGGAGCAGAAGCTAATATTCGGGATTTGCAGGGTACTCTGGATATACCGGTTGAAATTATTGCCCAGCTAGATATCCTTATTGCCGGGCTGCATCCTTATACTTTACCTACCTCAATAAAAGATGGTTGGGCAGTCTTTGTACAAAACTCTCTGCGCCACCTGGGTCGGGGACAGCAGGAGAAAGCGATCAACAATAATACCAAGGCTACAGTAGAAGTAATTTATAACAATCCCCAGATAGATATTTTGTCACACCCCGGTCTTTTTTTTACTGTAGATGTAGCTGAAGTAGCCCGTGCCTGTGTTGCTAAAGATGTTCTTTTTGAAATAAATTGCGCACACGAACACCCCGATATTTCTGATATAATTGAAGCAGATAGGGTGGGAGCTGAATTTATAATTAATAGTGATGCACATTTCCAGGAATCGGTTGGTAACCTGGATTATGGGGTAAAACTGGTGGAAAAGCTGAGAATTGCTCCTGAGCAGGTGGCCAATAGGTATCAAGGGGGGGACCATAAGCAGTGGAGAAAAAAGAAGAGAAACTGCATATATTAATAATTACCGGGCTTTCTGGGGCAGGGAAAACTCAAGTAATTAACTGCCTGGAGGATATGGGGTATTATTGTGTGGATAATTTACCCCCGGCTTTGTTAATAAAATTTGTAGAATTAAGTATGCAGTCTGAAGGCCGTATTGATAAAGTAGCCCTGGTCATAGATGTCAGAGGAGGGGAATTCTTTAGTGACCTAACCCAGGCACTACAGGAACTGGAGGAGGATCGCATACCATATGAGATTCTCTTTTTAGAAGCCTCCGATGATGTACTAATTCGCCGGTTTAAGGAATCCAGACGTCGCCATCCCCTATCGGACCGGCTCCAGCTAACCGAAGCCATACAACTGGAGAGAAAAATGCTGGAGGAACTGCGGGGTAAGGCTAACCTGGTTATTGACACCAGCGGACTTTCCCCTCGGTTGCTAAAGGATAAATTGCAGAGCCAATATAGTGAAAGCGGCAAAGGTAAGTTTACCGTAAACATTGCTTCTTTCGGCTATAAATGGGGTATCCCATTGGATTCCGATATTGTTATGGATGTAAGATTTCTTACTAATCCTTTTTACGATCCGCATATGCGTATGTTAACCGGGCAGGATCGAGATGTAATTAAGTTTGTACTTGATTCACCAGTTACCAAATCATTTACCCGCCGGTTTTTAGGGCTTTTAAAGTATTTGATTCCATATTATGTACAGGAAGGCAAAACAAATCTGGCAATATCCATAGGCTGTACTGGAGGGCAGCATCGCTCAGTGGTGCTGGCAGATTATGTGGCCGGGCAGCTGAAGATGATGGGATATAATGTTTTAACCCGACATAGAGATGTTGCAAAATATATATTGGAGGAATAAATGGTTAGTATAAATGAGCCGGCAATCGTGGTGATAGGCGGCGGAACTGGCCTGTCCGTATTACTAAAAGGTTTGAAACAATATACTTCCAGGATTACAGCAATGGTAACGGTCAGTGATGACGGGGGTAGTTCTGGAAGGCTGAGAAGTGAACTGGGGGTATTACCACCGGGAGATATTCGTAACTGTCTGGTAGCACTGGCAGAAACTGAAACCCTCATGAACAGAGTATTCCAGCACCGTTTTCTTCAGGGGGGTAGTCTTCAAGGCCATAATTTGGGAAATCTGCTCCTGGTAGCAATGACGGAGATTACAGGGGATTTTATCTTAGCCATCAGAGAAGTAAGCAAGGTACTGGCCGTTAGGGGTAAAGTACTTCCAGCTACCCTGGAACCGGTGATACTGGGAGGGATAATGGCAGATGGTAACCAGGTAATAGGTGAAACTGCTATTCGTGATTATCCAGCTAGCATTAAGGAGATTTATCTTATACCAGAATGTGGGCCATTGCCGGAAACACTCCAGGCTATTAATGAAGCTGATGCTATTATAATTGGCCCCGGGAGCCTTTATACCAGTATCATTCCAAATCTGCTGGTTAAGGGAGTTATAGAAGCTATAGCAGATTCCCGGGCCCCCAAATTCTATATAAGTAATATTATGACTGAAGAGGGTGAAACCGATAATTTCACCGCTGCTGACCATCTGAGGGTAATCCAAAAGCATACTAGGAAACAGATAATTGATTACGCAGTAGTCAATTCCGGTAAGATTGATGAAGAGCGATTAAAGCGTTACATAGAAGAAGAAGCAGTACCAGTAAGATCATCCTTAGATGAAATTACTAAAATGGGAATAAATATTATTGAGCGGGATTTAGTTTCTGATACCGAGGTAGCCTGGCATGATGCTGATAAACTGGCCCGGGTCATCCTGGAGAAGATAGGAGAATCGTAGTTATGAGTTTTTCCCATGATGTTAGGAACGAGCTGGCCCGAGTAATGCCGGAAAAAGAATGTTGTCGTAAAGCTGAACTTTCGGCTTTATTGGCCAGCGGTGCGACTATTATCGAATCCGGGGAGGACGGATGTAACTTTAAAGTAAGAGTAGAGAATGCAGCTACTGCCCGTAAAATTTTTAAGCTGATTAAAGAAAGTTACGGCTTGCAATCTACTGTTAGCATAGAAAACCGCAAGCGTTTTGTTAAAACAAAGATTTATGAAGTAGATACCTATTTTTCTTCAGATAATTTGTCGATATTGCAGGAATTACACCTTATAGGAGATAATAATAATAGTAAGAGCCAGCCCAGTTCTAATTTTACTAGAAAAACCTGTTGTAAGCGTTCCTATCTACGGGGTATATTTCTTAGCCGGGGTTTTGTTAACCGACCGGAAAATGACTATCATTTGGAAATAGTATTTAACGATGAAAAGTTATCTGCCTATGTACAGAAATTATTAGCTCGTTTCGAGATAGAGGCCCGTATTTTTGAAAGAAAAAACAATTTCGTCTTATATATAAAAGAGAGCGAGAAAATAGGCGATTTTTTACGTGTTGTAGGTGCCAATCGAGCCCTGCTGGAATTTGAAAATGTGCGCATTATTAAATCAATGCGCAATACCGTTAACCGACAGGTAAACTGTGAAACTGCCAATTTGGCCAAAACCATTGATGCCTCCGTCCGCCAGATAGACTTGATTAACCGGGCGAGGGAAAGGGAAGGGTGGAATAAGTTGCCGGCGCAGCTTAGGGAACTGGCTCTTCTCAGGGTAGATTATCCTGATTACTCCTTAAAAGAACTGGGAGAACTAACTCAACCACCTCTTAGTAAACCAGGTGTTGCTTACCGGATGCGCAGGTTGGAGAAAATGGCCGAAGATATAATCGGGTATAGTTGAATTGACCAGGGAATAAATTAAGCGATGCAGAAATATTATTGGTAGAGATTAGAGAAAAGGGGGATCTGCATGCGGTTAACTCATGATGTTTTTCTAGAACAGCAACAAAAGTTACTTATGACACCAGAACTGCGCCAGGCCATTGCTATTCTGCAGATGTCTACCCTGGAATTATCTGAATATGTGCAAAGGGAATTGGAAGAGAACCCATTTTTAGAAGAACGTGAAGAGCCGGCGGAAACAGGGGAACGGGATAATGACAGCTCTGATAACACTAAAATGGAAGAGTGGGTGGAATACTTCCATGACCGGGATATAGGCTATTCACCCCGGGAAAAAAAAGATGAAGAGAAATCATTTGAGAATTTTTTAACTCGCAGGCCCAGCCTCTATGAGCACCTCGAATTTCAACTGCATATTGCCAGTAAAAAAGAAGATGATTTGGCCATCGGAAATTATCTGATTGGCAGCATTGACAATAATGGCTACCTTTGCGTAGATCTGGATGAAGTAGCCATCAAGCTTAACGTACCTAGAGAAAAAGTAGATGAGGCTCTGGAGTTAATCCAATCTTTTCATCCCCATGGGGTTGGGGCTCGAGATTTGGCCGAATGTTTACTTTTGCAATTAAGGCACTATGGCAAAGAAAGTCAGTTGGCCTGGGATATAATTAACAACCATCTTGGCGATTTAGGTCGGGGTAAGTTGAATAAGATTGCCCAGGTACTGGCAGTGCCAGTACAAGAAGTGCAGGATATTGGTGACCTGATCAGGACACTGGATCCCAGACCGGGTTTACAGTATAGCAATAGCGACGAAATTAAATATATACTTCCTGATGTATTTGTAGAGAAGGTGGAGGGAGAATACATCGTTATAGTTAATGATTTTAATTTCCCCCGCCTGATTATTAATCAGGTTTATGAGAGTATTTTACGGCAACCTAATGCTTTTCCCCAGGATGCCAGGAAATACCTGGAGGATAAAATGGGTTCTGCTATTTGGATAATTCGCAGCATAGAGCAGAGGCGCATGACTCTTTATAAAGTGGCTCGTTGTATAGTTGATATTCAAAGTGATTTTCTAGATCGGGGAGTCGAATATTTAAAACCGCTAAATCTAAAGCAGGTGGCTGATATTGTTGAGGTTCACGAATCAACTGTAAGTCGGGCTACTACTAACAAGTACATTCAAACACCCCAGGGATTATTTGAATTAAAATACTTTTTCAGCACCGGGGTAGAATCATTTCATGGTAGTCAAAAAATATCATCTAAGAGCATAAAATATATGTTGGAAGAGATAGTAGCTGCAGAAGATCCTACTAAACCTTTGAGTGATGATGCTATTGCCAAGATGTTAAATAAAAAGGGTATACGGATTTCCCGCCGTACGGTAGCTAAATACCGGCAAGAATTGGGCATATTATCAACCATGGCACGTAAACGGTATTAGCACTGCATCATTTTTCCTCTATTGTGATATAATACTCTATGAGCAATGGAATTTGTTTATAGTGTATAAGCTTTGGGACATTTTTGCCCCTGGGGTATATATATACCCCACTCACCCCTTTTTTCTTACGCCAGTACAAAAGGCACGAATGAATTTTAGAAAACTTTGTTTTTTGCCTATTTTAAATACTTTAAAGGATTGTCTCATGGATAGATTATTTTCACTCCTGGAACGTTTTGCCCCGGAAATTTTGGAAACCATCCAAACCAGGTACCAGGTGTTACGACAGGTAATGCATCGACAACCGGTAGGTAGAAGACAACTGGTTAAAGACCTGGGTCTTTCCGAAAGGGCGATTCGCAGCGAGATTGATATTTTAAAAGAACGGGGCATAATTCATATCACCCCGGCAGGATTGTATCTGACACCGGCTGGTGAAACTATGTTGCAGGAAATCGACGAAATTATTCCCTTCTTATACCAGACCCAGACTCTAGCTGAGAAGATTAAACATTTGTTTAATATACCTGAGGTAATTGTAGTACCAGGTGATTCCTATACTGATCAGCTGACCCATAAGGATTTAGGCCGAGCGGCAGCTCGTTACCTAAAAAAGCTACTATACCCTTCCTGTATCCTGGCGGTTACTGGTGGTACTACCCTGGCGGAAATGGCTGATGCTATTGGCCCGGGCATTCAGTTTCCAGACGTACTGGTAGTGCCTGCCCGGGGAGGGCTGGGAGAAGACATGGAACAACAGGCCGGGACTATTGCGGCCAAGATAGCTACGGCAATAGGAGCCCAGTATCGGCTGCTGCATATTCCCGATAATTTGGAAGAAAGCACAGTGGAAATATTAAAAAAGGATTTTCATATTGCCCGGGTAATTGAAAGCATTAAATCCTGTGACATACTGGTACATGGCATCGGGTCAGCTATTGAAATGGCCAATCGCCGTCAGTTAACAGCAGACGAGATTAATTTTTTAAAAAGAAAAAATGCTGTAGGTGAAGCATTGAGATATTATTTTGATGAAAAGGGCAAAATAGTCTATGAAGTTCCCGGAATTGGTTTGGAATTAGCTGATTTAGATAATGTTGAAACCGTTGTTGCAGTTGCTGGTGGTAGTAACAAGGCCAAGGCCATTGAGGCGGTACTTGGTTATCGGCAGAAGAAAGCCCTTATTACCGATGAAGGGGCAGCCAGAGAAATTATAAAAAATAATAAACAGAAGAACTAATATTTGTTTAGTGAGTAAGCATTAGCTGGGCCAGAGAAACTATAAAAAATTAATGAATAGAAAGGGTGATATTGATGGCAGTTAAAGTTGCTATCAACGGGTTTGGAAGAATCGGCAGACTGGTTGCCAGAATAGCCCTGGGGAGGGATGATATTGAGCTGGTGGCGATAAATGACCTGGGGGATGCCACGGCCAATGCGCACCTTTTTAAATACGATTCCATTCACGGGATCTATGCCGGCGAAGTACAGGTTGAGAACGATTGCCTGCTGCTTAATGGGCAAAAAATTCGTTATCTGTCCAATAAAGATCCGGAACAATTACCCTGGAAAGAGCTGGGGGTAGAAATTGTAGTGGAGTCCAGCGGGGCTTTCCGCACCCGGGAAAAAGCAGCCAAACACCTGACCGCAGGTGCCCGGAAAGTGGTTATAACGGCACCGGGCAAAGGGGTTGACCTTACTATGGTTATGGGCGTGAATCATGACCAATACCGGCCTGAATATGATGTGGTTTCCAATGCCTCCTGCACCACTAACTGTCTGGCACCGGTAACTAAAGTCTTATTGGATAACTTCGGTATAGTAAAGGGACTAATGAATACCATTCATTCTTATACTAATGACCAGCGTATTCTGGATCTGGCTCATAATGATCTGAGACGGGCACGGGCTGCAGCCGTGTCTATTGTTCCCACTTCAACCGGGGCGGCCAGTGCTCTGGGGTTAGTTATTCCGGAAATGGAGGGGAAACTGGATGGTATGGCTACCCGGGTACCTACTCCCGATGTTTCCCTGGTGGATTTGACCGTGGAATTGGAGAAGGCAGCTACAGTAGCAGAGATCAATAATGCCTTTAAGGTTGCCGGCGAAACTAACCTGAAGGGTATATTAAAATATACCGAAGAACCCCTGGTTTCCAGTGATTACCGGGGTGATAATAATTCCGCCATTGTTGACGGGCTCTTGACTATGACGGCAGGAGACCGTATGGCCAAGGTAATAGCCTGGTATGATAACGAGTGGGGCTATTCCGTTCGGGTAATTGATGTAGTGGCCCATATAGCTAAGCAATTTTGATGATATTTTAAGCGAGGTGTGTTTGCTTGAGAAATCTCAAGGATGTGGAATTGGACGGTAAACGGGTATTAATGCGGGTTGATTTTAATGTACCCATGGATAAGCAAGGAAATATCCTGGATGATGGCAAAATGCGGGGAGCTCTTCCCACTATCGAGTATGTCCTGGCCCATAACGGTAAACTCATTCTTATGAGTCACCTGGGACGGCCCAAGGGTAAGCGAGACCCGAAATATAGCTTGAAGGGATTGGCACCCCACCTGCAAAGGTTATTAAATGGTGCGGTAGTAAGTTTTGCTGAGGACTGTGTTGGTACCGAGGTTGAGGAAAAAGTTAGCAGTATGAACCCGGGAGAAGTATTATTGCTAGAGAACCTGCGTTTTCATTCTGGTGAAGAAGAAAACGATGCTGATTTCTCCAAACAACTGGCATCGCTGGGAGATGTGTATATAAATGATGCCTTCGGTACTGCCCACCGGGCCCATTCCTCTACGGTTGGGGTGGCTGATTATCTTCCTGCATTTGCTGGTTTCCTGATGGAAGCTGAAGTTAACATGTTAAGAAGTGTAGTGGAATCTCCGGAAAGACCACGCATGGCTATTATGGGTGGTGCCAAAGTTACCGATAAATTGGGCATAATCGAGAACCTTTTGGAAAAGATGGACATTATATTAATAGGCGGAGGCATGGCCAACACTTTTCTTAAAGCTCAAGGTAAAAACGTAGGCAAGTCTTTATTTGAAAAGGATTTGCTAAATGAAGCCAACCGCCTGCTGGATAAAGCTCTACAGAAAAAGGTGCGGCTGTTGTTACCGGTTGATGTGGTAATTGCCGGGGAGATTTCAGCTGATGCCGTTGCTAAAGTAGTAGGGGTTGATGAAGTACCTGATGATATGATGATTGTTGATATTGGTCCTCGTACCATAGAGATTTACCGGGAAGAGATTAACCAGGCCAAAACGATAATTTGGAATGGACCCATGGGGGTTTATGAATATGAACAATTTGCCCAGGGCAGCAAGGAAATAACCAGGGCTATGGCCAATGCATCAGCGGTTAGTGTAATCGGCGGAGGAGATTCTGCGGTGATAGCTCACGACCTGATGCTAGAAGATAAAATCACTCACATATCAACCGGTGGAGGTGCTACCCTGGAATTTCTGGAAGGAATTAAACTGCCGGGTGTTGTAGCCTGTGGAGACTAAACCGGGGAAAGGGGGATGTAGTTGAGAACTCCTCTTATAGTTGCTAATTGGAAAATGAATAAGGGCCTTAATGATGCTCAACAATATGGGCAGGAACTGTTACCAATACTGGCCGGATATACTGGGGTAGAGGTGGTTGTTTGCCCGCCTTTCACCAGTTTGACGTTAATGAATCAGATTTTTAGGGGTTCAGAAATTAAATTAGGTGCTCAGAACCTGTTTTGGGAGATGAAGGGTGCCTATACCGGCGAAATATCACCGGCTATGCTGGTTGATGCCGGTTGCACCTATGTAATTCTGGGACATTCGGAACGGCGTCAGATAATGGGCGAAAACGATGCCATTATAAACCGCAAAGTAAGGGCAGCTCTGGATGTAGCCCTTATACCTATTCTCTGTGTGGGTGAAACCCTGCAGGAACGGGAAAATAATAGAGCCCGGGAAGTAGTTAAAGAACAGCTTACCCGTGATTTAAAAAACATTACTTTTGCTCCCCAGGGATTGGCAATAGCTTATGAGCCAGTCTGGGCTATTGGTACCGGGGTTAATGCCAGCAGTGATGATGCCCAGGAAATGATTGGATTTATCCGCAGTTACCTGGCGAAATTATATGACCAGGAAGTGGCTGATTCCGTCCGTATTCTTTACGGTGGCAGTGTCAAGGAAGAGAATATTGCAGAATTTATGAGTGAAGTTGATGTAGATGGTGCCCTGGTTGGTGGAGCCAGTCTGCAGGCGAATTCATTTGCCGGTATTGTGAGGTTTAAATAGTAATGGCAATTAAACCATTGGTCTTAATGATTCTAGATGGCTGGGGACTGCGCAGTGATTGTGAAAATAATGCTATAAGTCTGGCCGATCCACAGAATTTCTACCGTTTAGTAGATAAATATCCTTCTACCAGCCTAAAATGCTCCGGATTGGATGTAGGATTACCCCGGGGTCTGATGGGTAATTCCGAGGTGGGGCATTTAAATATGGGCGCAGGAAGGATAGTGTTCCAGGAAATTACCCGTATAACCAGCGCTATAGAGGATGGCAGCTTTTTTGCCAATCCTGAGTTAAATGCTGCCATAAATTATGCCCTTAAAAATCAGGGAGCCTTGCACCTGATGGGTTTACTCTCTGACGGAGGAGTACATAGTCACCTGGAACACCTTTATGCTCTACTTAAATTGTGCCGGCAGCGTGGTGTTCAGGAAGTATTTATTCACGCCTTCCTGGATGGGAGAGATGTAAACCCTAAAAGTGCCGGGGATTATATTATCGCCGTGGAAAAGAAGATGCAGGAACTGGGCATTGGTAAAATTGCATCATTATCCGGGCGTTATTACGCTATGGATCGCGATAATCACTGGGATAGGGTTGAAAAAGCCTATAATGCGCTGGTAATGGGGGAGGGGATTAAGGCCCCCAACGCTTATGCTGCTATCGTTAACAGCTATGAGGCCCGGGTGACCGATGAATTTATCGAACCAGTAGTAATAATTGATACTAAAGGTAAGCCCCAGGGACTAATCAAAGATGGTGACGGAGTAATATTTTTTAATTTCCGGGCTGACCGGGCTCGGGAAATTACCCGGGCTTTTGTAGACCCAGGGTTGGATAAATTCGAACGCCGGATGCGACCCCGGGTTTATTACGTTTGCATGACCCAATATGATGCAACTATCGATGCTCCGGTAGCTTTTATGCCCCAGAACTTGAACAATACTCTGGGTGAGGTACTGGCAGACAGTGGGCTACGCCAGCTAAGAATAGCAGAGACTGAGAAATATGCGCATGTAACTTTCTTTTTTAACGGTGGAGTGGAAGAGCCTAATCCGGGTGAGGACCGTATTTTAATTCCTTCTCCCGATGTACCCACCTATAATTTAAAACCGGAAATGAGCGCCCGGGAAGTAACTGCTAAAGTTCTGGAGCAGATTGAACGGGATTATTATGACGTGATAATTATGAACTATGCTAACCCGGATATGGTTGGCCATACTGGGATACTGGAGGCAGCAGTAGAAGCAGTTAAGGTGGTTGACCAGTGTTTAGGGCAGGTGGTGAAAGCAGTATTGGGTAAAGGTGGCTGCGTACTTATTACCGCTGACCACGGCAACTGTGAGATGATGTGTTCACCGGAAGGAACCCCGTATACGGCTCATACTACCGATGAAGTTCCATTTATATTAGTAGCTGATAAGTTTGTCAACCAGTCTCTACGCGAGGATGGTGCATTGAAAGACATAGCTCCAACGATGTTGGATTTACTGGGCATT